>Ga0190285_1000331_pt1 | contig 11230 bp, 10 predicted proteins | sample 48691823_MG_FD_163429 | JGI IMG/M metagenome (GOLD analysis project Ga0190285, IMG submission 163429) | Hydrothermal vent microbial mat bacterial communities from Southern Trench, Guaymas Basin, Mexico - 4869-18-2-3_MG | ecosystem: Environmental > Aquatic > Marine > Hydrothermal vents >...
GATTCAGCGAAGTTTCTGAGGATCGAGATCCCCATGAGCAAGGAGGATTTGATGGAGGCGATCCTAGAGACGGTTAGGAGGAACGGGTTAAGCGACTGCTATATTCGAGTCGTGGTCACGAGGGGGGTTGGAGACCTAGGTCTAGATCCGAGAAAATGCAAGAAGCCCTCCATAATCATAATAGCTAGACCCATGGCCCCACTCCTCGGGAAGAGGGCGGTCTCCCTCATAATATCATCCGTTAGGAGGGATGGGGTCGACGCGACAAACCATCAAGCAAAGTCGCTAAACTATCTAAATAACATCCTAGCTAAGTTGGAGGCGATCAACGCTGGAGCGGATGACGCCGTAATGCTCGACAGTAGGGGCTTCGTCTCAGAGGCGACTGGGGAAAACATCTTCATAGTCAAGGATGGGAGGATCATGACCCCTCCGCCGACATCTGGAATATTATCGGGGATAACTAGGGACTGTGTAATTGAGCTTGCAAAAAGCCTCGGATACGAGGTCGTGGAGAGGGAGCTGACCCCATTCGAGCTCCTCACAGCGGATGAGGTCTTTCTGACAGGAACCGCGGCCGAGATAGTCCCCGTCGAGAGCGTGAACGGCAGAAAGATAGGCGAGAAGATTCCAGGCCCGATAACCGGGAGATTGATTAGAGAGTTTGAGAAGCTTAAGGGCGACCCAGGTCAAGGAGTTAAGATATGATCTCTCGAAGATTTTTAACATCCACGTGAAAAGTCCTTATTGGGTTGAGGATCGGGAAGCCGCGGATAATAGTGTTGTTGATGCTGTCCACGGTCTTAGCGAGCTTTATTGGAGGATATCTCATAGCAAGCATGACCATAGCCCATCCCTCAACGATAACCGTCGTGAAGACCGTTACGGAGACCTCGAAGGATCGTTATTGGAACGCCGCCAAGGATTTACTCGACTATGTTATGAGCTGGGTTGAGGAGGATAGGGGGCTAAGGTTCAATCGGAACGTTGAGCTGGTAGTCTTGACGAGGGAGTGGGTGATTAAGCATTGGGGTCTAGGATATCTGAATTTGACCGAGGTTAAGCTTGAGGAAGAGCTCTACAAGGCATTATTCATGGTTCCTGAGAGCTATAACCTAACGAGGGTGAAGCTGGGGCAAAGCGGCTGCACGGTGGCCGCATCCGCGGACAACACGATCTATGTTGTTAAGGAATACTTTGATCCATCTAAGAGGCTTCAAGCCGGTAGAGTTCTGGCCCACGAGCTAACCCACATCCTACAGGGAGCATACTTCAAGATACCTAAGGGAAGGTTTCATGATGAGAGGCAGGCGATTAGAGCGGTCGTTGAGGGAGATGCGGACCTAGTGGCCCTAGACTATTTTCTAGAGCATGGAGGTAAGGCTGAGGCTCGAGGCCATGAGGAGGAATTTGATCCTGTGACCTCTATCTGGCTCTTCCCATACCTCTATGGGAGGGAGTTCATCCAATATCTCCGAGAGCTTGGGGGATGGGAGAAGGTGAACGAGGTTTATCTCAGGATGCCTAGATCGACCGCCGAGATCCTCCATCCAGAAAAATATGTTGAGGGATGGGAGCCGAGGAGAGTAGAGTTCGCGACCAAGGTTGGGGAGGATTGGAGGATTCTATCTAGAGATAGGCTTGGAGAGTTTTTCATAAGACAGATGCTTCGAGCGCATCTCCCGATGGAAGTTGCCGTGAGGGCCGCTGAGGGATGGAGCGGAGATCTAATAGAGTATTATGGAAGGGGTGATGAAAGATTATTGCGCTGGAAGATTATGTGGGAGAGTAGGGAGGAGCTTGAAGAGTTTCTAACGGCATTTCTCAAACTCCTAGAAGAGGTAAATGCGGAGAGGGTGGGCGAGAATAGATGGATGTGGGATGGCCGGGTCATCGATCTAAGGGTGGAGGGTCTCTCGATCACCCTAACCGAGAACTTCAAGATCGAACACTAAGCCATCAACCAAGGTCTTCAACACCCATGGGAAAAAGATAGTGGCATCAGCTACCCCAAGGCTCCCTCACGGCTTCGGGCATGAGTCCCTCATCATCGCCACTAAAATGAAGTAGAGTCTCAGGTTAAAATATTCCCCTCAATCCCCGAATTCCTTCAATAATCTGATCCCGAGCTCGGTCAACTGGTATCTATATGGCTTCCCCCGCCTAACCACGAGCCCGTCCTCGACCATCCTCTTTAAAAGCCTGGCGGTGTATTCCCTGCTTAAGCCGAGTCTCTCGCTGAGCTCCCTCGCCTCTAAACTGCCTGAAGCCGATAATTCCTTCAAGACCTTAAGGGTTGTCTGGGAGGGTCTCTCGATTATTTGGAAGGGCTCCCAAGCCCTCTGAGCCTTAATCGAGTGAAGCTTCTTCCTAAGCCTTAAAAGCAGGGCTGCGAAGATGATCGATTGAGCTATGAAGAGAGCTATAAAGAGCGTCACCAACCCCCATCCTAAAACCTCGTCCATCAACGGTTCTCAGCGAGCCGTTAAATACCGAGGAGAAATTAAAACATTATCCAAGCGTGATCCACGTAACTCAAAAGATCGTGGGATAGCTATCTTGTGACGTCACAGGAGGTCACGGATCTCAGAATGGTCACGGCCTCGTCAAACCTCCCCATGACCAAGAGATTGGAGGCCTCTAGGATCGAGGCCATGGCCTCATCTCCGAAGATTCCTAAGAGCCTTAAGAGCATGATCGTGTAAAGGCTCTTCCTGATATTATTCATCGCTTGGCGCTTAGTCCGCGCATAGGCTCCCTTGCTCACACCTCTTAGCCTCGCCTTCTCCTCCACACTTAGCTTAAGACCTAGATTCATTGCTCCAAGCTCGATCAGCAAGGTCTCGATCTGAGCCCTCGTTAGATGAGATTCCTTCAATAACTCGTCTAAAAGCCTTGGATCAGGTATTTTGAGCCCAGATCTCTTGAGAAAGTCGGCTAAAGCCTTCCTCATATCCGTCCCCTTCCAGTGATACAAAATAGTATGACGATAAAAGAAATACCTGGGGCAGCCCTAAAACTTTTGGTCATACGGTTCAAATCTCTGAGTATATTGAGGCTGATGTCGGATGACCCTATACCTTATCACTCCTCCGAATCTCCTCCGCTCAAGGAATCCCCTCTCAGCGAGCCTCGCGAGATATGTTGATGTCGTGCTGAGGCTTATCGGCTCCCTATACTCGGAGATATATGCCTCGACGGCTTCACGGGATGTGAAGTAGGTTGCTGGAAAATATTTTGAGATCACCCTAGCGAGCTTAGCCAATTTACTACCCTCAAAGTAGGGTTCCTGCCCATCGGATTCAGAGAGCCCCCCATAAAGCTCCATTAAATCCGCGACTTGCATGAGCTTCTCCCTACTAATCCTACCCTCAAACACCAAGATTATCTTGTCTCCATCCTCATTCGTCATCTCAAACCTTATTCTACTTCTGCCTCTATGAGCCGTCAAGGCGATACGATCATCTAAAGCTTCAGATATAATCTTTAAGTGGCCAAATCCATGAAGATGTTCCGAGATTATTAGCTTGGGAATATTGATGGACTACGTTGGCATCGAGCGGATGGTTTCTAGGATCGAGATCGCCATCCAGAGCTGAGTCCTCGTAAACACGGGCATATTCGGGTCATTGATTATCTCCTCAACCATCTCTATGGCATTCGCAGCCCTAACAGCAGGAGTATACTTCTCGTTAAACAGTTCATCGGCGGCGGCCTTAGCAGCCCTCCTAATATTCCTAGGGGTTCCGACATCATTTGCCACGGCCTCAAGTATTTGAACAGCCTTGTCTCTCTTCTCCTCCCAACTCTCAGAACTCGATCCCTCCAAGGCTAACCACCTCGCAGGGCTAAGCCTTCGACCATAAATCTCTTAAACCTCATTATTTACGATTTTCTCTCCATAAGCCACCTCCATCTAAATTTAAGCTAGGGGTTCGCAAAGACGGCGAATAAGGCTTGTAGGAGGGGGAATTGGGCGGTTTTTGAGGGAAAGTTTTTTAAAAAAATCGTCTAGTTACACTTGGGATGAGCAAGGTTAAAGTCGTCAATCTGGTTAAGAAGTTTGATAAGACCGTCGCCGTCGATGGAATCAGCTTCGATGTGAGAGATGGTGAATTCATAATCCTCCTAGGCCCATCTGGATGCGGTAAGACCACAACCCTTAGATGTATAGCCGGCCTCGAAACCCCTGACGAGGGGGAGATCTATATCGATGATAGATTGGTGAATGATCTCCCACCAAAGGATAGGGATATCGCCATGGTCTTCCAGAGCTACGCCCTCTACCCCCACATGACCGTCTATGGAAATCTCGCCTTCCCATTAAAGATGAGAAAGCTTCCGAAAGATGAGATAGATAAGAAGGTTAGGGAGGTCGCGAAGCTCCTTAGGATTGAAGAGCTCCTAGATAGGAAGCCAAGGCAGCTCAGCGGAGGCCAGCAGCAGAGGGTCGCCTTGGGTCGAGCTCTGGTTAGAACCCCAAAGGTCTTCTTGATGGATGAGCCTCTAAGCAACCTAGACGCTAAGCTGAGGGTCTATATGAGAGCCGAGCTCAAGAAGCTTCAGAGAGATCTAAAGATCACCACGATCTACGTGACCCACGATCAGGCTGAGGCGATGGCCATGGCCGATAGGATCGCCGTGATGAATAAGGGCAAGATACTCCAGTATAGCGAGCCCCATCATGTCTATGAAAAGCCCGCGAACCTATTTGTCGCAGGATTTATTGGAAGCCCGCCCATGAACTTCATCAAGGCCTCGATCGTCGAGAAGGATTCAAGAATAATACTCGACGCAGGATTCTTCCAATACGAGCTTGAGAGAGAGCTGGGCGAGATCGTGAAGAGAGAAGCGTCTGGAAGCGAGGTCGTCATAGGCTTCAGACCCGAACACATGATATTATCGAAGGAGAGAGGAGCGAATTCGGTCTTCCAAGCCGACGTATATGTCATAGAGCCCATGGGGTCCAATATAATCGTCGACCTCAAGGCCGGTGAATATCTGTTAAAGGCCGTCACCTCGCCGGCGATAGAGATCCCCCCACCAGGCCAGAAGGTCTGGGTAGGATTCTCCCCCGAGAAGCTACACGTATTCGACGCGAAGACCGAGAAGACCCTGATCTAGAGAGGTGGATGAAGTTTAATTAGGTTCATCGCCAGAGCCTACTAACCTTTATTTTGCTCTATTCTAAGGCTATCTGCCGAGTGATGTTAATCTACCTATATCTATTGGTGTTGGCGGCGGGCTGGCTCCTAGTTTACCTGATTCTAAGGAAGGTTTTCTCGCGTGAGGATTTCGGCAATCTCAAGCTCTATCCCCTAGCATTTGTATTGCGGTCAAGGAAGGTCATAGACTTCTTTGATAGGGTGGTGGATAAATTCCCCCTCTTTTGGAGGGTTCTCTCAAATATTGGGGTGGCGATAGGATTCGGCCTTATGGCCTTCTCAATCTACTTTCTCGCAAGCAACCTTGGAACATACCTATTCGCCCCCCAGCAGGTCGGCCCCCAGAATATAGTGATTCCATTGATCATAGGGGTGACGATAAGGCTTGAGCACCTACCATACATCCTACTAGCCTTGGGAATAGTCTTGATAACGCATGAGGGGATGCATGGACTTGTGGCAAGGCTTGAGAAGATAAAGTTGAAGTCCACAGGCCTCTTCCTAGCATTCATATTTCCCGGAGGATTCGTTGAACCCGATGAAGAGGAGTTCAATAGAGCTCACCCCAAAACCAAGATGAGGGTTGCGGCGGCTGGGAGCTTCGCAAACCTAGTCGTCGGCTTACTGATAGTGTTCCTGATGATGGGATTATTTCTCCCAATAGAGTCTGGGGTGATAGTCTTAGAGGTTGAGGGGAATGCCACGAAAATATCTGTCGGAGACGTTATAGTTGGGGTTAACGGCGTCGCGGTGAATCGAGAGACGCTCTCCCAAAACATCACCGCCGAGGATATGATCACGGTGGAGACTATGAGAGGCGACATCTTATACAGATTGAAGAAGCCTATCAACATGCCGATGGCCTGGATTTTGAGGGGAATAGGTGTTAAGAGGATAGATTACTATCGTCCGATGAGGATTGGTTTGGGAGACCCGATGATCGAGTATAATGTATATAGGATGTTTTGGTGGATTCAGCTCGTCGCCCTAGGCGTCGCCATATTCAACATGCTCCCCATATACTTCCTAGATGGAAGCCTGTTCCTAAGCTCCCTACTCGAATTTTGGATAAGGGATGAGAGGAAGCTTAAAGCATTCAATATTGGATTGACCTCGATATGCGTTACACTTCTAGCATTAAACATAGCATTCACCTATAGGACCTTCGGCTTCTTCCAGCTCTAATTCCTCAAGAGATCCTTTATCGAGAGAACGATCTCACACGCCCTACATATCCTCCTATCGGTCGGCTCTCCGCAGATCTCACATCTATTGACCTCGGCTGATTGCGGGATCTTCTCAAGAATCTTCTCGAACGTGTTGAGGAAGGCGTAGAGGCTTCCAGGATACTTGTAATCGTATAGGGTTAGGAAGTTTCTTATCTCATCTCTCATGGACTCATGGGTGTATGGACAAGATCTCAGCTGAAATGGGATTCCCTCGAGATATGCGTAGAGGGCGATCTCCCTCTGCGGGGTTAATCTAAGCGGTGCAACCCTTGGGATGACATTCTCGGCCTCCCTCCTCAAGCCTATAGGTCTCATGTTCCTCTCCCCCCTCAGCAGGTTTAGGAGATATGTTTGGACGATGTCCTCGAGTGTGTGGGCGGTGGCTATGACCGTGGCCCCGAGCCTCCTAGCGGCCGTGACGAGCGCCTTCCTCCTCAAGACGCCGCATATCGTGCATGGATGGAGTTTAAGCTTCTCGGCGATTCCAGACTCAACGACTTCATTCAACGTGAACCCATATAGGTCTCTGAAGGAGAGCTCATGTAACTCTATGTTTAAGGCATTTGCGAACTCCCTTGAGATTCTTGAACAATCTAGACGATAGGAGTCTATTCCCTCATCTATTAGGGCGGCTAGGAGCTCCGACCTTGGAAAGTCTTGCTCAATCTCATAGAGGACTTTTAAGAGGACTAGGCTATCCTTCCCACCTGAGACCGCGACCAATATCCTATCATCGTATTTGAGGAGCTCATATCTCGATATAGTTCTCCTAACTCTCTTGATGAAGTCCTCCTTAAAGCATGTCGAGCAGAGCTTAACCCCCGAATATCTCCTGAAGTAGATGGGGGCCCTCCTACCGCAGTTCGAACATATCCCCAGATCTAATCCCTTTACGGGGTGGGTATCCATCCTCGACCCGACCTAGAAGATCTCATGAGCAGGTAAAAACCTGTTCCTAAACCTAATCTTTTTTAGGAGCTTTTCTCGAGGTCTCCCTTGGTAAGGTGTTAATCATGAGTGAGGAGAAGTCATCTTCAGAAGTTCAGGAGGAGCGGAAAGTATACTTTGGCGAGAGGCTGAGAGAATTTCAGAGGAGGGCGCTCGAGGACCCTGAAGGATTTTGGTCGGAGATAGCTGAGAATCTGGTATGGTTTAAGCGATGGGAGAAGGTCTTAGTCTGGGATCCGCCGTTCGCAAAATGGTTTGTCGGAGGGGTTATCAACGCATCCTATAACTGCCTAGACGTGAATCTCAAGAATGGGAACAAGAATAAGGTTGCATACTTCTGGGAGGGTGAGGAAGGGATAACGAGGACCTTAACCTACTATCAGCTCTGGAGGGAGGTCAATAAATTCGCAAACGTCTTGAAGAAGCTTGGGGTGAAGAAGGGGGATAGAGTTTCCATCTACCTCCCGATGATCCCAGAACTTCCAATAGCGATGCTCGCATGTGCGAGGATTGGAGCGCTTCACAGCGTGGTCTTCTCGGGATTCAGCGCATCGGCTCTCGCCGATAGAATAAACGACGCTGAGGCAAAGATCTTGATAACCGCCGACGCCTTCTATAGGAGGGGTAAGCTTATCCAGCTTAAGAAGAGCGCCGATGAAGCAGTTAAGCAGACTAAGAGCATAGAGAAGGTCGTCGTCGTTAAGAGGGTTGGGCTCGAGGATACGCCGATGACCGAGGGAAGAGATCTCTGGTGGCATGAATTGATGAAAGATGCAGAGCCATATTGCCCCCCTGTCCCAGTCGATGCAACAGACCCGCTCTTCATCCTCTACACCAGCGGGACGACTGGAAAGCCTAAGGGAGTGGTTCACAGTAGTGGAGGCTATCTCGTATGGGTTTGGGCCACTATGAAGTGGGCTTTCGACCCCAAGCCCGACGATATATGGTGGTCAACGGCCGACATAGGCTGGATAACCGGCCACAGCTACACGGTCTATGCGCCCCTAATGCATGGAGTGACTCAAGTTATGTATGATGGAGCCCCAGACTATCCAAAGCCGGATAGGTGGTGGGAGATAATCGAGAAATATGGGGTAACGGAGTTCTACACAGCCCCAACCGCGATTAGGATGCATATGAGATTTGGAGAGGAGTGGGTCAACAAGCATGATCTAAGCACCCTCAGAATACTCGGAACCGTCGGCGAGCCCATAGACCCGGAGGCTTGGAGATGGTATTACAAGGTTGTTGGAAAGGAGAGATGCCCGATAATAGATACTTGGTGGCAGACCGAGACCGGCGGATTCATGATCTCACCAGCCCCAGGAATAGAGCTCGTTCCGCTTAAGCCAAATTTCTCGGTATCCTACGGCCTTCCAGGAGTCCACGCCGAGGTCGTCAACGACGAGGGTAAGCCCACGAAGCCCTATGAAAGGGGTTATCTAGTGATCCTAGCTCCATGGCCTGGAATGCTGATGACCCTCTGGAGAGATCCAGAGAGGTATAAGCGGGTCTACTGGACCAAGTTTAAGCCTAACGAGGAGCTGGAGTTCAAGATCAAGCCTCCAGCGATCTACTACACCGGAGACTATGCCATGAAGGATGAGGAGGGATATATCAAGTTCATGGGGAGAGCCGACGAGGTGATCAAGGTCGCGGGCCATAGGATTGGGACCATAGAGCTTGAGAGCGCGTTCATCGAGCATCCAGCCGTATCCGAGGCCGCGGTGATAGGAAAGCCTCACGAGGTTAAGGGTGAGAGCATAGTCGCCTTCGTAACCCTAAAGGAGGGATGCGAGCCGAGCGAGGATCTCAGAAAAGAGCTTAGGATGTGGATCAGGAAGAGGATAGGGCCGGTCGCAACCCCCGAGGCGATCTACTTCGTCTCAAAGCTTCCGAAGACTAGAAGCGGGAAGATCATGAGGAGGCTTTTGAAGGCCGTTGTGAGCGGAGCAAAGCTAGGAGACATATCAACCCTTGAGGACGCCTCCTCGATTCAAGAGGCGATTAGGGCCGTTGAAGAGCTGAAGAAGGCGATGGGTGAGGAGAAGAAGAGCTGACATCACCCAAACATCTCTATAAACCGCTGTCCATGAATCGCGCTTAAACTTAAAAATAATTGAGGAAGGAATCGGCTTGAAGCATGGCAATATTCGACCATAAGGCTGAGTCTCATAGTAAAGAACTCGTCCAAAGGCTTAGGAGGATAGCGCTGGAGATCAGGAAGGACTCCCTACTAATGACGACCAAAGCGGGTTCAGGGCATCCAGGCGGATCTCTATCAGCCGCGGAGATAATAGCATGCCTATACTTTCATCACTTAAGATATGATCCCGAAAACCCGCGTTGGGAGGATAGAGATAGATTCATCCTCTCAAAGGGTCATGTATGTCCAGCTCTTTACTCCGCCTTATCGAGGGCTGGATTCTTCCCAAGAGAGGCTCTCTGGACTCTGAGGAAGATAGGCTCGATCCTTCAAGGCCATCCAGATATGAGGAAGACTCCAGGCGTCGAGGCATCGACCGGGAGCTTGGGTCAAGGCTTATCGATCGGGGTTGGAATGGCTTTAGCTGGAAGGATCGACAGGAAATCGTATCGAGTCTATGTCCTCCTAGGTGACGGAGAACTGGATGAGGGCCAGGTTTGGGAGGCGGCGATGTCCGCTGCACACTATAAGCTCGACAACCTCCTAGCGATAGTGGATTATAATGGGTTGCAGCTCGACGGGCCGGTGAATGAGATAATGAGTATCGAGCCTCTCGCGGAGAAGTGGAGGGCATTTGGATGGCATGTGATGGAGATAGATGGCCATAACGTTAGGCAGATCTTAGACGCATTGGATCTCGCCGAGAGGATTAAGGGTAAGCCGACCGTGATAATAGCGCACACAGTGAAGGGTAAGGGGGTGTCGTTTATGGAGGGGAAGGTGGAATTTCATGGAAAGCCGTTGACCGAGGAGCAGCTTAAACTCGCCCTAAAAGAGCTTGAGCTTCAGGAGAGGCTCTTATCCACGAGCTAACTTTTTCGGTAAGAGTTCAGCTTCTTAGAAGTCTTAAAAGCAACCTCATCCGATTAATAGAGGGTAGGAGGAGTGAGCGAGGTCAAAGAAGTTAAGGTAATGGCGACGAGAGACGCATATGGTAAGACCTTGGTCGAGCTTGGAAGGATCTACAAGAACATAGTGGTCTTAGACGCGGATCTATCATCATCGACGAGAACTAAGTATTTCGCTAAAGAATTTCCTGACAGGTTCTTCAACTTCGGGATAGCTGAGGCGAACATGATGGGGGCGGCGGCGGGATTGGCTTCATGCGGTAAGATAGTCTTCGCCAGCACCTTCGCCATCTTCGCGAGTCAGAGGGCATATAATCAATTTAGGCAGTCCATAGCGTATCCCAATCTTAATGTCAAGGTCGTCGCGTCTCACGGTGGGATAAGCGTTGGAGAAGATGGAGTATCGCATCACTGCACCGAAGATATAGCCTCCATGAGGGTGATTCCAAATGTGACGGTGATAGTTCCAGCCGACGCCGTCGAGACGAGGGAGGCCGTTAAAGCATTGGTCAAGCATTATGGGCCAGCATATCTCAGGCTTGGGAGACCCAAGATCCCAGTGATCTATGGGGAGGATTATAGCTTTGAGGGGAGAAAGCTGAACTTCAAGATAGGTGAGGGGATAACTTTGAAGGATGGAAGCGATGTAACGATAGTCGCAACCGGTTTAATGGTCTATGAAGCTCTCCAAGCCTTCGAGGAGCTGAGGAAGGAAGGGATAAGCGCCAAGGTCATAAACATCCACACCATAAAGCCGATAGACGAGAACCTATTGATCAAGGCGGCTAGGGAGACGGGCGCGATAGTGACTGCCGAGGAACATAGCGTCATAGG
>Ga0190285_1000333_pt1 | contig 11199 bp, 13 predicted proteins | sample 48691823_MG_FD_163429 | JGI IMG/M metagenome (GOLD analysis project Ga0190285, IMG submission 163429) | Hydrothermal vent microbial mat bacterial communities from Southern Trench, Guaymas Basin, Mexico - 4869-18-2-3_MG | ecosystem: Environmental > Aquatic > Marine > Hydrothermal vents >...
CTTGGCAACATCTATTCTTATCGTCCCTTTCTCTACCATTTTCTCGGCAACTGTATCTATTGTTTCTCCTTCTGCTCCTGCCATTGCCGCAATATTCTTGGCATGAAGTTTCATATGGCCTCTCTGGATGCCCTCATCTGAAAGCGCTCTAAGAGCAGCTAAATTCTGGGCCAGACCAACGGAAGCAAGGATCTCTCCTAACTCGTTTGAAGTTTTGACTCCAAGTATTTTCAATGACGCTCTCGCTATCGGATGTTTGGTAGCTCCGCCTATTATACCCACAGCCACAGGTATCTCTATACTTCCAACGAGGTCTCCATCTTCATTTTTTTCGTAATGTGTCAGAACTGTGTAAGATCCTTCTCTAGAGGCATAGGCATGACATCCCGCCTCAACAGCTCTTGTGTCATTACATGTAGCAGAAACAACAGCTGTTATCCCGTTCATTATGCCTTTGTTGTGTGTGGTAGCTCTGAAAGGATCTATCTTTGCAAGAGTATAAGCCTTTAAAATTCTATCTACAACTCTCTCTCCTCCCAATTCCTCGGCATCAAAAACAGCCCTCGATCTCGCTAATCGATATACCGCCAGGTTAGATATTATCCTTAATACCACATTTCCTCCAGTTAGCTTTTCTAAGAACGGAGCAACTGCCTCTGCCATTGTATTTACGGCATTGGCGCCCATTGCATCCCTTACATCAACAAGTAGATGTACAACAACCATTTTTTCTTTTTCGAATACTCTCACCTCAATATTCTTAGCTCCTCCTCCGAATTTTATCAGGATGGGGTCTTGATCATTTGCTATCTTTAATATCTCCCTCTTTTTTTCCAGAATCTGCATCTTTGCATAATGAGGTGTTTTTAAGTCACATATCTGGATCTGACCTACCATCACAGGATCCGTAGAGGATGTATGGAATCCTCCTTTTATTCTTGCAATTCTTGCAGCATTGGAGGCAGCCGCTACTACAGATGGCTCCTCTATCGCCATCGGAATAAGATAATCCTTACTGTTTATAAGAAAGTTTGTAGCGATACCAAAGGGAATCTCATGAGTTCCAAGAACATTCTCGATCATTCTGTTTGCAGTTTCAAAATCCATAGCTCTTCCCTTTATGGCATTGATATCTTCATTATTGAGATCTGCAAACTCTTTTACTATCTTTATCCTCTCTTCCTGAGTCATTTTATAAAATCCTGAGATCCTGGAGCTCATAAGATCACTCTGCCAAAACGAATTTATACCCGTAGTTTATTATGCCGGCATCTCCGTCTTCACTTATTTTTCTGAATACCATTCTTACTTTTTTTCCAATATCTATCTCATCTATCTCGCAATCAGTTAACTGCGACATTATTAAGGGCCCATTTTTAAGTTTGATCAATGCTATTGCATACGGGGTCTGAACATCAAACTCTGGAGGAGCAGTTCTAATTATTGTATAACTAAAAATTTCACCCTCTTCCTCAAGTTTTACATCTTTTATATTTCCAGATCTTCTGCATCTCGGACATATTTCCCTTGGGGGAAAGAATGTTTCATTACATTTTTCACAGTAACTTCCCATGAGCCTGTATCTGTAAGGGATTTCTCTCCAAAATCTTGGTACACTCATTTTATCACCTCGAAAATATATGAACTACCGCAGTTCCTCCCGAGCCACCTATATTATGTGTCAATCCGATCTCTGCATCTTTTATCTGCCTCTTTCCAGCTTTACCACGAAGCTGGGTCACTGCTTCTACCACCTGTGCTACACCTGTAGCACCTACAGGATGCCCCTTGGCTTTTAGGCCTCCAGAAGGATTAATAGGGAGTTCGCCATCTAAGGAAGTTATACCCTCCTCAACGGCCTTTCCACCTTCACCTTTTTTGAAAAATCCCAGATCTTCAATATTTATTATCTCAGCAATGGTAAAACAGTCGTGTACCTCTGCAAAATCTATATCTTTTGGTGTAATCCCTGCCATCTTATAAGCAGATTTTCCAGCATTTACCGTAGAGTCTATGGTACAGATATCATCTCTGTCGTATATCCCTATAGCTCCCGATGCCTGTCCAGAGCCTATTATCCATATAGGGTCATCGCTAAGTTCTTTCGCTTTATCTTCAGAAGCCAGAACGACACATGCGGCTCCATCACTTACGGGGGAGCAATGGAATAATCTCAATGGATCTGCTACAAAGGAGGAGTTCATTACTTTCTCCAATGAGACTTCAAACTGAAAATGTGCGTTGGGATTTAAACTCCCGTTATGATGGTTCTTTACTGCCACCAAACTCAATTGTTCTTCTGTAGTGCCATATTCATACATGTGCCTTCTCGCCATAAGCGCATAGAGACTGGGGAATGTAGCACCATTGAAGGATTCCCATTCCTGATCTGCGGCGGAGGCAAGGTACCCAGTAGTCTGTGATCCCAGAGCATCTGTCATCTTCTCGACACCTCCGACTACAACTATATTTGCCATTCCTGAGGCTATCGCCATAAGACCCTGTCTCACTGCCAGGCCACCTGAAGCACACGCGGATTCTACTCTCGTAGATGGTACAGGCAGTAATCCACCGTAATCTGCTATCAAAGATGCTATATGTCCCTGTTTTATAAACATATCACCTGACATACATCCCGTATAGAGTGCATCTACTCTTTCTCCTGGAACTCCAGCATCGTTCAAAGCCTTTATTCCTGCTTCGATTGTAAGATTTCTCAATGATGAGTTCCACAGTTCTCCAAATCTTGTTATTCCTACTCCAACAACTGCAACTTTTCTCATAATCTCACCTCATCAGTATCTTTCTCCTATATTTTGTGTAAGTTGCATAATCAATATATCTTTTATTATGTATCATATCCCATGTTTTTGGGCATACATCTCTTTTATTCTCTATTGCATCATTTACTGTGATATAAAATGAGTCAGAGCCTGCGCCAGAGCCGTAAGAAGTCATCAGAATTTTATCTCCAGGCTTGGCGACATCTAATACAGCAGTGAGTCCCAAAACACTTGATCCTGAGTATGCATTTCCCATTTCAGTAACTACCAAACTCGGACTCACCTGTTCTTTGGAAAATCCCAATTTTTTTGCTATATTCATAGGGAACTTAGCATTGGGCATATGAAAAACTACATAGTCTACATTTTCTGGAGTTATACTCATTTTCTCTATCATCATCTTTGTAGCGGTACCCACATGTTTAAAATATGCAGGTTCACCCGTAAATCTTCCTCCGTGTTGTGGATAATGCTGATATTCACGTCTCCAGAAGTCAGGAGTATCCGTAGTATACGATAGAGTTTCTTCTATAGTAGCAATACTATCCTTATTTTTTTTGCCGAGGATAAACGCCGCACCACCGGCAGAGGTAGAATACTCCAGAGCATCTCCAGGGGCTCCCTGAGATGTATCTGCTCCTATGGCCAGGCCGTATTTGATGTATCCACCCTCTATAAGACCCATAACGTTCTGGATCGCTGCGGTACCCGCTTTACATGCAAACTCATAATCCGCACATCTGAGTTCTCCTTCGCATCCTATAGCTGCAGCAACTACAGTTCCCGAAGGCTTCACAACATACGGATGCGATTCTGAACCTATATATATCGCGCCTATCTCCTTTGGATCGATTCCTGCTCTTTTTAAAGCACATTTTGCTGCTGCTGTCGCAATGGTAATCGTGTCTTCATCTATACTTGGTACCGATTTCTCGAATACACCTAAACCTTTTTCAACATTTTTCGGGTCCTTGCCCCAGATTCTCGCTATCTCTTTCGTCCTGATCCTATTTTTTGGCACATACGCACCATAGCCTATTATACCGATCATGGGTATCACCTTTTGTAATAAAAAAACTCTATTATATAAAAACTTTTCGGTGTTTGCAAAAGAATGTATCGGCAAAAGACGATTAATTATATCTTTATATTCCTCAGAGCTTTAAGAAGTAGATCCACAGATTCGGCTTTTGAATGTACAAGCGGTATTTTTTCGATCTCTGCTATCTTTATGGCCACAGGATCCATCATCTCTGGGCCATGAAGAACTACAAGAGAGGGCTTGAGTCCCTTCACCTTTATAGCTACCATGGGGCTTCTCCCATAGCTGACCTTTGTGAAAACTAAGGCTCTCTCTGTTGTCCAGCCATATAACTTAAGAAAATCCTCACTGTCCATCTCCAAGATCGCCTTTATAGAGTCTATTACTGTGTATCCATAGATCATATGCTCCGATGTCCTTGGAGCAGTCAGAATTTCACCCCACACAGCCTTTGCTATCGTTTCTATGTCTACAGGAAGTGAAAATTCTCTGATGTCCATTATTATATCTGTAGAAAGCTCTGTGGTAAACATTCTTGAGAAAGCGTGAATAACCTGTTCTCCATTGGCTTCATCTATGCGTATTAACCCTTCTACAAACTTCTTTATAGTTCCAGCACCGGGAGATTTTCTTCTTCCACCTTCATAATCGCTCAGAACAGAAGATGAAATTTTCAGGTAACTGGCTAAATCTGTCTGAGTAATCCCAAAGATTTCCCTCCATTTTTTCATTGTTTTTCCAGGTTCCCCAGAAAGAACGATCTCCCCAGCCATCCTTTTTGCTAGTTTTTCTTTAGAATCATCTACCATAAATAAACTCTGTCGTCTGGATATAAAAACATTTCGTTTATTGCGATAATGTCTACCGTCATTTGTTATAAACAATATAAATGAGTATGATTATACCTATTATTATTAATATATCTGCAATTATTACCCCAAATGTATAAAGAATATATCCTCTAGTTTCCCTATCTCCTTCTCTGAAGAGCGTTATAAGTTCTTTAATTCTCTTCATTTTTAACATGTGATTCTTTCTTTTCGACTATTATCTTGCATCTTGTAGCTAACGCTGCAATTGCACCCAGGGCAGCAAGCCATGGAGCAAGTAATACACCTATAAAGCCAACAGTTACGGGAATTTCCAACAATACTTTATCTTTTTCATCTTTGATAGTTATCTTAGTCACATTCCCCTCATGAATAATTTCTTTGATTTTTTCTATGAGGTTCTCAGAATCAATTACGAACTCTTCTTCTTTCGTTTCAGTTGGAGATCCACATATATGACAGAATTTCGCTTCGTCTAAGAGTTCAGCTCCACATTTTTTACAGATTTTCATGATACTCCTCCTTTTTAAGGTATTTATAAGCAGACTCAGCTGCTATGGCTCCTTCTGCACATGCTGTGACTATCTGAGCGAGCATATTCGAGCCCGTAGTTACATCACCTGCAGCAAATATTCCAGGAACATCTGTAGACATATCTTCATTGACTTTTATATACCCCCTCTCGTTTACAGAGACACCAAGTTTTTTCGCGAGTTCACTCTCGGGAACTGTACCTATTTCAATGAAAAGACCATCTAATTTTATTTCAATGTTTTTACCATTCTGATCGAAAACTACGGACTCAAGTTTCTCTTCTCCTTTTAATTCTTTAGGTACCGATTCAAATATCATCTCTATTTTTTCATTGTTTTCTGCCCTCTCTATCCATACAGGCATCGCCCGCATCTTCTTTTTTTCTCTTCTGTATATAAGATAAACCTTTTTTGCGTACTCCGAAAGAAGCAAAGCAGATGCTACAGCGGAGTCACCGCCGCCAATAACGCCTACTATCTTATCTATGAAAAATGCACCGTCACATGTAGCACAGTAAGACACGCCTCTTCCTCTAAACTTATCTTCATTGAGTAAACCGAGTTTTCTTTTCTTTGCACCAGTTGCAAATATAAGTGTTCTTCCAAAATACGTAGCTTCATCTGTTTTTACATTAAATCCATTTTCAGTTTTTTTCACCTCTGTAACTTCGAGAAACTCTATTGTTTTAACACCAAGAGACTCCGCATGTTCCTTGAATTTTGTTACTAGATCCATGCCGTTTATCATTGAAAGTCCGGGATAGTTTTCAATTCTGTAAGACTCCGAGACCTGTCCACCTGACTCTTTACCTATCAAAAGTGTTTTCATATTAAATCGAGTCGCATATATTCCTGCTGTGTACCCTGCAGGACCCGAGCCTACTATTATAACATCATATTCTTTCATGATCTATATTACTGTTCTGTCTTTTAAGGGTTTATGGTATTGATAACACTACAAAAGGATAGACCCTCCATAAGTAAGATTTAAATATAATGTCTGCAACTAATATTATGGCAAAAAAACAGGTTCCTGTAACGGGTATAATTTTGTTGATCGTGATCGTAGCATCGATAATATACGTTGCATATACAAAGATAGAAGATCCAACGATAAGAACTATAGTAATCATCATCCCCCTGTTTATAGCTTTTTCTGCCCTGGTAGGGCTTAAAAAGGAGTATAGTATAGCAGACAAGATTATTAAGGAAGGACTTGTGGATGAATATCTTGATAAACACGGTTTGGGGGACAGAAAAACCTTTGATGAATTTATTGGAGAACTGGAGATGAGAGGGTACACAATAAATCCTGGTACGAAGGCCCAACTCAGAAGAGAGATCGTTGAAAAATTCGAAAGGCGTAAAAAATGAGGATTATAGATCTGAGGAGTGACACCGTCACAAAACCTTCTAAAGAAATGCTTGAAGCTATTTTGAATGCTGAATTAGGTGATGACGTATACGGGGAAGATCCTACGGTCAACAAGCTTGAAGAGATTGCTGCTGAGAAGTTGGGCAAAGAGGATGCTCTATTAGTTACAAGTGGAACTCAGGGCAATCTGATAAGCGTGATGGCAAGTACAAGCAAAGGAGAAGAAGTCATCCTGGAATCGGAGAGCCATATATATTATTATGAAGTAGGCGGGATCGCTGCAGTGGCAAATCTTCTCGTGAAACTTATAAAAGGAAGAATGGGTGTTCTTGATCCTGAAGATGTGAAAGATGCTATAAGGCCCAGGAATATACACATGCCTATAACAACTCTAATATGCATCGAAAATACGCATAACAGAGCTGGAGGCACTGTATGGAAACCTGAGCAGATAAAGGCAGTCAGTGATGTGGCAGAAGACAGAGGATTGAAGCTCCATATGGATGGTGCAAGAATATTCAACTCTGCGGTAGCTCAGAATATAGACGTCAGGAAAATGACACGATATGTTGACAGTGTTATGTTCTGTCTCTCAAAAGGCCTGGCATGCCCCGTAGGGTCGATGATATGCGGTACTGAAGAGTTTATCGAAAGGGCAAGGAAATACAGAAAGATGTTCGGTGGAGGAATGAGACAGGCAGGCATTATAGCTGCACCTGGTATTATTGCACTGGAGAGCATGGTAGAACGGCTTAAAGAAGATCACGAGAATGCCAGAATACTTGCCAGAGGCTTAAAAGATCTTAATTTCAAAATAGATCTAAAAAGAGTTCAGACGAATATAGTAATCTTCGAAGTGGATAATAGTGAAAAATTTATTTCTGAGATAAACAAACACGGAATAAAGGCTTCAAACTTTGGAAAGGGCAAAGTTAGAATGGTAACACATTATGGAATAAAAAAAGAAGATATAAAATATGTTCTTGACACCTTAGAGGCTATTTTTTAAATTTTATATATCCCATTCTCTTATAAGGTTCGATTACTCCTATGACATCCTCAGGTTTTTGACCGCTCTTTTTTATTATCTCCCCCACAGTCTTTCTTCCATCTACAAGCTTCAGAATATCTCTAACAAAAGGATCATCAATATTTCTTAAGAATTCCTCTCTTCCTATATTTGTTATATGCCCCCCTTTGGTAATAATAGGGATCTCATCTTCCCACATTATTTTACCTTTTTTCGCTTCTACTTTCGGGGGTTTTACAGTTTTCACTCTTTTCTCCGTTACAGCTTCTCTTTGTTTTGCTATTTCTTCTGCTCCAAAGAGTTCCCCTATTTCATACTTTTTATCGAGAGGGTAAAATTCTTTTAAAACATTCAACTGCGTTTCTGTCAATCTATGAAGGACTATCGCAGGCTTTTCACGCAACAATTCCTGGACATTCTGAAGAGGTCCTCCCTTTTTCTTTCCTTCGTAAAATACTCCTATGATACTTTCATTTTCAATAAAAACATAACCCTCTTCTATCTCTCCTCTTGTTATGAGAATCTCCAGGTAACCTCTATCTTTAAATTTCTGTAAGACTCCTCCTAAGTCCACAAACTCTAAAGGAGACTCCAAAATAATTTCTCCTCGTGGTATATCCATGTGATCAACTCCTGATTGATATAATATCTCCATACAAATATTTAAATCTACCTATATTTAAACTTTTCTTAACATAAAAACTGAATAGAATTGTATTTCTAACTCTTCAGTTAAAAAATATCTTGATGTAGGTTTTACCTACATCTACCTGTTCACGGGTAAGTTTTTATTTTAGTCCTTTCTATGAGGGTCATGATCATCGTAATAGATTTCGGAAGTCAGTATACGCATCTCATATCGAGAAGAGTTAGAGAATTGGGTGTAAAATCAGAGATTATTTTTCCATTTACAGAGTTGAATACTATAAAAAAAATGAATCCTGATGGAATAATACTTTCCGGAGGCCCAAACTCAGTTTACGACAAAGATGCTCCTCGCCTCAATAACGATATATGGAACTGGATTTTGGAAGAAGACATACCTGTACTTGGACTCTGTTACGGTTTGCATCTCATTGCCAAGAGATTCAATGGCGAAATAGGAAAAAGTAAGAGGAGAGAGTACGGAGTAACATCAGTGACAATAAAAAAATCCGATAGGATCTTTGAAGGTCTTGAGAAAAAACAGAGAGTGTGGATGAGTCATGGAGATAAGGTTTTGAAACTTCCTGAAAATTTCGAGATCCTGGCTTCATCAGAGAACTGCAGATTTGCGTCTTTTCGTTATAAAAATATTTATGCTCTTCAGTGGCATCCAGAGGTAGTACATACTGAGAATGGAATGAAAATGCTAAACAATTTCCTTTTTAAGATATGCAGGTGCGAGAAAGACTGGGACATGGAAGATTTCATGAAAAAAACTATTGGGGATATTCGAAAAAAAATAGGAGATAAAAAGGCAATTATCGCCCTTTCTGGGGGTGTGGATTCTTCTATTGCTGCTGTGTTGACATCCAGGGCGATAGGAAAAAATTTAACAGCCGTTTTTGTGGATACAGGACTTTTGAGAAAAAACGAAGGAGAGCACGTGGAGAAAATATGTAAGGAATTTAAATTAAAATTTTTGAAAATAGACGCAAAGGACAGATTCTTTGAGAAGCTTAAAGGAGTCAAAGACACGGAAATGAAGAGAAAGATAATAGGAGAAGAATTTATAAGAATATTCGAGAAAGAAGCAAAAAAAGAAAATGCAGAGTTCTTAATTCAGGGAACTATCTACCCTGACGTAATTGAATCAGGATCAAAGACAGCGGATACGATAAAGTCGCATCATAATGTGGGGGGACTTCCGGAAAATGTTGATTTGGAGATAATAGAACCATTAGCCTATCTTTATAAAGACGAGGTTAGAGAAATAGGAAAAAAATTGGGGATTCCGAATGAAATAATAAATCAGCATCCCTTCCCAGGACCTGGACTGGCTGTCAGAATTACCGGGGAAGTCAATGAAGAGAATATAAAAATATGCAGAGAAGCGTCTTATATCTTAGAAGAAGAACTCAAAAAGGCAGGAGTATTCTATGATCTCTGGCAGGCTTTTGCTGTCGTATTGGAGGACAGAGTTGTTGGAGTTGTAGGAGATCAGAGAAAATACGGAAGAATTGTAGCTTTGAGAATCGTAGAAAGCGTAGATGCAATGACAGCTAACTTTGCAAAACTAAATTGGAATCTTTTAGAAGAGATCTCTACGAAGATTACAAATGAGCTTCCTGAAGTTGTATCTGTAGCATACTTTATATCAAATAAGCCGCCGCAAACGATCGAACCCTGTTAGAGTTTCTCAAGAAATTCGCACGTTTTGCATATATCTTCTATCGTAGGTTCGCCACATCTCTCGCAGTATCTAACTTTTTTTGCCAGATTCTTTGCTATTAAAGGATAGATCTTGTCATAAGATCTTAAAAGTGAATATTTCGTCGTTGGCTGCTCTAACTCCATCTTGTTTAGGAACTCTCTTATATTATTTCTATAAGCCTCCCCTGCATATGGGCATCTGGAAAACCCTACCTCTATATTATTCGAAAGAGCATAAATAACATTTTCCTTTTCTGGGACCTCTCTCAACGGTTTTATTCTCGGGACAAATCGTCCGTCAGAGTAGAGATAGTACGATCCAGTTCTCCCAAATCTATATATATCTCCCCTGAGAAAGTTCATAAGTATTGTCTGAACTTCGTCGTCAAGATTATGTCCCATAGCTACTTTATTGCATCCTAGTTCTCTTGTTTTTTTATTCAATAAATACCTCCTGAAAACACCGCAGTATGAGCATGGACTTAGTTTGCGTTCCCTCTTTGCTATCTCATCCATAGAATGTCCCAGCTCTTTTTTAAAAGAATAGACTTTACTCTCGATTCCCAGCAATTTACAATTTTTTTTAACTATTTCAATTGTCTTATCTCTGTAGCCTTTTATACCTTCATCTATTGTTACAGCAATTAGATCAAAAGGATAATTTTCTGAAAGTTTTTTCAATATATGAAGAAGTACGAGACTATCTTTTCCTCCTGAGACAGCAACACCTACAAGATCATTTTTTTCTATCAACGAGTACTTTCTGATTACTTTTTTTACCCTCTCTATCATGCTTTTGTTAAAGCATCTCTCGCATAATTTTTCTCCAGAGTATCTTCTGAAGATTATAGCTTTTTTTCCGCATTTGCAGTACATTTATCCACTACCCACTGAAATTATGAGAATATCGTCATTATCCTCGACATTTTCATCCTCGGTATTTATTTTCCCATTTCTTTTGACGACTGCTGTTTCAGAGCTGTAGCCGAATTTTCTTAAAATATCTTCTATTTTAAGATCTTCTTTATACTCTATAAGTTCTTCTTTATCTTCCCTCAGAAACCTTACTTTTATCATAAGATCACGAGAATTTTAGGGAAAAAAGATATTACTACCAACGATATGGAAACTACTGCCAGAACTGCAGAAATAGTATTTGAAACTCTTTTAGAAACCTTCATCTCCATCAATTCTTTAACGATCTTCCCGCCGTCAAGAACGGGAGGTACAGGCAGAAGATTAATGAGTCCA
>Ga0190285_1000340_pt1 | contig 11094 bp, 14 predicted proteins | sample 48691823_MG_FD_163429 | JGI IMG/M metagenome (GOLD analysis project Ga0190285, IMG submission 163429) | Hydrothermal vent microbial mat bacterial communities from Southern Trench, Guaymas Basin, Mexico - 4869-18-2-3_MG | ecosystem: Environmental > Aquatic > Marine > Hydrothermal vents >...
GCGAGGTCCACACCGGTCAGGGATGCAATTACCGGGCAGCCGGTGCCTGGCGACCCGTCAATCAGGATGAGTTCACAACCTTCCGTTTCTGCAACCTGCTGCGCATGAGTCCTGACAACTGTAACCAGTTTCCCTGATGTCTCTTCCGCAATATTTAGCTGCGCATGTGCCATTGTGCCATACTTTGTCTTTGATATATAGGCATACCCGGAGACACGCTCTTTCAGCGTAACTGCCTCCTGTGGACACGTAAACACACAAGCGCCGCAGCCCTCACAACGTGCAGGGTTTACTGCATAACCCGATGCTTCGGTTAACGCTATCGCATTGAATCTACATGTCTGTTCACATATTCCGCACTCGCTACATAGCGTTTTATCCATAACGGCAACTTTCAGACCTTTAAACTCCTCCTGCTCTATGAGTTCTGGGTGCAATATCAGATGGAGGTCTGGTGCATCTACATCGCAGTCGGCAATGACTTTGTTCTCTGCAAGGGCGGCGAATGAGCCCACAAGGGTTGTCTTCCCCGTGCCTCCTTTTCCGCTTATAACCGTTATTTGCTTCAACATTTTTTCATAAAAAGAAAACCTGTGCTAAAAGGAAACCATGTTTGTTCTTCATATCTTTCATTTTATCTCTTCTGTGTTAATCCTGTGGGATCTCGTGGTTCTAAAAATTGTATCAATTATCCCCACGAACTGCTCCTTCCACTCTGGCATCTCCTTCACAAATGGCACGCCCTCGGAATAGAACCGTGCTATCTGCCTATCATACGGGATCTCAAGTAGAATCTCAATACCCTCCCTCTCGCAGTACTCGTAGACCTTTCGATCTCCAATCCCTGCTTTATTTATTACCACGCCAAAAGGAACCTTAAGCACCCTGAGCACTTCAACCGCAAGCCTCAAATCATAGAGCCCAAACGGCGTGGGTTCGGTCACAAGAATGCAGTAATCGCTGCCTTGCACCGCGGCAATTACCGGGCATGCCGTTCCCGGTGGGACATCAATAATTACTGTCTTTTTATTATTAAGCTCCGCTTTTACCTGATCGATCAGCGGTGTTGCCATCACCTCCCCGATATTCAACATTCCATAAACGAGGTCAACGCTGCTGCCGTCACCGCTTACTCCTGTTTTTATCACACCGATCCCCCTCGAGGTCTCGCTGATTGCGCCCTGCGGGCATACCAGAGAGCATAATCCACAGCCGTGGCAGAGTTCAGGGAACACCATAACTTCCTTTTGGGGTACAACAACAAGGGCGTTATATTCGCATGCCTCAGCACACTTACCGCAGTAGTCACATGACTCGTAATTGACAGTTGGTACCAGCGTATACGCCGGCTTTGTCTCTTCAATCTCTGGATTAAGGAATATATGTGAATTTGGCTCCTCAACATCACAATCGAGTACCTGTACGTTCGACATAAGCGACAGGGCAAGATTAACTGCTACGGTGGTCTTGCCTGTTCCTCCTTTACCGCTTGCTACTGCAATAATCATTTCATCACGCATCTTTTCGGCTGTGAAGCTATTACATTGTCCATATAGCACTCCTCACACAGCGTAACGCCCTCAAACTCATAAACATCACCTACTATTGGCTTGCCACATTTTGCGCATTTTATGGCAGTCTTATCGCTCTTTTCCATTTCTTATAACTTCGCGATGCTCCTTTCCATCTCTTCTAGTTGCGATCCTATCCCACTTAACTGTGCTTTTATCTCGTTTAAACCCTCTCCTCGCTGTAAAATGGGGAATGAATATGGAACCAGTTTAATTGCTCCACGCGGGCAAGTCCTCATGCAGAGGGTGCAGCCGATACATCGGTTGAAATCAACTACTGCCTTTTTATCATAGATACCAATTGCACCGGTCCAGCAAACTCTGGTGCACTCTCCACACCCTACACAAAGGTTTTCATCAACGAAAGCCTTCCAGACGAAACTCGTTAATTGTTGCATATCGTGCAAAAAAATAAAAGGAGAAAGAAAGAGCGGCTTTATATGCTTACTACTTTTACTACTTGCAGAACGGGCAACTACCACCGCCAGAACTGCTTACATCCGCAGCCATACGATTCTCGTCGTATAACTTCGACCAGCACTCCCGGCATACCATAATACGTCCAAGTTCCTTGTGGTCTGCTTCCATTCTACTCCCTTCTTTTCCACACAGTTCACATTGTCCCATTTCACCTTACCTCCTATTTCTATTAACACTTCCCGCTCTTTACTACTTCAGTTCTTCCAATCGCTTCTTTATCTGCTCTAACTGGTCGCTAAGCACCTTCGCCTGCGATTCAAGCATTGAAATCTCATCGCCCTTCGGCATTGCTGGCATGCCCATTGGTGCAACAGGTGCACCTGTCATCGGTGCTTGCTGCTGTATCCAGGAGCTGAATTGCGGCATCTGTCCTGTTTGAGTGAGATACTGCGCACCCGGTGGCATTCCCGTTGCACTTCTTCCTGCCCAGCCGGGAGAGTATCCAAATCTCATCCAGCCTGGCAAACCAGTTAGATAATACATGTTTCTCCTTCTATTCCCTCCTTGTCCATACGCCATTTTTTAAAAACACCTCCTAATTCATTTCACGGCCTTACCATTTTAGAGCCACATTTAGGGCAGGTTTGCTGGTAGCATGGCACTCCAACTTGATGTGCCATTGTATATCCGCAATTGGGGCATCGACATTCTCCGCCTGGGCCCAATCCGCTACCGCCCATTTGCCCTCGTCCTTGTCCACCTCGTCCTATTCCTTGACCTCTACCTCCTCCTCTTCCCATGCCACTCATTTTATCTTATCCACCTCCCGTAAGGATACGGATAGGAGTAGCCATAATATGGCACCCCGTGGTAATCCAGGAGATGGGGCTACTGCTCCATACAGCCCTGTCCACCACCTTCTGGGACATGACCAAAAACCTCTTCCAAATCCTGTTCCTCTTCTTCTTGCCATTTTACATCACTCCTTCTTAAGTTCCTCCAATCTTTTCTTTACTTCTCCCAGATCCTGCTCCAATTTATTCGCCATGTTCGATAGTTGTTCGATTTCTTCTTCTTTTGTTTTTGGCGCTATTGGCACCTGCGGCGCTTGTGCTTGTGGCTGCGAAGGCACTGGTTGCTGCATCATGCCAAATCCCATACCTCTGCCTCTGCCCATGCCTCGTCCTCGACCACCGCCGGCGCCCATTCCCGCGTGCGCCGCAACTGTCGAAGTTCCCGACTCGTTAAGGCCTCCGTTCTTATACATCTCAACTGCTTCTTTCACCGTACCATAAGCACCGGTTGCAACATTCACGCCGGCGGTAGAAAGCACCTGGAATGCATTGGGCCCTATATTACCTGATATAACGGCATTCGCACCTTTGTTTACCACAACTTGCGCCGCTTGAATCCCTGCTCCGCCGGGTGCGGCGATGGCTTCGTTTGGCATTGCATCGAACTCCATCGTATCTGAATCAACGAACACGAAGTATTGGGATCTTCCAAACCTCGGGTCTACCTGCGCATTCATGTCTCCCGCCGTTGCAGTTACGCATATCTTCATCTCTTCTTCTTCGTCCCCCTTATATGAATATATATTCACAGTACATAAAAAGGTTTACTTATCTTGGCTTTTGTCAGCCATAAAGGTTTTTATTTTTTGCCCTCTTCCATCTTTTTCTTCCTCCGTCCCTTCTCCGCAATTCCTGCTTCTTTCTTCTCTTTCATCAATCTGTGTATCAAATCAGCGCCTGAAGGCTCTATCGGCTTCGCTTCTATATAACCACGCTCAAGAGCACCTTCAAATACCTCCTTACCAAAATCAGTGCGAACTATAACCGATGACTTACCTTCGGGTGAACCCACATTTCCAACACTTATGTCAGAAAACAACCCTGTAAAATCTTCACATACTTTACAGCCATCTCGCTTATAATCCGCTATATCCTCGATCCCTGCACTTAACAGCTCCTTATCTCCTGTATACACGTGTAAAACATTGTTGCTAATCTGCATCTTCGTCACCTCGTTTATATCAATGCCATGCTCCTCTTCAAGATACGTCTTCATTAGCTGTTCATACCCATAGCTGCCCATGCAAAATAGCCCTATTCTTAATCTTATATGCGATGAGAAGTTATGTGCATTGTGCGTGCCCCGCCCCACAACGAGCATCTTTTCATACGATACCATGTCGCATGGTGTCCCTACCAGAGCGACACTCCACAGGTCGTATGTCAAGATAGCATCTGCTATACCGGTAAGCGCTGCCGCAGGCGTATATTTGCTACCCGCGCCCTTTATCAACCCTGCCTTATCCATCGCCACTTGCACTTCCGGTCTCCATTCTCCTTTATCCGCTACCGTTACACAGCCTTCTACTAATGCATCGTCAAGGGCATAAGCTAATAGCGAGGTAACCACACCCCCGTCCTGACAAGCATTTATTATCTCCTCGTCCGTGCTGACTACCTCATACATCTCCTCAAATCCTTCCCTCAATGCCGGCTTCTCTACCCTCGGGCATTGGTGATAGCAGTATCCACAATCCGGTGGGCACTGCTGCCCTTCTCTTATCACCGGTCTTTCCTTAGAAAAGTCCACACTAAGATAGCCGTAATCGAGCAATCTACACGTAGCAACACAGCCACCACAAAGCGCACATTTGCCCTTCTCTATTACTTCTCTCTCCAAATCGCCAAAATCACGCTTCTCTTCCATATATCATTTCCCCCTTCTGTTTTTTTTATTATATATGACCTTGCTTCTGTAAATAAAAAAGCAAAAAGCTTCTTTTATCTCTCTCTTATCGCATCATACATTCCGTTTGCATTTTTATTTAAATACGGAAATATAATTAGCAAGCAGTATATGACGAGATTAATAATCCCACATCCAGGGCATTTTCCCGCTTTGAAGGACATATTAGAAGTAAAAGAAGCTGAGGGCTTGAATGAAGTGGAAGAAGTTTTCATGGGCGGCTCTCCGGAAGTGATGGGAAGCGGGAGAGGCGTGTTGCATGCACCACTAATCGAAGAGATACGGGAACAGACCGAATATGCGCATCAGCACGGTATAAGATTGAGTATCGCGATGAATTCTACATGTCTTGGCGGTCAACACCTGAGCTTTGAGGGTTATAAGATGTTCACGTGGTACTTTAACGAATTGAACAAGGCTGGAGTTGATGGCGTTATAGTTGCGGAGCCGTACCTTGTAGAGCTTCTGCGTGACTATCCTATGAAGACCATCGTGTCTGTTTTGTCTTATGTCGAATCGCCACAGCGAGCCAAATTCTTTGAAGACCTCGGTGCTGACATGATAACAATAGACACGAATATAAACCGGCATTTTGAGCTATTAAAAGGGATAGTAAAGGCGGTTAACTGCGAAATTAAGCTGATTGTGAATGAAGGATGTTTGTATCGGTGCCCTTTCAGGTATTCGCATTACAATCTCGCATCGCATCTCAGCAGTCTAAACCAACCTCGCTTCCCTCTGTTCGCTCCTGACTTCTATTTTGATAAGTGCATAAACATCCGATTGAGAGACCCCACGCAAATATTGAAGTCCGGATGGATTAGACCAGAAGACATAAAGGAATACGAAGCTATTGGTATAAAGAACTTCAAACTTTCCGGACGGACGAAAGCGGTGAATTGGATAATAGACTGCATGAGGTTCTATTCTCACCGCTCGTTCAGAGGTAATCTGCTCGAAATCCTTGATTGCCCGCAAATGCTGAGGTATATGTTTTATATAGACAATGAAAAGCTTGACGGTGCCATAGAACACTGGAAGCGCTGCCGGAAGGTCTGTGGCGAGTGTGGTTATTGTGATGAACTTACAAAGGATGCTTTAACCGTTATAAGAAAATGAGACTGATATTACCACATCCAGGGCATTTCGCAGCTTTGAAAGAGATACTGGAGTATAAAGAATCCGAAGGTCTGAAAGACGTTAGCGAGGTATATATGGCAGGCTCGCCTGATATTATGGGCAGCGGAAGAGCGACGTTACATGCCGCGCTTGTTGATGAGATAAAGGAGCAAACTGCTTATGCACATCAGCATAACGTAAAGCTGAATGTCGTAATGAATGCCTCCTGCTTGGGCGGCTACCATTTGACTTACCATGCTTACAAGACGTTTAAATGGTATTTCAACGAACTGGATAAAGCAGGAGTTGACGGTGTTACGGTGGCAGAGCCGTATCTTGTTGAACTTTTACGAGAAAACTCGCTGCAGACCGTCATCTCTTGCGTGGCGCATGTTGATTCACCACAACGTGCTGAGTTCTTCGAGATGCTTGGTGCAGATTCAATTACCGTAGATACGAACATAAACAGGGATTTTGAAATGTTGGAAGCGATAAAGAAAGCAGTTCACTGCGATCTCAGGCTGATAGTAAATGAAGGTTGCCTGTACAAATGCCCGTTCAGACATGCGCATTTTAACTTATTCTCTCATATAACTGCTTCTCGTGCATTATCCCCGCAACCCCAGAGCACCTTTGGTGATTACTATTTCGATAAGTGCATATCCATCAGAGTACGAGACCCCGCGCAAATTATACTGTCGCCCTGGATAAGACCCGAGGACTTGAAGGAGTATGAGGCGATAGGCATTGATAATTTCAAAATGTCGGGTAGGGCAAATGCAGTGAGCTGGATATTAAATTGCATGGAAGCATATCACCACAGGGAGCTCAAGGGGAACCTGCTTGAAGTTCTTGATTGCCCTTCTGAACTCAGATATATGTTTTACGTGGATAATGCACTCCTGGATGGCAGTATAAACAAATGGAAGAGCTGCAATAAGATATGTAACGAATGTCACTATTGCGATGAACTAACGAGTAAGGTATTGAAGGTGATAGAAAAGTGAAGGGGGAAATAAGAGAGAGCAGGCGAAGGCTCGAGGAAGGGCTGAGGACTTTAGTAGGGAACATATTCGTACCAGAGGCGAAAGTATTTGGGATGGCATGCGGCTGTATTGGCTTCGCTGCTGATCTGAGAGGGCTGCAGGGCGAAGATGTGGATGTGTTTAAAGAGAAGATAGTGACAATACTGAGCGAGTTAAGTAAATCAGTGGGAGTAGAGCCAGAGTTTATCTACGCGAGGAAGTTGCCGGGATCGGAAGAAGTCGTTACGCTTACAGCGCGGGAATTATGTGAGCATTGCAAACGTGAGTTTGCAGGTTCTAAAGCTTCTCCGAGACCAGATATAGTGGTGTTAAAGAAGAGACGGTGAGAGAGAAAAATAGAAAAGTTTTTTAACTGAACAAATGATGTTTAAACATATATTGGAGAAATGATGCTTAACCTAAATATATATGAAAGTTGCATCTTTATGCGTTATGAATATCGGGAACAAGTCCCTTATTACTTTCAAAGGTAAACATATATATACAGAAGGTAGACAGAGGTAAGGGGAAATGGACGGAGAGAAGGAGACGTTTATAGAAGTTCGGAACGTGAGCAAGAAATTCGAGGATAAAGTGGTATTGAAGAACGTGAGTCTGGATATAAAAGAGCTGGAGCCCTTAGGGCTATTAGGAAAGAGCGGAGCTGGAAAATCAGTATTACTTCGTATGCTCCGGGGTACGGACGAGTATGCACCGGATAGCGGCGAAGTCATATTCCGGCTGGCGTATTGCCCCACATGTACATGGATAGAAGGACCAAGCAGGGTAGGAGAGAAGTGTCCTAAGTGTGGTACGGAATTTGAGTTTAAGGAGGTAAATTTCTGGCAAGATATGGATATGAAGCGGACATTAAAGAGTGCAATTGCTATTATGCTACAGCGTAGTTTCGCCCTATACAGTGATGAGAGTGTCATCTGGAACATTTTAGAGGCGTTGGAACGTTCAAAATACCCAAAAAGTAAAAGGATGAAGAAGGTATATGAGATTCTGGAATCGGTAAAGATGCTACACCGTGTAAATATGCCGGACACGAGGGACCTCAGTGGTGGCGAGAAGCAGAGAATGGTGCTTGCGAGGCAGTTGGCACTGGCACCAATTCTACTTTTAGCCGATGAGCCCACTGGTACGTTAGACCACGTGACGGCAAAGGTGGTACATCGTGCACTGGTAGATACGACACGGGGAGGAACAACGTTCCTCGTTACTTCTCACTGGCCCTATGTGATTAGAGACCTGACAGAAGAAGCGGTATGGTTCGATAAGGGTGAAATAGTTGAATATGGCGATACGGAGAAGGTGGTCTCGGATTTTGAGAAGGAAGTAGGGGAAATAGAGCGAGAGGAGTATAAAAAATTCGGTGATCCGGTGATAAGGATAGAAAGACTTAAGAAGTATTATCTCTCTGCATCGCGAGGAGTGGTAAAGGCAGTGGATGATGTTTCGTTTGATATAAATGAACACGAGATATTTGGGGTCGTGGGGCATAGCGGTGCGGGAAAGACGAGTTTAATGCGGATTGTAAGTCATTTAGATGCTGGTTCCGGTGGTACGGTGTGGGTAAGAGTCGGCGATAGGTGGTATGAGGCGTCAAAGGAAGATTCTGGCACTTTCGTAAAGGATGGCGTAATTCAAGGTGGCACGACCGAGTGGAAAGATTATTTTGTGGGTACGTTACATCAAGAATACTCGTTGATACCAAAACTCTCAGTTTGGGATAACCTCACGCACGGTATAGGTCTAAATATGTCAGAAGACCTGGCAAAGATGAAGGTAAAGTTCGTACTTAACGGTGTGGGCTTCGCTGATGACGAAATAGCGGAGATACTACCAAAATCGCATCAGGAGCTAAGCGTAGGTGAGAAACAGCGGATATTGATTGCGCAGTTATTAATGAAAGAGCCTAATATTGCAGTTCTTGATGAACCAACGGGTACAATGGACCCGGTAACGAAGAAATATGTTGGAGAGACGATAATACGTGCGAGAGAGAATTTGGGCATTACTTTCGTGATTGTTACGCATGATCTTGAATTCGCTGAGAAGGTATGTGATAGGATAGCGAAGATGGATATGGGAAAAGTAACGGAGATAGAGGATTTGAGGGAGCAATAAATCGATAGATCATTGCTCATTGATATTGATATGAAAAAGGGAGAAAGGAAAAATGGGTGAAAAGGAGCCATTCTTGGAAATCCGTGATATATGCAAGGAATTCGATGGCAAAGAGGTTCTGAAGAACGTAAGTGTGAATGTAGAAGAAGGAAAGTCGTTAGGGCTGCTCGGGAAGAGCGGATCGGGTAAATCCGCTTTACTTCACATGCTAAGGGGTACAGAGGAATACGCTCCTACCTCTGGAGAGATAATCTTCAGAGTGGCAATGTGCCCATCATGTGGATGGGTCGGGATGCCGAGTAAAGCAGGAGAAGCGTGTATCAAGTGTGGAACAGAGCTGGAATTGAAGGAGATAAATTACTGGCAGGATAACGAAGCGAGGAAGAAAGTGAGAAAAAGTGTCGCTATCATGCTACAGCGTACTTTTGGGCTATACGGTGATGATACAGTTATGTATAACGTATTACAGGCATTGGAAAGCAGAAAATATCCAAAGGATAAGAGATTTAGGAGAGCTTATGATCTGCTGAAGGCAGTGAAAATGATACATCGAATTACATTCCCAGCGAGTGACCTTAGCGGTGGCGAGAAACAGAGGGTAGTGCTCGCGAGACAACTTGCTTTAGACCCTATGTTGTTGTTAGCTGACGAGCCTACGGGTACGTTAGATTATGAGACGGCAAAGCTCGTGCACAAAGCGCTTATAGACAGCACAAAGGAAGGAATGGCTATGGTTGTTACTTCTCACTGGCCTTACGTGATTGACGAACTAACAGAAAAGACATTATGGCTTGACCATGGAGAGATGGTGAAATATGGAGATTCAAAAGAGGTAGTAGAAGAATTTGAGAAGCAAGTTGGGACCCTGGAGCGTGAAGAGTATAAGAAAATAGGGGAGCCAAAGATAAGCATAGAGCATTGTAAGAAATACTACTACTCTGTATGGCGCGGGATGGTGAAGGCAGTGGATGATGTCTCGCTAACAATAAATGAGAACGAGATATTTGGGCTATTAGGAGTAAGTGGCTCGGGTAAAACGAGCTTAGCACGGATTATAACACAAATAGATCCTGTGACCGGTGGTTCGGTTAAGATAAGAGCAGGCGAAAAATGGATTGATGTGTCACGGGTAGCGGAAACAGGTGTGTGGATTGCATGGAGTGCGACTACCCCCGGAGTGGGCGAGCAAGCGGCGACACACGTGGCTATGTTACATCAGGAATATTCCCTGTATCCCGAGAAGACGGTGTTAGAGAATCTTACAAGTTGCATAGGCGTGAAGGTACCTGAAGAGCTTGCACGGATAAAAGTAAAGTTTATATTAGAAGGAGTAGGGTTTAGCGAAGAGGAAGCAGAGGAGATCCTTCCTAAAGAGCATACGCAACTAAGTGCAGGTGAAAGGCAGAGGATAGTTATCGCTCAGGTGTTGATGAAGGAGCCGGCAATAGCCATACTTGATGAGCCAACCGGTACAATGGACCCGATAACGAAGAGATATGTTGCGGATTCTATACGAGTAGCACGGGAGAATTTGGGCATTACATTCTTGATCGTCTCCCATGATACCGATTTTGTTGATATGGTCTGTGATAGAGTAGCACACATGCAGAACGGCAAAATAACGAAATTAGAGGATTTAAGAGCTGCTTAAAGTGATAAGGAGCAAAATATAGGATGAAGTACAATGGCAGTTGGTAGAGATACGCAGTTGGTAGCATGCAGAAAAGGGCAAGCACTGGGATTAGGAGGCGGGATTGCACAGCGGGGTACATTTGCAAAAGCATGGCGGAACGATGTAATTGCGGCTGCAATGTCTCCAGGTCCCCGGCATGTACCGAAACCAGTATGTGAGGTGACCACGGAATTAAGGGACAAAGGCGTAAACATAGGCGAAATAATACTGAATGCAGGAGATGGCACACCGGTTGATGCCCCTTCCGGAGGTGGACATGGAGTAGCTTTCGGATTGTTGCCCAGCGAAGTAGAAACAATTGGGAGACATAAGCTTCTCATAGAACATCATGGAAACGTAAAGGCACATTTCATATACAAAGTCAGATTTGTGT
>Ga0190285_1000341_pt1 | contig 11093 bp, 11 predicted proteins | sample 48691823_MG_FD_163429 | JGI IMG/M metagenome (GOLD analysis project Ga0190285, IMG submission 163429) | Hydrothermal vent microbial mat bacterial communities from Southern Trench, Guaymas Basin, Mexico - 4869-18-2-3_MG | ecosystem: Environmental > Aquatic > Marine > Hydrothermal vents >...
AGATGCCCCTGATGAAAGAATGACCGGCAAGATGCCGGTCCTACTCCGGATCAATCACCGGGGGCACGGTGTTAAGTGTGGGCAATGGCCGGCTTACAAAAGAGGGGAGAGCCGCTGATCTGATGCCCTTTGAAGTAACTCAGAAGAATCGCGAACTCGGTGTCACTTCCCCCGCACCCTGTCCAGTGAGCTGCGGACGATGCCGAGATTGTGCGGATCATTCAGGCGGACATAGATAGCCTCCGCCTGTTCATATAGGGATATTGCCCGGGTGATGTCGTCCTGCTCCTCTGCAATTCTCCCCAACTGGTGGAGTGTGCCTGCCTGCCCGTGCTCGTTGCCGATGCGCTCTTCAATGGCGAGGCTCTGTCGATACCACCGCTCTGCCTCAGCAAAATCCCGACGCTCCTGTGCAATTCTCCCCAACTGGTGGAGGGTGATGGCCTGCCCGTGCTCGTTGCCAATGCGCTCTTTGATGGCTAGGCTCTGTCGATACCAGCCCTCAGCCCCATCAAAGTCCCGACGCTCCTCTGCAATTATCCCCAACTGGTGGAGTGTGGCGGCCTGCCCGTGCTCGTTGCCGATGCGCTCTTCAATGCCGAGGCTCTGACGATACCAGCGCTCTGCCTCAGCAAACTCCCGACGCTCCTCTGCAATTCTCCCCAACTGGTGGAGAGCGGTCGCGACATTGCGGTCATCGCCGGCGCCCTCGTAGTGATCTTTGAGGCGTAGGAGTATGGCCTCCGCGCCTACAAAGTCACGCCTGTATTGCACCGCCCGGGAGCGATGTCCCAGCAAAGCGCGGAAAAGGCCCTCTCCTCCTTGTACCGTGTTGCCGTCCGGGTCTGTGACATCTTGCTCCATATTGGTTATGAGGCGTTCCCACTCCACCCAACGACCTTGCATTGTAAGCAGTCGCATCATCCCATAGAGAATGCCGTGCATGTCATTCCAACGCTCGCGCTTCCTGGCAAACCCAAGAGCGTGTGTCAAATTGTCCTCTTCCGCGGCCAGTAATGACATGGCCGACTCGGCGCTTCGATCGAACATCTGATGCAGATACGCCCCGTATTGACTGTACGCTTTAGCATAGGCACGCTCAAACCATTCGTCCTGGCCTGGAAACGCCTGCTCCAGAAGATCGTGAAAGAACCAGGGCAACGCAGGGTGCACAGTGTAGAGACCTTTGCCGATCTGCCGCAACAGACCGACTTCCGCGGCTGAATCCAACAGCCTTATCCAATCATCCTTTCCTAAGCCCTGGAGTAGGTCCGGAGCGCCCTCCACCTTGCTGCACATGTACGCCAGTAAGTCCGCGTCTACAAGACCCTGGAATAAGGCCAGTATCCCGAGACGCCTCCGCAGCGTCTCATCGAGTGCATCGAGTCGGTACGTAAGGGAAGCCGTGAGAGAGCGCTCCCGCCCTTGCCAGGGGTCGTCCCTGGTGAAGGTTGCCTCACCTGTGCGCAGTTTGTTGAGTAGGTCTTCCGCTGATGTTCGCTTGAGCTCCGGGATTATGACCTGAATCGCGAGAGGATTACCCCGCAGGTATTGCAGCAGATCATTGTAGTCGTCAAGAGATCTGATCTGCTCAACATTGAGCCCTGCCCGCCGTAGTACTCGCAGGGCCAGGTCCTGGGCCTCGATCAGCTTCAGGCCGGAAAGCTCTACTCGGCGATAGATGTTTCCAAGCCACCCCTCATCGCGGCGGCTCGTGATCAAGACCTTGGTGCGGCCATTGCTCAGATCCCGCAGGAATTTACGCAACTCTTCTTGCTCCTCAGGAGTCCAGGCTGATTCCGTTCCTTCCGGAAAGCCATGCACAGGCTCGAAGTTGTCCCAGATCATCAGACACGGGACCTGTTTGAGAATGTCCAGGGCAAGCCCGCGTCGCTGTACAGCGTCCAGCAAATGCCATTCCGTTCCCATCTGCCGCTTAATGTCCACGTTGAACAGCTGGCCCACGCGGTCGCACACCTGCGCAAGGGGCAGATAGTTTTCAAACTTGAAGAAAAAGATCGGACCGTCGAGCCCGCCCGTCTCAGCAAGCCACCGAGCAAATCCCATTGCCATCTCTGTCTTGCCCACACCGGCCATCCCCTGCATGAGGACCGTAGTCTCTGTCTGAAATGAACGCTCCAGTTCCAGGGTCACGTTGTCGCGTCCCACAAAGCCGTATGCAGGAGCGTCCGGGCAGTCGATCTCCGCGCCGGCTCTCACCTGCCGGTCCTCCAGCACTGATGTATCGAGGCGCAGTTCATCCCGAGGCTCCAACACCTGGATAGGCGCGGCCTCAAACAGGACCGGGACCATCCAATCCTTGAGTTCAATATCTCCGATGGGGGATACACGCTGAGGATGGGAACGAAGCTCCTCACGGCCATTGGAGACCGCGCGTGCAAGCTGCTCACCATTTGCCAGGCCCTGGTACAACCGGGCCATGAACCTGACCGCGGTCTGCACGTACACCGAATAGGTCATGGCTACCACCCCACCCGCGCCCGCCTTGAGGATCTGATTACCCACTGAGAGATAGAGGCTCTCAGGTCGGGTCATACCTGATTGGCAGGCATCGAGAAGGACAATGGGCACGCGCTTTCCCGCAATCAATCCACCCAGTTCTTCGCCGGTGATTTCCCGCCGCGGTTTGTCGTCCTCTCCTTCAAAGAGGAGGAGGCCCTGTTCGCTCGCTGTACCACACCCCTGAGGAAAGGCCCCATGCCCATCAAAATGGAGCGCGTGGTAGAAGTCCGGCTTGTCACTGAGCACTCGGGAGAGCTGCTCAAACGTGGGGGGCCGCAACACATCCAAGTGGATACGCTCCTTATGCTCGCGAAACAACTCCACCAGGGGCCGGGCCAAGGATTGAAAGGGGATATCCCCGTCAGGCCCACCCGGTCGGCAGATGACCAGCAATATGTTGAACGCTTCCCGATCACTGGGAGTCGGCGTATCGAATATCAGATTCGGCTGACTCCGCACGAAAGAATGCGCAAGCCGTGCCAGATCCCCGAATTCCGCTTTCACCGGGTCCCGTATGAGCTCCCACGGCAGTGATATCCCCACAGGATCGGCCGCGTGAATCACGATCCGGGTGTTCCCGAGATCGTCGGCAATATGCGCGTAGAGCGCGGCGGTTTCCCTATCATCGAAAACAGCCTCAAAGAGATCCTGTCCCAGTCGGATCATCAGTTCCTTAACTCGCTCTGCGCGGGTGAGGAACTCTCCCCAGGGATAGTGTAGAAACTCCTCCAGATACCATTGGATGTCCCCGCGGTCATTCGGTTCAACGCTGAACCGGAACTCTGCTTCACGCTCCTGGGGCTGCGCGTTTGGGTCTCGGCGATAATTCACCCGGACACGCGCGGCTTCATTGTCCGATCCAGGAATGTGCTGAATGGTAAGCTCTTTCATCTGATTTCCCCGTTGGAGTTTCCGTGTAAGTATGTGGCATTCATCTTACCCTAAACCGAACCCTTTGTCTTCCCCGGCGCGAGACGGATTCGGATTTCTAAGAGTAATCCGGGGGAACCTTTTCTCGGTAGCTGCTCCGCGCAGGGCGATATGGCCTCCCCGAGGTCCGGCGCCATTTGCTCGAAGCACGGATTCACCGTGCCGCCTCACCCAACCGCCGGAGCGCAGAGGAAGAACAAGAAGAGAGTCCGTCGTGAGCAATATTGCTTCGCAATTGAATGAGCAACCGGAGGAGATCCTCACTGTGTGACCTTCAGGTTGCCAAAACAGAAGCGAATTGCTATTGATAATCGGGGTAACTCCTGGAGGCAATGTACCTGTTGACTTCGGCAATCCCGTTGTTACATTAGTGTGAGAGTTCAGCAGGACAACGTTCTCATACCAATGCGCTTTCAAAGAGGAAACATATGGCTCAAGTCCGGATGGGAGAAATCCCCCCTGCCCCCCTTTGCTAAAGGGGGGTGGCTCGAGTCCCCCCCTTTGAAAAAGGGGGGTTAGGGGGGATTTTGAGACTCGGTCCCTCACCTGTACACTGTACTTCTTTGAACGCAACTTGGTATTATTTCTCCGGATCTTCGCTCCCTGGGGCCAGTCCGTTTGAAGCAGATATTCTGCGAAAGAAAGGACGAACCAGAATCTCCCCCGGTTCGCTCTTAATAAAATCTTAGATTGAGGCGCTCAATGGACATTCTTCTGATCATAAAGGCTGGATTCATGGGATTCGCCCTGTGTTTGGGTGTTCTCATACTGGTATTCTATCTTGTGGGCTTTGTTGTGAAGGTCACCGAGAAGAACTTTGTGCGGGTATTCATGTTGGCTGCGCTGGCCTCATTTGTGGCAATTGATCTGTTCCTGTATTACAAGATCGCGGTCGTCCAGGTTCCGGGCGGGCCCATGTTCCTCGCGGGCAGCGTGGGAGGTTGGTTAGGGGGCATAACCGCGGGTCTGACAAACATGAAGCGACTTCTGTTATCCCTGCGCAGGTAGGCCGTAATAGTTCACCGGGCTTGAAGCGGTTCTGCACCCGGTGAAAATGGAGGGCCCACTCGACGTGGTGTCAATAGGTTCTCCACGATATATCCGTTCTTCGACCACGTGGGCCCATCCCCCGATATCCCCGTGTCCCCGTGCAAAGCATAAGCCCAAACCTTTCTCGAAGCTCCCACTCCCGGGGGCGCTACGGACCATAAATGAAGCCCTACACCAACCGGCTCGCAAATTGGCCCTACGCCCAGTAGCTCCCCCTCCAAACCTCCCCCATACGTATTTTCAAGGAGTTGTACTTGTCACGGTGTACGCTTACGGTGGCCCGGTTCCGGGGTTCGAGAGCTTTACGACTCCTCGCGGGCTTCCGTCACTGAATCGACCAGCACTCCGAAGAAAGGGTCAAGGGTGTCTGCTTCGTGCGCGGGGTCGTACTTCCATCCCAGATGCTGAAGACAGGATCCGCACACCACGAATCGCCATCCGTATCCTGGAAACCAGGAATATTCCAGAAAAAGCTCATCATCTACCATGACGTTCCGACAGTCCCGGAATGTCCTGAAATTACAGCGCACTCCCGCGGGATTCACAAATGAGTGCCTATCGGAACCGTTCAGGGGGACGAGGGCCGCGGAATCGGATATCAATGCCCCGCAACGGGAGCAATAGAAATTCTTGTTATCATCGCCCTTGTCTTTGTCGGGCAGTTTGACGTGGGCTATCATAGGTCTATTCTAAAGGCCCCGGTTGAACGCTGCAAGGCCCTTTAGACTATGCGTACAATATTCTGGGGCCTGCCTCTACGGTAGGTATCGGAGGTCGGGTCTGCGTGGTACCCGACGCTAAGAGGGCGTAGCATGCTACGCGCCGTACGAGGACTTGCTCCTGACAGCTTCGACATCATTGAATGTGCTTGAAGATCCCTCTCGTCAGTGGAGGCTTGCTCAGTTGCTCAGATAGCCGTGTTGGACAAGGAGCTTTTTCACTTTTCGGCCCATGCCCTTGGGCACTCTCAGGGGGAAGCCGGAGGGGTTCCTTTTCTCGGGTTTGGGTAAAAGCCCTGTGGAAGGGTCGATTCCCGGGTTGAGTTCCCACATGTGTCGGGGGCTGGCGCCGCACCATTTCGCGACCATGTGCAAAGGGAGGTCCTTCCGGAGTTTCAGCCGACCCAGGAAATCATACTTCAGCGGCCCCGGGCGGGCGAAATCCATGCCATAGTACTCCCTGTGTGAATCGATGATCTTGAGCGCAATCAAGCGGGGGATTATCACTTCGGAATAGTGGGGCAAGACCAACTCCCAGTAGGAAAAACCCTTCGCCTTCTTGACTGCCCTGTCTATGGGCTCGGCGCCGTCCACAAAGGCGCACACCGCTATCAGCCAATCCCCGGCATACTTCTTGCGGCATAGGGACTGCAACATGGTGCAGGCAATTCTCGTGGAAACCGCGGGATCCCTCCGGTCATCCCAGTCATTGGTGGATATCCATTGCGCGGGCAGCCGGCGGCGGTGGTTCTCGCGTTTGGATCCCAACGCCCATAGGCCGACGCCTCCGGAACGAGTGCGGAAGTTGGGAAGCATGCCGCTGAGGAGCACAGGAAGAAACCTCAGGTCCGCGGGAACCTTCTCCGCAGCTAATATCTTGCGGATCAGCGGGCCCCGCTGCGACATCCGATCGAACCATTTGATCATCACGGCCCGCCGGTCCATGAGCAGATAGTTTATCTGGTCGACAACTCGTACAGCTACTCCCTTTCGGTCCAGGCGTATCTTGATCCCCGCGAAAGTAACTCCGCTTTTGACTATGTCCGGAGGAAGGACATATCCGGCCCGAGTATAGCCGGCCTCGGTTGCCGCAAGGGCTGGACGATTCCCAGCGCCGGAGGCAAATACTCCTACCACGGCGAGAATCAACAAGGCCCAAATCAGGGGGGGTAGTTTACTCCGGAATGTTCCTTGGTTCATTGAGAGGGGAAAAATGGGGGGGACTCCTTGGCTATAGCCATCCGCGGGGAACCGACTCGATCCCCCGGCCAATCACAGGTCTCGTCAGATCTCGTTGGCTCTTTCCTTGAGTTCCTTGCCGGTCTTGAAGAATGGGAGATGTTTGCTACTGACCATGATCTTCTCCCCGGTCTTGGGATTCCTGCCTGTATATCCCTCGTAATCCTTCACCACAAAGGAGCCGAACCCACGGATTTCGATCCTGTCGCCGGCCACCAGAGCGTCCGTCATAGTCTTAAAGACCATGTCAACGATCTCTTCCGCCTTGCGCATCGGCAGGTCCATCTCCTTGGCCAAGGATTTTACCAAATCGGACTTGTTCATGGGTCTCTCCTGCAAGAAAAATCAAAAAATATTGTCCAGCGGACCTTCCCGTCCGTGTCGGTCAGTTTTCCGGTTCTATGACCGAAGGGTTTCAAGATACGCTGAAGACTGTATGCGAGAACACTTATGGTTAACTGTCAGGGACGCTTTTGTCAAGAGAATTCGCATACTAATTAAAACCTATCACTTACGCGGGGGCAATAGCAGGATGTCATTGCGAACGCAGCGAAGCAATCTCCTGCGCGCCGGGTATGGGGATTGCTTCGTCGTTTCACTCCTCGCAATGACACACGCGATGAGAGGATCGGCCCCGCGAAACTGAAGGCTTACCACCAATTCTCCTGAACAGCCATCTCATCCCGCGTAAAAGACGCTGCTACGACCATGCCCACGCATAAGCGACAACGCGAAGATGGCCTGATTCACCTGATCCCGTATCCCGGAGCACGACCTGAACAAAACCGGAGAAGCACGGCGCCTCTACGCCGGCATGTCCGCGAACAATCAGAATGCTCTTGGATGAAATCTGCTGTAAAACGCGAAAAAGTCACTGGTATAGCTTCGATCAACGTATCGATTGAGCGTATATGTTTTCTGGTCCGGAGACAGCCTGGCCTTTTTCACAATGATTCCATCACCATCGGTGTAATACAGGTTGCCGACCACATTGTGCGGATTCGCGTCCCCGTGTATGGCTCTCACGCACCCTGCCAATACCAGAGCCTTAGCCAGATCCTTGGTGCTGATATGGTGTCCCAGGGCAAAGACCAGGTTTCCGTCCTTTCTGATACCGAACGCGCTGCGGGTCGCGATAAACCACTGGTGTCCCCCGTACGCTCCGGCGCCCGATGCCGAGTACGGATACCCGCCATACCAATAATAGTATGGCGATGGACTCTCGTCGCTCAGTAGAAGCCCGAGACCGATCTCGGAATCTACTCTTTTGCCGTCGCGCACGACCCTCTCCACCACCTTGCCATCCTTGACTATCAAGTGCTTGAGTTGTCGCGCGTCCCTTATGGAGGACAAGGAAAGCCCATCCTTCCATTCCAGCACGTCTACCGAATCATCCTTATAGTTGACGATGGTGGCCAGGCCCGGAACCATCTTCTCCAATACCTCGCCCCGAAAGATTGCTCCACCCTCCTTGGCGTGCCTCTGTTTCCACAGACCGTTGGTGATCGCCAGGAGGGTGGCCTTGTTCTCCGGTTCTATCATCGACGTGCCACTGGGGGCGAAACGTTCCGCAGAACCTATGTAGAGGCGCATCTTTAGGTATTCCATGTCGAACAGCAGCATATGAACCACTGCATTGGGGTATTCAACACTCGGGCGATACGTGGTCTTGTATATGGTCGGCCAGCCGTCCGCGGCCACAGGCATATGCTTCCAGTCCCACATTCCTTCCTCCTTCATTGGAGGATCCAGATAGAGCGGAGGTATGCTCTTCAGGGACAGCTTCCTCAAAGGCTCCATGCAATGACGACGTGGGAATCCCATGTCCGACGGCACAAGAACAGGCGGACCCGGGGCTGCCAAGTGATTCGGACTGAGCCATCCGTTGACTTCAGTAATGGGGCCGGCAGGCGGACCGTCTTGCTCTGTGGGAGGCAGCCCAATCTCCACGATGCTCCCAACAGTAACGGAGAGGGACGGAACCGATTTCGGTTCCTTTTCACCGTCTTTCTCTGGCGCTCGGTGGTATCGGGGCTCTGCGCGATCATCAGGAACAGTGATCTTTCCTCCCCACAGCAAGGGCTCCCAGATCGGAGGAGATTTATCGAACGATTCAGCCGGCGAGGCGTGTCCTGAAATGCCACACACAACGAACGCGCACGCCAGCACAGCAGCGAAACACAAACGCGCCGGCAGGCGCGGCGCGCGCGTTATCGAGATGCTCGCCGCGTATTCACCCGATTCTGTTGGAATAAGACCTCTGCGTATCATAAGGGTACTAATCCGACTGCTCTCTGAAGGTCAGGCGGACTGGAAAGTCCGCCCTACATTTCAAACCGATCGGCCCCAATTCTCCTCCTGTGGCGCAGACTTTCCAGTCTGCGATTCGCCTTCCAGCCCGGCCCTGTTCTTGCTCGCGGACTTGGCGGTTGACATTGCCCTGTTCATCAGCTATGCATACTCGAATTCCATGAGATGCAGATAGGCGCTGATCTCCACGTGAACTGTTCAGTTTTCAGCAGATCCCCGTTCCAAACCGATGAGCACTGCACGTTGCGATACCGTCAAGTAATCACCGGAGATTAGCAGTACCGTGGCGCGCGGTCAAGACGTGAGCCCGAGAGTCAACGGTCGGGTTCGTGGGACCGGACCGAGACAGTCGATAAAGCGGGACGCCTATTGCTCAGGTAAACGTTCGACATGTTCATTGAGGCGCATAAGAACAGGAATGATAGCGCAGGCGCGTCCTGATTCGCGAATCATCCCGGATCCAAGGAATCAACAGGATGGTGAAAAGTTTCTATGAAAGTCTCGTGAAAAAACCACCCATTTCCGGGTCAACGTATGGGGAGGTTTGGAGGGGAGCCACTGCGCGTGGGGCGATTGAGCGCGCCTCGGACAGCTTACGTGACATGACAACTGTCGGTAGCGGAACGTTCAAATGCTTGCCCGGCTAGGGCCTCCCCTCCAAGGTCGTGCGCAGCGTGCGCGCTCTTGAACGATCCCGTCCGAGGCGAAGCCACGGACTACCGAACAGTGGAAGGGACCTTCATGTTTCGTTGTGTCAGTGTTTTCAGGCATGTAAGTTGGTTAGGCACTACAGCCGCACTTATTGCGATCCTTCTGCCGGCCGGCCCGGCATTTGCCGACACTGCCGCAAAGTTTTTCCACCAGGCAATGGCCTCGGAGCAGTCCGGCAAGTTTGAGTCGGCTATTGAACTGTATTCAAGGGCCGCTAAGCTGCAACCCGATAATCACGCCATCTACAACAACCGGGGCGTAGTCTACTCACGGATGAAGGAACAAGACAAAGCCATTGATGACTTCGACCATGCACTAGGACTGAATCCCAAGAACGCGGGCACGTACAACAATCGGGGGATGGCTTTTGAGAAAAAGGGCGACTATGTCAAGGCCTTGCAGGATTATGGCGCCGCTCTCAGCATTGATTCCGTGCACGTCGGCGCGCTGTTCAACAGGGCCGCGCTTTGGGCAAGCCGCGGCGCTTTGGACAAAGCGCTCAAAGATGTTCGCGAAATCATTAGGGTTGACCGCAAGAACCTCCGGGCGTACTTGCTCCGTGGCCGTCTTCATTTGGCCCAAGGCTCTTCGGACAAAGCCCTGACCGCTTTCAAGCGGGCCCTTCGATTGGACCGAGGGAATCCGGATGTCCTGGAGGGACAGGGTAACGCATACTTTTCCAAGGGTGAGTTTCAGCGCTCCGTCAAGAGTTACTCTGAGGCCCTCAAGAGATCCGACAATCGTGGGCGTATACTCGTCAACCGTTGTTCCGCGCTCATGAGGATGGGAAAATTGGACCGCGCGGCCAGGGATTGCCGTGAAGGTGTGGCCCTTGACCGAAATTCCGCGGATGGACTCTACAACCTGGGCACGGTCCAGGCGGCTCTGGGTGATCACCCAGCTGCGATCAAGTCATTCACTTCAGCCTTAGACCTCGATGCAGACCGCGCACAGTACTACTTCAACAGAGGTGTTTCCTACCAAAGGATCGGCGAATATTCCAAGGCTCCGGAGGACTTCACAAAGGTCCTGGAATTGGACCCCAAGCGTGCCGACGCACTGAACAACAGGGGCATGGTCCGGTGGAGAACAGGCGACATGCAGCAGGCCACGGAAGACTTTGAGGCCGCATTGAACGCGGACGGCAGTCTTCTCCCCGCGAGCAAGAACCTTGCAGCTGTCTGGATAGCCCGGCGCAACCCTGACAAGGCCATATCCATTTTGGAGTTGGCTCGCAAGGCGGCCCGCAAAGATCCGGCAATATTGGCCGGACTGGGCGACGCCTGGATGGAAAAGGAAAACTGGAACAAGGCTCTATCCCTTTACAGAGCGTCGTTGGGATTCACCAAATCCAAATCGGACAAGACCCGGCTGTTCGCACTGATGGGCCTCGCATCGGAACGGGCCGGAAAAACCAAAAGGGCGCGGCAATACTACAAGAAAGCCTTGGCCGGCTCTTCCGAATATAGAGTAAAAACCGAGCTGAGAAAGAAGATTGAACGACTGAAGGCAGGTTCGACTTAATGGTTCACCGGGCTTGAAGCGGTTCTGCACCCTGTGAGAATGGAGGGTCCACTCGACGTGGTGTCAATAGGTTCTCCACGATATACG
>Ga0190285_1000342_pt1 | contig 11092 bp, 10 predicted proteins | sample 48691823_MG_FD_163429 | JGI IMG/M metagenome (GOLD analysis project Ga0190285, IMG submission 163429) | Hydrothermal vent microbial mat bacterial communities from Southern Trench, Guaymas Basin, Mexico - 4869-18-2-3_MG | ecosystem: Environmental > Aquatic > Marine > Hydrothermal vents >...
GATTTGCCGTTTTCGCATCCTCAGTCTCATCCTCATACGTTCCTCTACCCCTTTTCTTCCGCCAAAAGCTGCCTTTATCTTTGCATTTACCCGTGGTCATACCTATGCTGCTTATCCGTCCCAAGCTCGGGTTATCAGAGCTATTCGGCGGGTCGGGTTCAGATTCAGCTTCGCTTTCGTTATCTCTTCCTTGCATGGGCATCTTGAATTTGTTACTTTTTTGCTATTCTACTCCTTTCCTTTATAAATACAGATAGTAAATGACGGCAGAGGAGAAGAAGAGGTAATAGATAAATGGCGTGAACGTGCACGGAAGAGCGGAGGAAGCGAAGGGGTGCTTGAGTTGAGCGAGGAACTGATGCAGAAGATGGCGGCATTTCTGATTGAATATACGGTCGAAAAGGAACAGGAAGAATGAACGCCATGATGGTCCGCGTCCGCACGACAAAGGGGTTCATGATAGCAATAAGGAATTTTGAAACGCCCGGCATCAGGAGAGTGGCAGAGATAGAGGAACAAACGTCTCTGGACTTATACGCGGAAACAAGAAAATAAATTATTGACACAGATTAACACGGATGAAAGGAGCAATGACGTTAACCCCACCTGCTCAACAACAAAAAAATGAAAGGAATTTCTATGAGAATCAAATAACACACTTCCTAATCCAACCTGAGAGTTATAGCTATAGCCATGAAGTATTCTTTTGTATATTTACTGTCGTTCTACCAACAAATTATAAATGTGTACCCTAAAAGTGAATAAAATTCGATTCCACCGGAAACAAGAGCATATCGAAGCAGCGAACTACTTATCCCCGGTGCCCCATCGTCTTATTAATTCCACCTCAACGCCAAAAACATCAAGTACCCGCGCCACGATAAAATCTACCATATCAAGCACATTCTCAGGTTTATGATAAAATGCCGGTGATGCCGGCAGCATAAATGCTCCTGCCTTCTTTACTGTAACCATGTTCTGCAGATGGATAAGGCTGAGGGGTGTCTCTCTCGGAACAACCACCAGCTTCCGACCTTCTTTTAAACATACCTCTGCAACCCTCGTTATTAGCGTAGTTGATATGCCAGAGGCGATACAGCCCAGGGTCTTCATGCTGCAGGGTACTATCATTGCACCATTATAGCGCACAGACCCGCTGCTCAGTGCCACTGTGAGGTCTGAGTTATCATATACATGAGATGCCAGCGCATATACTTCATCGGGTTCATAATCCGTCTCTATTGATATTATCTGCTTAGCACTTGCGGATATAATAAGATGCGTTTCCGCTACATCTTTTAGCACTTCTAACAATCTGATGCCATACACCACGCCGCTCGCGCCCGTTATCCCTACTATTAGTTCCATGTGTACCTAAATAATGTATAATATCATATATGAGATGTTTTTTGTGCTCTTTCTGGATCTTTTGGATTGCTCGTAGCGGAGAATAGGGCTTAAAAAATATCGCCCCAATCCCGTTCACCAAGAACAACCTCAAACTCCTCAGCAGAAAGAACACTTAACTTATCAAAATCCTCTGCCAACCGTGGACATGCAGTATTTACGTATGCGTCCACCTTAAAGCCAAGCAAACTTACCTCTGTTATGTCGTCCATAGCGATTAAAAAAGCATTTAGCCCTTTAGCATCCGCTTTCCTGCACACAGAAATCGCCTTGTCAAGATTAAACTGCCCGCTCTTCGTACTCATGATTATCCCAAACGACTTCGCATCTAACGTACGTGCTATCGCGAGATACCGCTTCTTCCTCTGCTCTTCTGCTTCGACTATGCTTATCTGCATGCTAAACGGATCAGCAGCAATTACACGCTTTCCTGTGTACAAAGCGATTCCCACCGGATGAAAAGTTCCGCTGCCCACAAACATAATCTCGTCACAGGGCACCCTTGCGGACGAGAATTCACAGCCCAATACCTGCCCCGCGTATTTTAAGCCCCTGGATTTGCCTACTAATGCGTCCTTTCCCATACGAGCAAGCACCTTCTTCGCTTCTTCTAATCTATGTACATGCTGCACAGTCGTTACTAACCCGATTCTCGCACCCGTTATCTCGACTGCTGCTTTCTCCACCACTGGTTTCACATCAACGCTGCTTCTGAGTTCTATGAAAAAGAGCTTTCTCTTATTTTTTCCTTTTACCACAGGTTCTCTTTTGTAAAAAGGGAAAGTCTCCGTGTGCCCGAAATGGAAAAGTAAATCCACTTCTCGCTCCAGTTTCTCGTCTATATCGCATGCACCATAGCACGAATGCCCGGAGATTATCACTTCCGCTCCGGTCGCATGGTAAAGCTCCAGGGCGATCTCCGTAGCTACTCTTTTGAGCCCTTCAGGGAGTTGTAGCCCGATTGTTGTTGCCGCGCTCTCTTTTATACGCTCCTTTATACGCTCTAATTCAAACTCGTATGGATAATCATTCATAAGGATACGAAAGGTTTTTATACCCATAAAATGTGATTTGTTAAAAGATGTGAGATGCCGGGAGAAGATAAAAGTGAAGGTGCAGGAATGAAGGAGATAATTGGCGTTTTCGCTATTGGTTTGATAGTGGGTATTGCAATAGCGGTAGCACTCGGGGCGTTTGTTCCCCCGCAATCTCAGAGTATTAGTACGGCAAATGAGTTAAAACCTGAAATGGCAGGGCAGAATGCGGTTGCTTTTTTCACTGATTATTTCAACTATTTCGTTGCGCCGGGTGTTGGTGTTGATGTTGAGTTGATAAATACAACAGAGGTAGAGAGTGCGAACCTGTATAAAATTGCGCTTAATGCGTCTGCAAGAGGAACCTCACAGGTGGCAGTAGCATATATGACAAAAGACGGGGAAATGATATTCCCGCAAGGAATTGAGATAGAAGATTTTAAAGAGACGGTGGAGCAGCAGAAGAAGGAAGCGGAAAAGCGTGCACAAGCGCAGCAGCAGAATGTAACAATCGGCAATTTCTTCGTAAGTGATGATGGCGAAATATGCATAGAGAACGGAAAACCAATTGTCTATTTCTTTGGTTCCAATGCCTGCGGACATTGCAAATGGGAGCATCCTGTAATAGTAAACGTAACATCAAACTTTGAGGGGTATATCTCTTTCCACGATAATATGAACTCTAACAAAGATAGTGAAATATTTTCTAAATACAGCACTGGTGGCGTGCCGGCATTAGTAATTGGCTGCAAGTATTATCGCGTTGGCTCTGGTGCAGTTATGGGCAAAGAGCAGGAAGCGAAAGTGTTAACCGCACTTATTTGTGAGTTGACAGACAACAAACCCGCAGATGTTTGCTCCAATCCGGAAATAGAAGCGTTATTAGCACAACTGTGACAAGTAGAGATAGTACCGTGCAATTTCACGCACTCAGAATCAAATCCAGTAGTGTTTTCCTGTCCACCTCCGCTCGTGTCCTCCATCCGATAAACAGCACCTTATCCTCCTCGCCCAGATACCCCTGCTTGATATAGCGGTCCAGGGCGAACAAGACTCTATGCTTAGGGAACTTTGCACATAAAAACTCCTCTACCGATTTCCGCGACACTTTACCCTGCTTCGTGATGATATAGGCTAAAGTAGCAGATAGCATTGCGATTTCGTCTATACGTGCACCGGAAGCCTTCTCTGTTAGATTGTCTTTAAGCACAATAATATATCTGTCGCTCCTCTCTTTCCCTTCTGTTAAACGTTTCACTTCCATGCCCAGCTTCTCGAGACTCGAATTCAATACCTCTATTACATCTATGTAATCATCTCCCACTGTTTTCTTGAGTTCCCAGCCTTTAACACCGGGAATTCTATGCTGTCGGAAGAATAATAGTTGGGCTGCCCTCTTCACTTTCCGTTCTGCTCTCGCTTTTGACTCCTCTTCCATCCTAACCAATCCTCATGACTTATCCCAATTGCAATAGACCTGACTTCTCCTGCTCTGGCACCACTCGGGTAAATAAAAACCGTATCCTCTAATGGGTCTATATCGAGCCCTGCTTTCGCTTCGCTTACCAGATAACTCGTAAGATACGCCCGCCTTATACTCTCTTCAAATTCCGTGCTATAAATAAAATCATGATATTCCGTCCTACCCAGTGCCTCAAGCTCTTTTAAAATCGCTTTTAGTGCATTGTCGAACTCAGCCCGGGATAATATGCTCATATCTATCAAATCCTGTATCTCGAACGCGGATTCCTCTGCTGTTAAGGCAGCGGGGAAATCATCATCCCGTTCATTGAATGGTAATAGCGCGTTCCAGTAATCCAGCCCCTGCTTCAACCGCTTTGGTGTGAGCCGATCCAGAGCTATAACCGGATGCCAGGATTGAAAAAATGCGTCCGCTAACTGTTCTGGCTCCAGCAGCTTTAGTTTTAGTTCTATCAAAACCGGGTCTATATAGAACGAAGAAGAGCGATCCTGTATCCATTTAGCCTGTAGTTCTATTATCTTTGTCAGTTCGGAAATCGCATCTGCATCCAGAAGAAGCTCGTCCCTGCTCTTCCAGGTCTTAAGATACTGATTCAGCGTTTCTATGAACTTTTTTACATTCAAATCGAAAGGGTTTGTGCTCTCCTTTTGTATAGTTTTGCAAAAGTTTATCTGCCGTAGCAGCTTCTCTGGTCTCATTTACTTTGGTTCAAGGTAACAAATAACAATAAAAAAGATCAATCCCGCTATGATAAAACAAGTTCTGGGCCTTCCAGCATCTCCACCTCTTTTATCTTATCCAGCAGGAACACCCTCTTCTTATTCCTCAATCCACAATACCCCTCTACATATCTTTCGCCCAGGTCATAAGGTTGAATTACCTGTTCCGTCTCTCTAAAACCTTCTGATAGATATACCAGCTTTATCCACTTATCCGCATCTATCGCCTCTTCTATTAATTCCTTCGTACGCCGCTGCGATTTCCCCTTCTCGCCCTTCTCCTGTACAAAATCTTTTGGAAAAATACCTTTTCTTTTAAGTGCGTTACGGCATTTATCTATATTAGCGTCTTCGATCAAGAATATCCGTTCAGACGGCTTACTTTTTACATATCTCTTTATCGTGGTTCCGACCTCCGCAGCCGTTATTGTGTCCACAGCTTCTAAAAATAGCCCTTCTTCCTCCTTTATCAAGTCGGACAGTACACCTTTTTTAGTCGTTATTACAGAAGAGTCGGAAATCTCCCTTATTACTTGCTCTCTTATCTTCTCTTTTAGCACACGCATCAACTCCGGGTCTGCCTCCAAGAAGACTCCCTTTTTCAATTCGACCTTACCATACGACTCGCTCCATTCTTTCATGCTGTATAGTACATTCTGGGGTATTTCCACCTTTGCATTGCTCTTAAGAAGTTCGATTATCATATCTGCGTCCATACCACTATCTATCGCAGTCAAGAACGATCTTTTTGTGAGCATGAAGATATGTACTTTATCCGCGGTTTTCATTTCCGAGATACGGGTTAGCAGAAATAGTACGTCTTCCGGTGTCTCAGGAAGCGCAATTATCTCAAAATTCGGCTGCAGAATGAGCCCCCTCGTTCGCTCTTCCGGTTTGGATTGTATGCCAAAAAAGGCGGGTTTCAGGAGGAATGCGTACTTAAACTTGCCATCCTCTATGCCTTGCCTTTTACCCTCTTCTAAAAGCCCTAACAGTCGTAAATGCGAGAATATTTTTGCCATGCTCCTCTGATTCACCGCGAACCAATCTCGTGACCGTTCCTGGAATAAAGCATTCCCGACACATTTGTAGAATAAGTAACGGTCGTACCAGACGTCAGCATCCAACCGTTTCAGTTCTTTCAGTATCATCTGGTCTAACCGGTCATAATTGCTCGATAGTGCATCAAGTATAATCATCACCCTCTTTTCTCTGCTCTGCATCAAGAACTCTTCCACTTTATCCGTAGCTATTAGCATAGGTTTAGCTGCTATATATGTCTCTCTAATTAGTTCCAGGTCTTTGCAGATAGCGGACAGAAGTGCAAGTCTACTTCGTGTCTTTACATCAAGCAAACCAATAATTTTATCCATGGTTCGCTTGGGTATTTCACGGAGAGAAGGCGTTAATGTAATGCCATCCGCTACATAAGAAAGAAACAGGAAGAGGTCGTCGAGAAGCGTATATCCTTCCGAACTCCGCTCTTTTATCGTCTCTTCTTCCTCTGGGCTTATCGCGGGATTTGGTTTTGAAGTGAACTCGGCATTTATCGCTTCTCTGAACTCACTGGGAACCACATAAACCATGGGACCCGAAGTTCCGTATTTACGTACACGCACGAGTAAAAGCCGCCCCAGAATGCCTTTTGCCTTTAACTCCGCCGTCCTGGGATAATACGAAAAGAAATCATAAGAGAATACATTATAGGGATATACACCGAGTTCTGATTCGTTTATATCCCACATAAAGAGGTTAAAAACCTCTAAAATCCAGTTGTTTAGTGCAAAAACGCCTAAAATCTGCTTCTCTCTATCGGATAGTTGACTAATAACGTTCTTTATCCTGCCTTTATCGCGTATACTCGCTGCAACAAAGTTAACTAATGCTTTTTTACTCCTGGCTTTACTGTTCTTCAGGCGTCTGCCACTGTCACCGCTATCGAGCTGCCACAGGGAAGCAAAGCGCATTATATCGTCAATATTAAGTTTTCCCAGCCTTTCCTCCAGTTCTATCTTGCGTTTCATTATACCGCTTATCTCTTAAAGTTTTACCGTTCCCTGTGCTCTCTGCGAGCTCCGCGATAAACAGGTACTGGTTAGCATTGCAATATAAATACATTTATCTCTTCGTTAAAATATATACAACTATGGCAGAACGTGACGATAACCCACTGATTGTACAAGGTGACAAGACGATACTGTTAGAGGTGGACAATCCGAGATATGAAGATGCCCGGGATGCAATAATCCGGTTCGCCGAGCTGATAAAAAGCCCTGAGCACGTCCATACGTATAAAATAACCAATCTTTCGCTCTGGAACGCAGCCGCTGCGGGTATGAATGTAGCACCAATAATCTCGTCACTGGAATCATTTAGTAGATATGATGTTCCTGCGAACGTTATCACCGATATAGAGGATTACATATCGCGATATGGTAGATTAAAGCTGGAGAAGCGGGATGGTGATGTTGTGCTCCGGAGTGATGACGAGATATTGATGCAAGAAGTGATACGAAACAAGAAGATCCAGATATATCTTACAGATGAGCAGATAGATGCCAGAACTGTGGTCGTGAAGTCAGGATCGAGAGGTTACATAAAGAAAGCGCTTACCGATATAGGGTTCCCAGCAGATGACCTCGTGGGCTACGTCAAGGGAGAATACCTGCCTTTCCATCTACGCGATACTACGCGAAGCGGATTGCCATTCTCTTTGCGTGAATATCAAATAGAAGCCATTGATTCGTTCTATGCCGATGGTAGTGCAGCAGGCGGTAGTGGTGTGGTGGTACTGCCATGTGGTGCGGGTAAGACAATAGTGGGAATGGGAGTAATGGAGAAACTGGAGACGAATACGCTTATTATTACTACCAGTACGGTGGCATCGCGACAGTGGCGGGCAGAGCTGCTGGATAAAATGGACATAGAAGAGGATGTAATAGGTGAATACGGAGGAGAGAGGAAAGAGATAAAGCCAATAACGATTGCAACTTATCAAATTCTTACTTACAGACCGCGGAAATCAGAAGACGAGACAAATTTCCCGCATTTCTATCTGTTTAACGAACGTAACTGGGGCTTGATTATCTATGACGAGGTGCATCTGCTTCCTGCACCTGTTTTCAGGGTGACTGCGGAGTTACAGGCAATGCGGCGGTTAGGGCTTACTGCTACTCTGATACGTGAGGATGGACGTGAGAAAGATGTATTCTCATTGATAGGCCCGAAGAAATACGATGCACTCTGGAAAGAGTTAGAGCAGCAGGGCTGGATAGCGGAAGCGGTTTGTAATGAGATAAGGCTAAAGATGGATGAAGAACAGAGATTGCAATATGCACTGGCAGCCGATAGGAACAAATACCGGATCGCAGCGGAGAACCCGCATAAGTACGCGTTGGCACGGCGGATAGTGGATTACCATCGTGAACGGGGCGATCGGATACTGGTAATAGGGACGTATCTGGACCAGTTGGAGCGTATGGCGAAGCTGTTAAATGCAAACCTATTGACGGGAAAGACGCCGAACAAGGAAAGGATGAAATTATATGACGATTTCAGAAGCGGTGAACAGGATGTTATGGTGGTATCGAAGGTAGCGAATTTTGCCGTTGATCTGCCGGATGCGAATGTAGCGGTACAGATTTCGGGCACTTTCGGGTCGCGGCAGGAGGAGGCGCAGCGGCTTGGTAGGTTACTGCGACCGAAGGAGGACGGATCATCCGCATTCTTCTATACGCTTGTTAGTAAGGATACGAAAGACCAGGATTTCGGGGCCAAGCGGCAGTTGTTCCTGACTGAGCAGGGTTATAAGTATGTGATAAGGGATGATTTTTTGGGTGATGTGGGGTGCTGAGATCACTGGGAAACTATTTATTGGACACAACCGATGTGATGGTGATGCTAAATGAAATTATCCGGCTCGCTATCCGCTGCGGACAAGCTAAAAGCGGATTATGAACTATTTGGCGTACCTTCTGACAGAAACGCAGTAAAAAGGGGTGCAAGGGACGGTCCAGAGGCGATAAGAAAGGCATCGCAGCGGCTTGAAACTTTACTATGGCATCGCAAGCACGAGGTATCGGATATACGGTATTACGATTGTGGTGATGTTAACATAGACTCAGTACGGACTCTTGAATTAAACAGAAGGAAGAAGATATTTCTCGGCGGTGACCATTCCATATCCTTCCCCCTGCTCCAGTATCTCTTCGATAGGAATGCGGTAGAGGAGATAATAGCTATAGATGCACATGCGGATTTCAGGGATACGTATAAGAGCAATAGGTTTTCTAACGCCTGTGTGATGCGCAGGATAGCGGAATTGATAGGGTTTGAGAACGTGACAGAGATAGGCGTCCGGTCTTCTTCTGTGGATGAGTATGAGTTCATAAAGAGCAATATAACGATTTACGATGCGGAGACGCTGACAGAGAAAGGAGTAGAATACGTGTTAGAAGCGCTAAGAGGAGAAAAAGAGAAGACGTATCTTTCTGTTGATATTGATGTGCTCGATCCCAGCATAGCACCGGGCGTAGAACATCCGGAACCGTGCGGGATGTCGCTTGAGACTTTGATTTCACTGATACATGGTATAATAATGAGGAGGGATGTAGTTGCAAGTGACGTGGTGGAGCTAAACCCGAAGCGGGATTACCGTAATGGAATTACAAGTATTAACGCCGCAAGAGTGGTATTTGAAATATTAGCGTGCTACTGTGAGAGGGATAATTGCTTGTGAGGCTGAGGTATGCACGTTACCCATGGAGTTGTATTTATTTAGCTCCTTTTTGTAGCAGACTAAGAATGGGGCGATTGCTCGCCTCAGAATGGTACGTGAACCCCTCATAACGCTTGATTACGCGGTGAACAAAACCGTCTACAACGAGAAGCTTAAATCGTGCTCAGGATTAAAATTTTTCCGTTGCCTATCAAAAATCCACCGAATTATGATCAGATGCGAGTTGTTGGTTAAAAGACAAGCGACAATAACAACGTGAATGTCAGGAACCAGCAGGAAATAGTCATAAATCCGATATAAAGCCAATCCTTCGCTCCCTCTATCTCCATGTGCAAGCGTGGGTATGCAAATTTCTGGATCATGACTATAAGTATGGCAATGAGCAACCAGTCGGAGGATACAGGACTTGCGTAAATACTCAGTTTCCCCGCATTCTCTTTTATGATGTAGGTACTATTATTCTCTTCATCTGTTAGCAACCACTTGCCTGTGCCTTTGTTCTCAATAGTGGCATTTTCCGCGAGTGGGGTTCCTTTGATCTCAAACTGATTGAACAAATTATCAGGAACGGTACCGTTATCCATGTTCTGTTTTGCCACACCATTATCACAGACAAGATACGGATTAGATATGAATATTGTAAAACATATAATGCCAGCGATAATACCGAATATAAGAGGAATCATTGTCTTTTTCAAGCCTTGCTCATAATTTGCCTTCTCCTTTTCTTTTCCGTCTTTCTTCATGGCTTTTTTTTCAACTCAATCTATAAAGGGATTCGCTATATAAGTTATCTCGTTTTTTTATATGTATTATATACTCGTTCAGCTTTCTGACTCATCACCAGAGCGAGAGATCAACCTCGGCACGAGTGTCGAATACCTACCCAGTTGTATCCCGTATTTTTCGTTATACTCGTGCATCTCCATCAGTTCGCCAGACCTGTGCCGTGCCTTCTTTATTCGCGTTCCCTCTATCTCCCACCCGTGCTCTTCTTCCAGCTTCTTCAACAACTCCATCCGTCGCATCACGTGCAATTCCTGCTCGGACCGCACATACAAATGCCAATCATCTGAATAGTCACCGAAGAACTCTTTATATGCTTCGTTCTCGGCTTCTAAACTCGCCAATCGCGGGTCCCGTAACGCAAGAGGTCGGTGCAACAACTTAGCACACATCGCAATCGCCTCCTCTTTCGTATCTACCGGCACGAGCATGTGCACGGGACATGGCTCAACCTCTTTCTTCTCTCCCGTGACACCGTCATACATCCACCACTTGCTCCTGTCGTCTTTATCGCCCAGGAGATATCGCTTGAACTTGAACCCCGAAGGTCCAACCACTACCGGTATGCCCGACCTCACGAGCCCGGAAGCCACAGAATACAGCGTCTCTGTCGCGGCACCCCAGATTAATACTACCACCGGCAGCCTCGCATATAGATAATCAGCAATCTGCGTCCAGTTTGCCTTTGGTGTGTATGCACTACCTACCAGTGCACCACGATAAATCGCCGAAGGTACATGCGACATGGCTGTGCAGCCGCCGAAATTCACCAGCCCCTTTAAAACGCCCGCTGCTATGTACTGCTCAAATAAAAACTTCTGCTCTTCCTCATCGAAATATTTCGCAACGTCCGCAGCGACACATCCAGACACACACACGAGATAGTTCCGGTCCAGGAAATATCGCGTCATATCCACCACTTCAC
>Ga0190285_1000343_pt1 | contig 11087 bp, 18 predicted proteins | sample 48691823_MG_FD_163429 | JGI IMG/M metagenome (GOLD analysis project Ga0190285, IMG submission 163429) | Hydrothermal vent microbial mat bacterial communities from Southern Trench, Guaymas Basin, Mexico - 4869-18-2-3_MG | ecosystem: Environmental > Aquatic > Marine > Hydrothermal vents >...
CTACCCAATTCTTCCTGGTTCATGTAAACCACCTTCTTATAGTTCTATATGCTATCATGAACCAGGTGTCATATGACACAAAGGTTATTTAAATATAAAAAGTCTTAACCATCAAGAGGAGGAAGAAGTATGGCGAAGAAGAAATACAATCAGGTGTACCAATTTAGGATTACGCTGAAGGGTATTAAACCACCGATTTGGCGACGAATACAGGTCCCGGAAATTTATACTTTCTGGGACTTACACGTTGCCATTCAAGACGCTATGGGTTGGGATGATTATCATTTTCATGAGTTTGAAGTGGTCAACCTTTCAACAGGTTTAAAGGTGAATATAGGAATACCAACCCCGGAGGACGAATTTTTTAGTAGAGAGGTTCTTCCAGGCTGGAAAGAAAAAATAGCTGACTTCTTTTCTATGGAGAATCGAACCGCAAGATATGTATATGATTTCGGTGATGACTGGGAGCACAAAATACAATTGGAAAAGATACTACCCCGAGAGAAAGGTGTTAAGTATCCGATATGTATCAAAGGAAAAAGAGCATGTCCTCCCGAGGATTGTGGTGGCGTCTGGGGGTATGCTGAGCTTTTAGAAATCATAAAAGACCCCAGGCATGAGGAGTATGAAGAGATGATGGAGTGGCTTGGTGGGGACTTCGACCCTGAACATTTTGATGTGAACGAGGTCAGTTTTGATGACCCTGATAGACGTCGCAAATTTGCATTTGGGCATTCGTAATTGAAATTGTGACGGTGAGTGGAGGTACTGATATGGCAATGAGAAGCAATAAGAAATCCACAAGAACAAAAGACAAGACCAGAAATATCTTTGACGAGATTAGCGCCGATGACGCTCTCGCTATACTGAGACTCCTTGCTAAAGAGGACTCAAAGATTGCAAAGAGAATTGAACAGATTGCGATAGAATACCTGAGTGACGTGGATATTAAAGACATCGCCTCCGAGGTATATTTTGATCTGGATAGCATCGAGGTTGAAGAAGTTTGGGACCGCTCCGGTCGTACAAGAAATGGATATGTAGAACCAACAGAGATGGCGTGTCAGATGTTTGAAGAGGCATTAGAGCCGTTCGTAGAGGAAATGAAGAAGTATCAGAAGCTTTCAATGTTCGTTGAGGCAAAGAATTATTGCATAGGGATATTGAAAGGGATATGCAGATTCGAGAAGGAATCGACATCTGAGTATAAGGATTGGGCGGTGGATGCTCCTGCTGAATCTTTTGATTGGGTATTGGACGAATGGAAAGAAGGGCAAAAAGGGGTTACGGATGAGGAGGTGAGAGAGGTGAAGAAGGCGGGGAGGGTTTTGAAAGGTAAGGATATTAAGCGATAGATAGTTTTATATATGTTCCTATTTATAACTAAAAATGTAGAGCACAAAGTTGGCATAATATTAAAGAATGGTGATGCAGATGGAAGAAAAGGAAACTCTCAAGGATTATCTGCTAAAAGAGATTGATATAATTCAGGACATTATAAAACGAATGGCTTTCAATTCATTTATGATAAAAGGGTGGGCTATAACTCTTGTCGTTGTAACTTTACTGTTAAAAGGGACCGGGTATCAAGTTTGGATTGCTTTTATTCCTTTGTTAGTTTTCTGGTTCTTAGATGCATACTTCTTATGGCAGGAACGGATGTATAGGAAGCTGTATGAATGGGTTATCAAGAACAGACTGAAGACAGACGAATATTTATTTGATATGAATGCTTACCGATTTAAAGATGAAGTTCAGTCAAGGTTCAGGATTATGTTTTCTATAACCTTGGGTTGGTTCTACGGCTCAATAGCTATTTTAATAGTAATTTACTCAATTATTATATTTTTAGCACAGAAAGGAGGTGCGTAATGCCTAATCTCAAGACTTATGACATTTTCATCAGCCACGCTTGGAGGTACAGCGATGACTACAAGCGCCTCGTTAATTTGCTGAATAAGGCACCGAGATTCAAGTGGAGGAATTATAGTGACCCGAGACACGACCCGGTAATCGCCCCTAATACCGATGTAGGGCATAGAAAAATGAAGAAGGAACTGGATGAGCAAATTCGCCCTGTTAATTGTGTAATAGTAATTTCAGGTATGTATGTAGCATATAGGTATTGGATCCAAACAGAGATTGATATAGCAACCCGCTATCGAAAACCGATAATTGGTGTAAAACCTTGGGGACAACAAAGGATCCCTCAGGTGGTTCAAAATGTAGTTGGTTGGAATACAGACTCTATAGTTTCTGCTGTTAGGAGGCACTCACTGTAACTCTGGGAACTGATTAGAAATGTTATCCAAAAAGGCAGGGAAGTGATGCATGACAGGAAAAGTAATAGTAGGCACAGTCCACCGTATAACAGCGTGTTTGCGGTTCGCTACGCGCACCCAAATACCTTGGCACTTCGCAAACTCTCTTTCCGAAATCTTTTTATATGCAAATTGATTAGGAGATTACCATGAACGTAGAATAACTTATGAAAGATGTTTGTAAGGGTGCAGCAGTTCTGCCAGATTTCCAAAGACATTTTGTGTGGGAGCCTGAAGATGTGAGAGAGCTACTTGTTTCTGTGTTAGGCAACTACTTCATAGGCTCGATGTTAATATTGGAACACTTTAAGGATGACTCACCTTTTGCTTTAACATTAGTTGAAGGCGTAGAGAAGGTACGATGCTCGTATTCAGTCAATCGTAAAAATATTGTTAGATGGACAACAACGAACTACCGCTTTAGTTTATGCTTTATATGAGCCTGACTTACCTCTAAAAAATAATTTTATGAATTATCAAATTCACATAGTTTCCTTACCCAGAGATACAGATTTAGAAAAAATAGTTGAGACCTTTGAGAGAATAAATAGAACCGGTGAACCTTTATCTATATTTGAGCTTTTAACAGTAAGATTATATAAACACGAAATCAAGCTGAGAGCTATTTTGGAAACTACCAAAGCAAAGTATACGTTTTTGGACTATGTAACCCCCGAGTTTATTTTGAAAACAATCGCATTGATAAGAGACAAAGAGCCAAAGCGTGGAAATATCCTTAAATTAGACCCCCAAAATTTTAAGGAAGACTGGGAAAGTGCAACTCAATCATTAGAGGATGCTTATAAAAGAGTTGTAGATATTAAGAATGGCTACGGGGTTTTAGATTTTAAAAAAAAATGGATGCCCTATACTACCCTGTTAGTTCCACTTGCGTCTATGCTTCATTACCTCAAAACTAACGGGTTAGAATCTCCAAAGAATTATGAGAAGATCGATACATGGTATTGGACTTCAATTTTTTCAAATATGTATGGCCAGGCAGTAGATACAAGCTCTAAGAGTGATCTTGACGCTATTAAAGAATGGATTAGTGAAGAAAATAAAATTCTCGAATTCACTCAAAGCTTTGAGGTTGATACAATAGATTTGGATGTTGAAAAACAGACTTCTGCTATTTATAGAGGGGTAATAAGTCTAATTGTTCTTGCTGGTGCGCTAGATTTCAAAACTGGGCAGCCACCGCAGTTTGGAAAAGAAAGAATTCAAGATGACCATATCTTTCCAAAGTCACTTTATAACCGTAATTTAGCTACAAATAGAACGTTAATTTCCACGAATGCGGAGAAATCGAATAAACCACCATCCGAATATTTTAATGAAAGACTCAAAGAGCACGGAGATGCTAAACTTAAAGAGATATTAAAGAGCCACCTTATACCCGAGGACGCTTTGGACACTTTGTTAAGAGATGATTTGGATAGTTTCTTAGAAAAAAGAATGGAAGCTACTGTGAATGTAGTGAAAGAAAAAGTTCAAGCTGTGGAATGATGACCCAGAGGATAGACAAACACAAAAAACACAAAGGAGGCTGTTAGAATGCGCATTCTCATAGACACCAACATATTCATCTACCGGGAGAATTATCACATTATTCCAAGCAATCTCCAATCTCTCCTAAAAACATTAAATGACTTAGTAGTACAAATTTTGGTTCATCCCCTCTCGGTACACGAAATCGAGAAGGATAGAAATCATGAAAGAAGGGAGATCACCCTATCAAAAATTAAAACATATCCTATTTTAGATAATCCTCCCTCTTTTGAAAATAATCAACAGTTTCTCGCCATTGTTGGTCAAACAAATAATGCTAACGAGCTTGTGGATAACAACTTGCTATATTGTGTTTATAAAAATGCCGTTGATCTTCTGATAAAAAGAGGCGGGGGTATAAATGAACGTTTTACTATCAATTAGACCCAAGTATGTTGAAGAAATAATTAAAGGTAACAAAAGATACGAGTTTAGAAAGTCTATATTTAAGAAGAATGTGGAGGAAGTATGGATCTATGCCACATCTCCAACAAAAAAAAAAATGTTGGCACATTTTCAGTTAGTTTCTTTTTATATATGAATGCTCCATCAACCCACATTATTTGATGGTTTTTGGTGTACTTCCTGAGCTATTCACTGCCTATGCATAGATAAAACGTGCGTATATCACAAAAAATACGGTCATCCGGCGAAAGCAGCAGGGGGTAAAGAACAAATCGTGCATGCAATCAATCAATGCTGCCTCTCAGGACGATGCTTATTTGGGGCGAGGAGAGACATCCAGAATATCCATCTTCTCCCTCATCTTCTCGACAAAGCTATTTATGCTCGCGATCTGCTCGTGATAGCCTGCTTTTGCCCTTTTCGCGTTAAACTCCAGCTCAAATCCATCCTCATTGAAGTACATGATTGCATTCTTCCGAAGAAACTCTCTTCTAAGCACTTTAATGCCCACGTTCTGGTATTTTTCGGAAAGATCCTTTTTGAAGTAGATTGTGCATTTCACGGCATTTATCTTCCTGCTGTCCACCGGTGCGACACTGGTTTCTATAAGTTTCAACGCTTTCAACCACTGGAGAATCGGTTTGTAGGATTTTCTCAGCTCTGTTACTGAATATCTCTCCACATCTCGTGAAAGTGTCTAAATGCTGGGCGTATCCTCGTTTTCTATCGCCCTGAATCAGGGTCATACCAGCCCAATGGGTGCTTGCCCGCTTCTTTCTCTGGCTATACCTCGTGAATTTTCTCCCCGTTCCAGTCCTTATTCTCACACCGAACCGGTTGTTGTGTTTCAGGAATCCAATGATATGAAAAGCTTTTATTCCTTCTATTGACACCTTTTCACGGATAAATCGGAGCAAGTGGACAAAATAGACGTCTAAATATTTGTATCTGTCATAACTAAAATCATCCAAATCCTCCTCCGAAAAGGAGAAGAAGTCCGTGATCTCTTCTTCCATCTTATTCGTCCCCACAAATCAAATTATATTAGCAAAACGCTATATATAAACAATCTCCATGGAAAAATATTTATGTAAATGAGATTATGTGTTCAACAAAAAGAAACCAAGTGAAATTTTAAAGAATAAAGGGAATGTGCACGCGAGGATTACACGACATAGACCTGCTACAAATGGAATCGCCGAGAGGTTTGTAGAAAGATTGAAAGAGATGCTGGCAGAGAGGGAATGGAAGAATGTAGAGGAATTGGTGATGGTTTTGGAAGAGGTTATCTCGGCATACAATGATGCTCCACATCAAGGGTTGGATGGTCTATCTCCAGATGAGTCTGGGAGGAGACTTATGTGTGCGGCATCAGGTTGACTATAACATAAATTTTTATTGGGAGAGGGACGATGATTACCTTCTCTCCCCTACCATCTCCTCCCTGATTCGCACCACGCAAGGGGCTCGCTTATTATTTCCTCAGAAGACTTCAATAGAAGACCTGCTTCATGCTTCTCAACCCGGGTATAACTCGCCTCAATAATCCTCGGTTTTCTTTTTCAATAATTAGAAAGCTCAACTGCATTACAGATGTCGTGTATTGGGATTGGTATCTTTGATACACTGAGAAGGATGAGATAACCCGGATCATCAATTAGTTTTCGCACGTTAACGCCGTCTACAAATATGAATTCAAAAAAAACCGAAAAGCTTTTATATACCAACATATATATGTGTATATGCAGACACATGTGTATCTGCAGACAAAGGGGGAAAAGAGGGATAAAAAAAAAGAGGCGTAGAATGATGGAAAAAAGCAAAGAAGTAGGATTTGGTGATATCTCCAGAACCATTAGAACGAGCAGAGTGCGAAGTGAGATTCTGATGTATCTGTATAGCAATTACCCCGAGGCTTCGTATCCCGGGGAAATCGCTAAAGACACAGGCATAGAGCAAAGGAATATCGTTAAAGGGCTGAAAGGCTCGGGCTGGTTTGATGCTGCGAAATCGCTGCTCAGACAGGGGTTTGTGGAGGAGATAGAGCGAGAGGGTGAGACATACTACCGGCTTTCTGAACATGGTAAATCAATGATAGAGAGCCGGCAGGATGCCTGAAGAATAATTAAAAAAAAAGGAGGTAAAAAAATGGATATAGGAATAGGTGGGATTTTGAACTCGTGGAGCTGTTTTGGTAGGAATCCCCTGCTTGCAACCAGGGTATTGATAGACGAAATAGGTGCGGCGGGGACGTCTTCTAATCCGGTACGCCATGTACTGGAATTAGAAAAGAGCGGGTATTTAGAGGATACCCGGACCTTAGCGATATGGACTGCGATGCTGTATGCAATTACTTTTAGCGCTGCGTATGCACTCATGTCCATGACCTATGGCATGTACTGGATATAGGAGAAGAAGAGCAAAAAATAGGAAGGAATAGAAATGGAGGTAAAAATAGAGCAGAAGCATCTATTTGGCATTCTTTACGTCTGCCTTGTGGTGAGTATACTTGCTGGACTACTCGTGCATTCACACGAGCCGACTCATGCAGCCTTTGTGTGGCAAGCTGTGTTCAGTGCAATATATGGATTCATCGGCTGTGTTTTGATCATCGTTGTATCAAAAGAGATAGGGCATCACTGGCTACAAAAGGAGGAGGATTATTATGAGCGGCATTAGTTTTTCAGGAAGAGGTGAGGAGCAATGATAGCGTGGCTGCATCCTGGACTCATATTCATCTTCGGTGCACTTTTGATACCAGTGCTAAAGGGGCGATGGCAGAAGACGTACATGCTTCTGTTACCGATAGTGGCACTTATAGACCTTACGTTTATGTCGGAAGGGGCATTCTGGAGTTTCCCTGTTTCGGAATACATGCTTACTTTCGGCAGAGTGGATAAGTTAAGCCTGATCTTTGCGTATGTATTTGCGATTGCGTCATTTTGCATGACGCTTTATGCACTGCATGTAAAAGAGAACGGACAGCATGTAGCTGCTTTCCTCTATGTAGGGAGTGCGCTTGGCGTGGTCTTCGCTGGTGACCTCTTCTCCCTATATCTGTTCTGGGAGATAATGGCGTTTTCTTCGCTGTTCCTTATATGGTATAGAAAGACGCGGGCATCGTCGGAAGCGGGATTCCGGTATATTATGGTGCACCTGTTCGGTGGTATATGCCTGCTGGCGGGGATTATTATGTATGTACAGAGCACGGGCTCAATTGCTTTTAGCATCTTTGATTGGGGATTGGGCTGGAGCCACATGGCTTCTTACTTCATACTGCTTGGATTTCTCATAAATGCCGCCGTTCCGCCATTGCATGCCTGGCTTGCGGATGCGTACCCGGAAGCTACGGTCACGGGCGCTGTGTTCTTAACGGCATTTACGACAAAGACTGCGGTATATGTACTAATCCGCGGGTTCCCGCATGTTGAGCTGCTGATATGGCTGGGTGCGGCAATGGCGATATATGGCGTTGTCTTCGCAGTGCTTGCGAATGATGCGAGAAGACTTCTTGCCTATTCGATCATCAGTCAGGGAGGATATATGCTGGTCGGTATTGGAATAGGAACTACGATGGCGATAAATGGTTCAATAGCTCATGCCTTCTGCTGTGTTCTTTATATGGCGTTGCTATTCATGGGTGCAGGAGCCGTGCTTGAGATGACCGGGAGAAGCAAGTTCACGGAATTAGGCGGACTCTATAAATATATGCCATCCATTTTCGCGCTTTACATGATTGGTGCATTTGCCATCTCAGGCCTTCCGCTATTCAGCGGCTTCATAAGTAAGACGATGGTGGTTGAATCCGCAGCCCACATGCATCTACCAATTATATGGCTGATGCTCGAAGGTGCAGCAATAGGGACATTCTTAGTTGCAGGTTTGAAACTACCATATCTTACCTGGTTTGCGAGGAAGGACCCGGTGGTAGAAGCGAAAGAGCCACCCAAGAATATGCTCGCGGCGATGGGCGTCACCGCATTTCTGTGCATTTTCATCGGTGTGTATCCGCAAGCGCTCTACGGGATGCTTCCGTACCCGGTGGAGTATGCACCCTATGCAGCCGCACATGTAATAGGAATGAGCCAGCTTCTTCTGTTTACGTTCGTAGGATTCTGGCTACTGAGGCGAATGCTTCACGGTACGCCGACGATTACACTCGATACCGACTGGTTCTATCGAATAGGAGGGAAGAAGTTTATCTGGTTCTGCGAGCAGCCGTTAGTGACTGTTACAGAAGGCATAGACAAAGGACTGAAGAAAATAGCAGATTCTATCGTGTGGTTCAGTCGTAATCCCGCGACCTCATCGAAAATACTGGCGGCAAAAGCAATAGTGGCAATGACAGGCTCAACAGTGATGAGAACGTTAAAGCCGGGCTATATACAGTACGAGCAGGATTTAGAGAAGCTCAAGAATATGCACGTGGAAGAACCAGTGCCACGAGTAGCGATTGGAACAGGGATACTGCTGGTGCTCATGATGTTCACGCTCTACCTGGTTGTTTATCTAACGCACGGGGTGTTGTGGATATAAGACGGTCAAAAACAAAAAAAAATGGACTGCCCTCGCCTTGCTGGAGAAGGAGGGTAAGTCCGCATTTTTTTTTTGCTATTAACCTTCTTCAGCGAACCTGATATTCAATGTATTCAAAGCGCAAAAAAACGGTAAATCTTTATATACCCATTTATACTGACATTATCAGTGGGCTATATAGAGGGAAGAGAAATGGAAAAGAAGGTGTGGAAAGGACTGCTGTTTCTTGTTGCTTTTATTGTAGTAGCATTATCCACGGGCTCGTTATTAGTGGAGCATTCAGAGACTTTCGCAGGCGTCTTATACGGTGCGGGAGGAGTTGCACTTTTTATGCTACTTGCGAAGCTGATGACCATGATACAGCGGGAGGGGAAACAGGATGATTGACGGTATACCGAATATCCCACCAGGTCTCATCTTCATCTTCGGTGCCATGTTACTTCCGCTATTCGGAAAAGGGAAAGCGAGGCAAGTATATCTTATTATTTTAGCCGCGCTTGGCTTGATAAGCGTTGCGGTTATGAGAGAGCCGCAGACAAATTGGGTATTTTCAAGACTGATCTTCTTGCAGGTTGACCGCTTGGGCCTTTTAATGGGTTATATATTCGCCATAATCGGTGCCGCTGCGATAGTATACTCATTAGAAATAGTAAAAGAGAATGGTGAGTTTATTTGCGGCTTGCTATATCTGGGTAGTGCGCTGGGTGCGGTATTTGCCGGTGACTTCTTCACGCTCTATATCTTCTGGGAGATAATGGCTTTCTCTTCGCTCGGACTGATTTGGTATAGCAGGACCGAGAGGGCGACAAACGCGGGAATGCGTTACATTCTGTTCCATCTGTTTGGCGGCGGTGCTTTTCTGGGTGGTATAATCATGCATTACATGAATACAGGTTCTATCGCAGTAGGTCCCGTAGAACCAGGAATAGGGTACTGGCTTTTGCTGATGGGGATAGGAGTGAACACGGCGTTCATTCTACTCCACACGTGGCTGCCGGATTCGTATCCGAAGGCAACGATAGCCGGTGCTGTATTCATGTGTGTATTCACGACAAAAACCGGTGTGTACGTGCTTGCAAGGACTTTCCCGGGCGTGGAAGCGGTAGCATACATGGGCGGCGTGATGTGTCTTTACGGCGTTGTATTTGCACTTCTGCAGAATGACGTGAGGAAACTCCTATCTTATCATATCATATCCCAGGTGGGATACATGGTAGCGGGGATAGGAATAGGCACTTATATGGGCATAAACGGCGGAATTGCACACGTTTTCAACCATATCCTGTATAAGGCGTTGCTGTTCATGTGCATGGGTGCAGTGATATCCTCAACCGGGAAGAACAACCTGACAGAGCTTGGCGGACTGGCGAAGAAGATGCCTGTAACGACGATAACCTGCATAATCGCGGCTCTTTCTATATCTGGCGTTATAGGCTTCAATGGCTATATAAGTAAGGGGATGGTAATCCACGCGGCGGAAATGGAAGAACTGCATCTGCTCGTGATCTTGATGACTTTGGGGTCAGTAGGTACGCTGCTATCATTCATAAAACTCGTCTATTTTACCTTTTTCAGTAAAAATGACGCGATAGAAGCAACTGAGGTGCCATTATTAATGCTTATTCCTATGTGCGTTGTCGCGTTCCTCTGTGTCGCTATTGGCGTATATCCACAATTGCTTTATACCATATTGCCTTATGTAGAAGCGACAACACATTACCACGCATTCGCTCCTGGGCACACCTTTAGTGTCTTACAGATAGTGCTGATGACTGTGTTCCTGTTCTTTATGATAGGCTTCTTCATTCCACATGAGAAGATAACGTATGACGTAGATTATATATACCGGAAGGCGGGTAGAGGCTTTATCAGTCTATGTGAGGGACCTTTAGTTAATTTCGCGACTGCGGTGGAGAAGCAGCTATTGAGGTTTGCAGATTACATCGTCAAGTTCAGCAAGAACCCACGTAGAGAGACAAGATTGGGTATAGGTACCGGCGTGCTGTTTGTTATTCTCTTCTTCGCTCTATATTTGATAATTATGCTTTACGCTGGGTGGCTTAGTCCGTGAATGTGATACTGATTAGCAAATGATTACAAAGGAATTAGTAGAGGAAGTAACGCTAACTATCTTGAGAAGAGCAGAGATAACGCTGCCGGGCGATGTAAAAGATGCGCTGGTTCGCGCATACGAGTGCGAAGAGACAGAGATAGCAAAAGTGCAGTTGACGGCGATGCAGGAGAACGTAAAGCTCGCAGAGACGATGCAACGAC
>Ga0190285_1000345_pt1 | contig 11078 bp, 13 predicted proteins | sample 48691823_MG_FD_163429 | JGI IMG/M metagenome (GOLD analysis project Ga0190285, IMG submission 163429) | Hydrothermal vent microbial mat bacterial communities from Southern Trench, Guaymas Basin, Mexico - 4869-18-2-3_MG | ecosystem: Environmental > Aquatic > Marine > Hydrothermal vents >...
TTCTATAACAGAGGTCTCCTCGAAGGCTTAGTGGTCGCGGTGTTTAGCCTAAAAGGAAATCATTAATTTATCGTCATGTAGTTGGTGGGTTGGATTGAGGCAGAAGAAGATCATAGGCCATGGGACTTGGTTGGATAAGGTCGCCTACGAGCTAGTTGAGAGGGAGAAGAGGCTGGGGAGGAGCCTAGATCTGATCAGGACTGAGAGTGGATTAGGGGCTTCGGGAATACCTCATGTGGGTAGCATGGCCGACGCGGTTAGGGCATATGGTGTAACCATGGCCTTAAGAGAGCTTGGATACAACTCTGAGCTGATAGCATTCAGCGACGATATGGATGGCTTGAGGAGGGTTCCAGAGGGTTTGCCGAGCTGGCTTGAAGACCACCTCCTAGAGCCAGTCTCCTCGATCCCAGATCCACTAGGATGCCATGAGAGCTATTCCGAGCATATGAGCGGGATGCTTAAGGAAGCTCTTGAACGCGCGGGAATCGAATGCACCTTCATGTCTGGTAGAGAGGTTTATGCCTCTGGGAAGTTGGCCGGCGAGATCCATGAGATATTGTTGAATTGGAGGAGGATAGGCGAGGCGATCAAGGAGCTAACGGGTCAAGAGAAGTTCACGAAAGTCCTGCCATACTTCCCAGTCTGCAAGAATTGTGGAAAGATCTACACAACTCAAGCATATCGGTATGATCCTAAGCGGCGGGTGGTCCAGTATAAGTGTGTTGGAGCGGAGGTCAAGGGCAGGTGGTTCGATGGATGCGGATATGAGGGTGAGGCGGATATAACGAGGGATGATGGCAAGCTTGCGTGGAAGGTTGAGTTCGCGGCGAGGTGGAGGAGACTTGACATAAGGTTTGAGGCATACGGCAAGGATATAGCCGACTCGGTCAAGGTGAATGACTGGGTCTCTAAGAACATCTTGGGATATGAGCCTCCCCTACACGTCAGATATGAGATGTTCTTGGATAAGTCCGGTAGGAAGATCTCGAAGTCTCTTGGAAACGTGTTCACCCCCCAACTCTGGTATAGATATGGAACTCCTCAAAGCCTCCTACTTCTACTCTTTAAGCGGATAGTTGGGACGAGGATCTTGACGATCGAGTCCATTCCGAGGCTGATGGACGAGTTCGACTATCTTGAAGATGTGTATTTTGGGAGGGTTAAGATCGGGAATGAGTTTGAGCGGGAGAGGCTTAAAGGACTCTACCTATACTCAAATCTCTTAAAACCGCCGGAGAGACCATCAACCCACATCCCATACTCCCTAATCGTCGAACTCGCCTTAATCGCGCCTGAAGATAAGAGGCTGAACTTCGTAGTCGACAGACTTAGAAGATATGGATATGAGATCGATGAGAGGGCTTTACAGAAGATTAAGCTGGCGATGAACTATGCCCTCGACATGGGAGTTGTTAAGAGAGAGCCCGTCGAGCTTACCGAGGTTGAGAGGGAGGCCATAGAGGATCTAGCTGAGAGGATTAAGGTGGCTGAAAGCTCGGATGAGATCCAGTCGGCGATCTTCGAGACTGCGAGAAAACATGGAATTGGTGTGAAGGTCTTCTTCAAGAAACTCTACCAGATATTCTTGGGGAGAGATAGTGGGCCTAGGCTTGGGCCATATCTATGGGATCTCGGCAAGGAGCGAGCACTAAAGATCCTCGAACAATACGTTAGGGGATAGACCTCTTCAACGATAACAATACTTAAATAGACTCTAGATGATTAAGCGGCGATAAATTGGAGTCGTAAAGGGAAATGAGTGAGTTGGTTAAGATTGGGGAGCTATCGCCGCGTTCACGCGGCATAAATCTCGTGGCGAAGGTTGTTAGTAAGTCTCCGGAGAGAACCGTCACCTCCCAATATGATCAAAGCGAGCATAGGCTCAGCGAGCTATTGATAGCCGATGAGACAGGTGCGATAAACCTAGTTCTATGGGATGATAAGATAGATCTCGTCAACGAGGGTGATGTGGTAAAGGTGACGAACGGCTTCATCAAATTGTTTAGGGGGAGGATGCAGCTAAACCTTGGAAGATATGGAAATATCGAGGTCTCCGATGCCGAGCTCGGCGATCTAAACCTCGACAACAATCTCTCCGAGAACCCGGTCAGCTATGGCGGGTTTAGAGGCCGTAGACCTAGAGGGTTCAGAAGGCGTAGATAGCCCGGATTCAGCTCCTCAAAAGAAAGGTTGAGCAAATCAGGCTAATACCCACAGCTTATAATCTAAGATACCTCCACCTCATCTAACTATATCACTTATATATGGCGCTGAGAAAAGGTCTAGTTGAGCCTGATTTTGAGCGAGGAGAAGCGGGATTTCAAGATCATAGTCGTGGCCCCTCCAAAGCCTAAGTTTGAGCTATCTAGGGATAAGATCGAGGCCCTGAACGAGCTATTGGACTCGATGGGCTGGGATAAGAGGAAGTTTAAGCGCTATGTCAACGCGGCTTTGAGGCTTAGGAGGATCGAGAGGGAGGCTGGCAGAAGCTACCTATCCGTTCTGAGATCCTATAGGAAGCTTAGTAGCGAGGAGGTCAAGCTCAAGTACTCTATAGAGCAGCTTAAGGAGAAGCGGAGGAGAATTGAGGAGGATCTAAAGCTCTACATGGATCAATATCAGCTAACCCTAGACCTCGTTCAGAAAATCTCCAAGCTCGTCTCCGCCTTGAGGGAGAGAGGGTTAGATCTAGAAGACCTCAGATCCGCGCTAAACGTCTTAGAGTCTTTGAAGAAGCTGGAACACGACCCATCTAAGATCTTAGAAGAGCTGAAAAAGCATGAAGACCTCGTCAGAGAGGTCGAGGATCTAAGGCGTAGAATAGGCGAGCTTAGATTCGAGATCGAGGGATTGGAGCAGAGAAGACTAGCCCTCCTCGATGAGATCGGGAGGATTCACGAAATTGAAGGAGGGCTTAACGAAATCAAGGAAGAACTTGAGAAGCTGAGAAAGGAGAGGGATGAGATCAAGTATGAGATAGAGGAGCGGAGATCAGAACTCGAATCCATGAAGAGTAGACTGGAGGAGCTCATGGGATTCGAGGCAACCATAGAAGATTTGAAGGAGACCGCGGATAGGCTGAGATCCGAGGTCGAGAATCTTAGAGATGAGGAATCTAGGCTTAGATCTGAAATAGCCGAGCTACTTGGAGTGAGGGCTGAGGCCGAGGAGATCTCAAATGGGTTAAGGGCCGCGAGAGAGGAGCTTGAAAAGCTTGAGAAGGTCGTCGAGAGTAGGAAGAGTTATGTCGAGCTTATCGAGGGAGAGGATAGCGCAGCCTACGCAATCCTAAAGATATTCTCCGATCCAAGCGGGGTTGAGGCTGAAGATCTAGAAGCCTTAGCCGAGCAGCTTAGGAATCTAGCCAGGGTGAAGAGGGGTGAGATCTCGGTGCTTAGACCGCTTGAGCCGCATCTACTGGATAAGGTTAGGCAATCGATAATCAACTTGATAATGCCATATGTTAGGAAGGAGTTTGTGCCGAGAAAGGCCTTCGAGAGGATTGAGGGCGAGCTTAGGAGGCTCAGCGAGAGGAGGACGGCTCTTGAGGCGGAGATAGAGTCGCTTAGAAAGGCGCTTAAGTCGAGAGAGAGGGAGAGGGTGGAGGTGTTTCAGATGATGGAGGTTGAGGCAATCTCCCCGACGAATGAGGTGGTCAAGCCTAAGACGATAGAGGATGGGATAAGGGTTAAGGTCGTCTGCCCAAACTGTGGAGCCATGGTGATAACTAGGATACCGACGATCGGAGAGCTTGAGGAACTTCAGTCGAGTAAATACAAGCTTAGATTTACATGTGGAGCATGCGGTAAATCCTTTGAGATCAAGCCCGAGATTGTTCTCAAGAAGATTAGGAGGTAGTTCATGGTGGATGTGGAGGGTGATGTCAATCCAATCATAAGGATGCTGGGCTGGAGGGTTAGGAGGCTGAGCCTAGATGAGATTAAAGAGGTCTTAGCAGCCCTGGCCTCGATCGAGGATCAAGTATTCACCCTAACCGATCTGATAGAGATGCTACCGCGCGAGATTAGGGAGGATAGGAGGAAGAGGAGGAGTGTTGGAAACCTCCTTCAATCTCTGGTCAAGCTCGGATACCTGTCGAAGCCTAGCGAGAGGAAATGGATGAAGAATTATCCAACCCTCAGCCACTACCTGACCCAGAAGCTCCTCGACCTCTCCTCCCTTGAGAGGATGCCGCCCCGCCCCGCTTATGAGGAGGAGAAGATAGTCTCTCACCGCGAGAAGCCTCGGAGGGGTGGGAAGACCTTCTCACGACGATGACCCCCTCCCAGTCAGGCGGTATCTCTACGAATCTCCACTCCTTACCCAAGAATCTGGCGGCGAGGATGGGCTTGGGCCTAATCTCCTCTCCACATCTAGGACATTTGACGACGAATCTCTCACAGAATTCGAGCAGCCTCCTAACTTGAGCCTCGTTCAAAGCTATGTAGGACTTATTGCTGGACTTAACCTCGATCGCTAGAAGCTCGCCATCATCCACGGCGATTATATCTGGTTTAGGAAGCTTTCCAGCGCCGCTTCCAGGAGTTCTCACAGCATAGAATCCAGGCTTACCCCTTGAGGTGAACTTCTTAACGAGATAATATTCTCCCTCATATCCCATCCTAGCCTTATAGCGTGGCGAGGCGGGGTTCTTAGGCCTCTTAGGCATGATAAAACAATGTATCCGCCTAGATTTAATGTGAGCTGAGCCGAGGATGGCGTGGTAGTATTCTGGAAATCTTTTTGAACTCCACCGGATCTTGAGAGAGGCGATGAGAGGAGGGTTGACCCCGATCGTGAGGAGGAAGCATAAAGGGCTCGTGATAACTAGGGCTGGGAGAGGATTCTCGAGGAGGGAGCTTGAGGAGGTGGGTCTCAGCATTAGGGAGGCGAGGAAGCTGGGAATATACGTGGATCTTCGGAGAAGTAGTTTAAGAGATGAGAACGTGAAGATCTTGAAGGAGTTCTTGAAGAAGGCTAGGGGAGATTAGCCATAGAGCTTCTCAGCTACCTCCTCCAATCCAAGCTCTAGGAGCTTCTCCCTCGTCGGCCAGCCTCGCTCATCCCATCCCCTAAGCCTATAATAGCTCCTCAAGAGTTCCATGAACCTCTCCCTATCGAGTCTAAATCCCTTCGTCTCCCCATCTGGTATCGGGTCCTCGAAGTCTCTAGCCGGTAGAGTATCATCCTCTACATCTATCCCTTTCTTGAGGATCGCGATGACCCTCGTCAGGTTCCAAACCCTCTCAGAGCATAGGAGTAGGTCGTCTAGGCTGAACTCCCTCCCAACCACGGCTGAGTATGCCTCGGCGTAGAGGTTTGGATCAACCTTAAGCTCAACCCATGGGAACCTGCAGACCCCGAGCATGTCGAATAACGGTCTTAGATGTTGGAGGTAGATCACCCTCCTCGCCTTATCCTCTCCATAATCATCTCTCCCAACCTCAAGATCATAGGTTATCGCCCAAGACCTATTGTGATGAGCGCCTATATCGCATGTAGCGTAGCTTAGAGCCATGGCCGGGGCGGCTCGATGATCGTATGCGCTTATCTCAAGCCCCTTAACATGCATGGCGAACCTCTCAGATCCACCACCTACGTATCTTGAAAGTTTTCTAACCCCTAAGGCCATAAGGTTTCCAAACCCTTTCCTCTCGGCGATGAGCTTGATTAGCTTATAGACGGTCTCCGCGTCGCCCCATCTAACCTCGAATCCCACATGTTCCTCATCCAAGATTCCACGCTGGAAGCACTCCATGACGAACGCTATGACGGAGCCTGTTGAGATAGTGTCTAAGCCATAGTAGTCGCAGAGATAGTTCGCCTTCGCGATCGCCTCCAAATCTCCGAGTCCAAGGTTAGGTCCGAGCATGGCAAAGTTCTCATAGTCAACGGTAACGTGGCCGTCTCCAACCGATACTGTGTGGCCGCATGGCATCATACAGTTCGCGCATCCAGACGTGTATTCCTCGACCCTATGAACCGCCTCTCCCCCAAACCTCTCCACGCCATCGAATCTAGTGTATTGGAAGTTCTTAGTAGGCAGGGCTTCAGCCTTATTAGACCACTCAATTACGGACATGGTGCCATACTTTTCCCACTTTTCATAGAGCGTACTTCCAATTATCTGATCTCTAAGCCTCTCCACAACCTCCGCAAGCCTCTCTGGATCCGCAACCTCCACTTCCCCACCTCCCTTTGCCATGATCGCCTTCAACTTGTTACTCCCCATCACGGCTCCCATACCAGTTCTCCCAGCTTGTGCATGCCTTCTAAGCTTGAGATCCCAATCCACGTTTATGCACGCGAAGCTCACCAACTTCTCTCCAGCAATCCCTATAGTGGCTATCGAGCAGTTTCCATGAATCTCCCTAAGCTTTCTGTCAGCGTCTCTTGAGTGGAGGCCCCATAGATCTTCAGCGGACTCAATCTCAACCCGACCGTCCTCGACCAATAGATAGCATGGCTCTTGAGACGCCCCCTTAATCACGAGTGCATCTATCCCAGCCCTCCTCATCATAGATCCAAGATGTCCGCCGACAATGCTATCTCCATAGATTCCGGTTAGGGGGCTTATCGCCGCGAAGGTCGTCTTAGATCCGCCCTTGAAGATCGTGCCGTCTAATGGGCCGGTCGCGACTACTAAGGCGTTTGATGGATGGGTTCCATGGATTATCTGGTCAAGGTTCTTGAAGATGATGTATGCGGCCCAACCCCTCCCACCGATATACTTGAACGCCAATTCCTCATCCACATCTACGACCTCAACTTGCTTATCCGTCAAATCCACATACGCTATCTTCCCATATCCTAACATCGAGCATAACCTTTCCTCATGATGGGTCTTAAACTTTTAGAGTTGTCTGAGAAAATCCGTTAATAATTTCTGCTCCCTATGGTATCTCAAGACCCTGCTCCCCTCCAAGACCGTTAGTGGGAGGTCTATGATCTTCCCAAGCTCGACCAATAGCTCGTCAAGCGAATCCGATCTAAATCTCCTAAACTTCATCGCCCTCCTACAGATCTCCCTAAATCTCCAAACTCCTAAGGGTATCCAGCCCTCATAGATCTCAGCTATAGCTATGGCCGATGCCTGCCTCCTAATCTCCGAGAGCTTTTCGAGGACTGGAAGCCTCAGGGCGTGATATGCTCCTCCAACTTCCTCCGGATATCTATCTGGATCTCCTGGAAGCTCCGAGTCATGATATATCTTCATCCCACCACCCCTATACCAGACCTCGAATACCTCGAACATCCATGGCCCTGGAATCAATAGAACTGTAACCCTATTGTAGTGAGCCTCATATTGATAGAGTTCATATGTGTTTATCCAATCATATTCCTTTAGCTCGTCTCTAAGCCTTCTCCCAATCTGATCATCCACGGCCGTGATGCTCCACTCGGTTGGGACGAGCCTTCTCCAGCGCTTAAGCCCAAGCAATCCAAGCGAGAGAAGTCTAACGATATGCCTCTCACCTATCCCCGATCGATATAGCTCGTAGATGGCTTGCGAGGCCTTCAAGTCTATGTCCGAGACGATCTTATCGACGACCCTCGGTATCGTCGGATTCTCGGCCAGAATAGCCTTGACAACCGTTCCAGAAGGCCCTGTCGGAGCATATCTAAGCTTGAACCCAGGCCTTATCACGGGCTCCTTATCAAGCTCAAGCTCGACATCGGTCGGCGTATAGGCCATGCCTAGCTCTTGGATAGTGGCTAGGAGTCTGCTGGGATTCCTCGCATCCTCCACCCTAACCGGCCTCTTACCCCTAACCATGCTGAGCCTCATCGAGACGAGTTTCTGGAGAGGTAGGTCGAGCCATGAATCATAATCCTCCATCAAGCTCGTATCCGCTTGAATCGGTGGGACTAGCGGGCCGGCCAAGACCCTAGGATAGCCCCATGAACCTATGAGGGCTGAGGGAGGAGATGATCCAAAAATTGTCTTAGAGCCCTGAACCTTTGTCAACAGCTCTCTAACATCCTTAAGATATGGGCAGATCTCCAGCCTACACTTCTTGAAGTCTCCGCCGCAGACCGGGCATGGGACTCTCCGCTCCTCCCTGAGTTCGCCTCTCCCAGCGAACCTGTATAGCTTGAGCTGAACCAACCTACACCTCAACAAATTATCCACGAGGCTAAGTATTTTCACCTTGGAGGACACTTACATGGCTTCGATCCGCAGATCGGGCAGCCATCTCCATACTTGGCCAGAATCGCCTCTTCAAGGTCTATCCCAACTACATTGCAGAAGCTTAGAAGCCAGGCCAATAGGTCGGCGACCTCATCCCTCAAGGCTCGGTCATCACCCTTGAGAAACGCATCAGCGACCTCTCCAGCCTCTGAAAGCATCCAGATCAGGGTCTTCTCAGCCCCCCTCGCCTCATCCCTCCTAAGATATATCTCGGCCATGAGCTTCTGAATCTCCCTCAACTCCATCTTAAGACAAATATCCAAGCCATGAACATAACCTTTTCCAATCTGAAATCTGTTTCAAAAGCCTTAAATCGGGAATCGGATGACTATGATCCGTTGAGCAGGGAAGAGATAGATCTTGTGAGGAGAAGGGCGAGGAACTTCGCATCTAACGCGAAGCATCTGATTAAGGAGGGAATATATGATTTAGCGGCATTTAACGCGGAGCAAGCCGCCCAACTATATCTTAAAGCAACTCTGCTCGAATTGGTCGGAGATTATCCGAGGACGCATTCACTCATAACTTTATTGAGTGAGCTTAGGAGGGTGGATGAGGATCTGATCACGCGCTTCGTTAGGGAGAATAGGCTTAAACTACACGCGCTTGAAGACGCATATCTAACCAGCAGATACTTTGTTAAAGAATTTGATGAAGGTGATGCCAAGGAGCTGTTAGAGGTCTCGGAGGAGGTGATAAGGCTCTGTGAGGAGCTTAGACGTAAGCTGGGAAAGGGCTAAGATCCTGAGGGATTGGAGGAGATATGTCGATGAGATAGCGCGCTCAGCGAAGGAGATTCTCGGAGACGATGCGAGGGTCTATGTATTCGGAAGCGCTGTTAGGGGAGGGCTCACGGCGATCTCAGACATAGACATCCTAATAGTCTCAAAGAGAATTTCTGGAACGTTCATGGAGAGAGTTAAGCTTAAGCTCAAGATAATGGATTCAAGTAGCTTACCGGATCATAGCCCGTTCGAGCTCCATCTAATGAATGAGAGGGAGGCCAAACTATACTTCCACCACATTAAAGGCGATTTTATGAGAATAGTTTGAGAAGTCGATCATCTTAGATTAATCTCAGGAGGCCAAGGTTGCTATGATTGCTATCAATATTCCGACGCCATCTTTAGGATCCAAGCTTTAGTGGTCTTCGCCGCCCCAGCTCAAATCCAAGAAACAGTGAGGTCGCGGCACAGATCCCTATGAAGCTGATTACGTCCATGTATCTGTGTAGCGTTGAACATGAAGCAGCAGGCTGTCTCATATCATCTGAGATTGCTGCGCGAGAGGGGGTTGATAAAACCTATTAGAAGGGCAGATGCATCTTTTACTCAATAGCTGATCGAAGGCTTTTGAAGATGATTGAGAAGTTAATCGAAAACGTTTTGGGATTCGGTCTCCACCATCCCAGAACTTCTCAATTCCTCATAAGCCTGATATACTTAGGCGGGATATACTTGCAGAGATATACCTCATCGGTCGCCCTGTAAAACTTTAAGCCATCTCTTCTAGCCCTCTCAACATCTATCTCTAGTATTGTGGGTCGGCTTGTCCTCCTCAACCCAATCCTCCTCGCTATCTCAGGCGTTGGGGATAGGTGAACCCATCTACGCCTCATGGGCTTAATCCCCTCCCTCAGAATCCTCCTAGCAGCCTCTGGAGTCGTTCCATGATATAGGATCTTAACTGAGAAATCCTCTTTTAATCCCAGCTTTACCGGGATGCTGTGGCCGTAGAGGGCCCTTATCCTACCATCCCTCAGCTCAAATCTCCTCCTCTCACTCCTCTCAACGATCTCCACGATCAACGGCTCATCCGCATCCGGAAACTTCTCTCTGATCTTTTGTAGAAGCTCGTTGAAATCCACGAAACCATGCTCATCCATCCTCAAGTCTTTGGGGTCGTGTCTAAGCAAGTAGCTCATATACTTGCTGATCTTAGTCTTCAGCCTCTCCCTCATCCTCATCTCCTACAGATTACCATTCGGGACAGAGTCTAATTGATATTTTTAGGCGGAGGTGAGCTGAAATATACTTAGACCCTCCTCCCCCTCCTCCCACCCTTCCTCCTAACCGAGTCATGCGGTATCGGCGTCACATCCTCAATCCTCCCGATCATGACCCCAGACCTAGCTATGGCCCTTATCGCCGCCTGGGTTCCCGGTCCAGGAGTTCTGGCCTTAACTCCTCCCGGAGCTCTAACCCTTATGTGGACGGCGTTGATCCCCTTCTGCTTAGCCACCTCCATCGCATAGCTCGCAGCCCTCGTCGCCGCATATGGGGTTGGCTCAAGCCTTCCAGCGTCCACGAACATTCCACCCGATGCTCTAGCAATGGTTTCAGCTCCGGTTAAGTCTGTAACGTGGACTATTATGTTGTTATAGCTTGAGTAGATGTGGACTATTCCCCACTTTAGGGTCTTCTTCGGAGTAGGGGTGGAGGATTGTTGACCCCGCTGGTCTTCCTCCTTCTTCTCAACCTTTTCCACGCTACTCATCCTGAGGCATCCCAATTTCACGCCATATTTAAGGCTTGGCGGATAATCGCTTAAACATCAATCACTTAACCATTATGGAGGGCTAGATGGTTTTATCATGGCCTTGCAGGCGATGATGGAATCCTTCAGCCTCTTCAGTCTACGCTCCTCCATCCTCGACAGGAATATGCCTTGATCCAAACCTAAAACCAGCCTCAACCAGATTCATCCAACCACTCAGAGAGAAACCCCTAAATAAACAATAAACCCAGACTATCATTCGGGGATGAGGCCGCTGCCCCAGACTGATGTATGATGCAGGAAGAGCCGAGCCGACCCCAACTCAAATACAGTAAGACCATTAAGGTTGTCATGGAGAACATTGTTTTGGGAATATTTGATGCGT
>Ga0190285_1000348_pt1 | contig 11063 bp, 19 predicted proteins | sample 48691823_MG_FD_163429 | JGI IMG/M metagenome (GOLD analysis project Ga0190285, IMG submission 163429) | Hydrothermal vent microbial mat bacterial communities from Southern Trench, Guaymas Basin, Mexico - 4869-18-2-3_MG | ecosystem: Environmental > Aquatic > Marine > Hydrothermal vents >...
AGTCTTGATTTTGCATACAGTGAATAGTATGGTTTTAAGTATATATAAAGCTTTCAATGTATTATGATGAAAAGTCGCATTCATCCCCGCCCTAAAGGGCGAGGCTTTCTGCGTGGTGAAATGGTAACAGCCAGAGAAGTGGAAGGAAGATTAGTTTGTGACGTGTGTGGGAGTCATTTATATCCAGGCACTGATAAGTGAAGGGAGGACATGATGGAGCTTGAGATAGAAGACCCCGAATGGAATATAAGGGAAAACCAGACATAAACAATCAAACCGGAAGATATTGAGCGTCATCTTTTCCGTATGGGGATAAACACCTTCCTTGCAACATTGTATATTTTTGTTAGGTACTCTCCCATGCTGCCTGGAAGTTGGTAATTGCCATGTAGTGCGTTCCATACTGCTGATGCAACTGCTACTGGTGTGATCCCTTCCCATGAGCCTGTACCGTGTTTACTTTCAAGTGAAGTTCTATCAGTAGAGCCAGCAATTATATTATCAGGTAACTTGCTCTGGATTTCATCTGTGTCTGCTTCAATCGCATCTATCTGTGCTTCCGTCTCATCAGTTAATAAAACCTTTTCACCATCTAAAGTCGCTTTTATGTCTGTCCCAACAAAATTCATCTTATCTGTTTGTGCTTTGATGTCATCTGGGTACCCGCCCAATATTATTTTGCCTTGTTGTTCTTCTATACCATTAGTCATAATCCACAAATATTCTGTTTTTGTTGTGACTGATTGTGAGAACAGGTATTTGAACCGCCCGGTAGTTCCTATTTCAGAACATGTAGCAGCATCCACTTTCACATCATCGGACAATCTATAGATGGTGATGGTTACGGAATCCCCATGTGAGAAATTACCTAAGATGTATGTAGATTCTGTTTTGAGATATCTCATGGTAATATCACCTCTTGATCAACACATACATTTGAATGCTCTAATGCTATTGTCCAATCTATTTTTTTATTAAGAGTAAACTTTTCTTTATAAGCTTGATAGCCTCCCTTTGTTATTTCAATTGTATGTGGTGTGTAGTAAGTAGGAGTTGTATCAGGATTAACATATCTTTTTTCCTCTACAATCTTTTCTGCTATAATTCCGTTGCTATCTGCAACTTTTTCAAATACCTTATTACCGTTTATATCCCAAAGCACTGCCTTTGTTCCTTGAATAGGATTACCATTTTTATCAACCACTTTTAAGTTAAAAGTCCATTCAACTCTTAATTCCCCCTCATCACCATACCACTGTAATGATTCTTCCCATGTTGGATTAATGAAGTGAAAGATGTTATGCATACCAGCGGATACGTCATAGACATTCTGTTCTAAAATTACATCTCTAAACTCAAATTCAAGATGTGTAGCATAACTTGATACTCCCAATCCGCCAGCCGAAACATTATCAGAACTTTGTAATTTGATTATCGTATGTGACATAGGAGGTATTGCAGCCATAATGGTAATGCCCGATGCACATCTTTCAATGGTGAGCCAATCGGAATCTATATCTGTAGTTCTTATCCTTAACTGATTTATATGTTCTATATGAACATGTCTTAATTTAATATGAGAAAATCGTTCCCATGATATAGATGGACAATAACAGTCAGATGTAGGTCTAAGCCCCATTATTCTTGAAGAATAAAGTTCTAAATATCCTCCCGATTCTACTCTAAAAACATGCTTATTATAACCACCCCAATTAACAGGGAATAGAAAAACTGAACCTTTCGTTGCTACTTCATTTTCCAGTCTTCCCGCTCTAAAATGAGCTTTGTTGGAAATACGAAATGTATGATAAATGGGAGCCAGATTCACGACAGTTTCTTCCTCGCTTACTAACCAAGTTTCTACGTTACCGTCTCCTATATATAATTTTGCCTCAATAAGAAACTGCCTTCCGCCTTGCTTCCAAACAACTCCCCACTGCCCTTGAACAAGAGAATAGTCAAAACTTCTTCCTGAAAATGCTGTAACCTGCGTGTGGGTTAAAATTTTGAACAATTCTGAAACATAATAAGTTCCATTTCCTGTGATTTTTATATCCTCTGTTAAACTTTCGTCATTTTCATTTGTTCCAATCAATTGAACGGTAGCAGAAATAGCATTCCAGTTTTCTACAACTATATACAAGTCGTGCTTTGCTCCACCCATTACTTTCTCGTCTGCGGGGCGGAGATTGTAAGCATTATTAACTGGATCACCATCAACACTATTTATACCATCACGATCAATGAGTACGAGAGTGCCAGCTTTATCGGCGTTATAGATGTCCGTGAATAAAATAGGTTCATTTACAGTTCCCCCCGTTACTCGTATTCTGTTCGCATCTGCATTGTATGTGATTGCCATATTATTTTATCCCTTTTTACCATCCTTCTCGCAAAAAATCTTATCCTTCATGGTATGGATGAATCCCATCGCCCAAACACATATATCCTGACTTTCTCATCAATAGCAGGATTACTATCGTTAGAATAATAAATTTTCCTGCAAGTTCTCTCTATTTCCCCACTCTCACCTGTAAGAAAAACATATTTATTCTCACTTCTCATCGGATTATCGATATATATTGTAAAATCAGCAGGAACGGGCATTACAACAAGCTTATACACTCTTGTTATAAACTCTTTCTTTACTTGTTCATGTGCTTCTTTAACCGATATTTCCAATGTTTCAAAAAAATCGTATGGTTTATGTGCATTGGCAATTATACCTAAGAAGTCACGCATATCATAGAGTAAATCAAGTCTCTCTATCTCTACCGTTTTGCTGACGATAGAATTACTAAGCTTCGATAATCCCTTTAAGTCTGCCTTGTTCATCTCTCAACACCATAGTCTTTTTTGGTTCTGTAAGGTGAGATGCAACTAAAGTTATAAAATAAGTGATTGCAGCACCTATTAAAATTGAAACGATAATGCATGTAAAGAACATTATCGGGCTTATACAAACTTGATTATTATCGGGCATATTATTTTATTATATCTTTTATTTTATAAATAGAGCTTAAGGGAATAAAATGGAATACGGGATAGAAGACCTCGAATGGAATATAAAACGGACGGATTTCACGCCAAAGCAGATAATAGCAGAACTGAGGGGTTTTTTGAGGGATGCTGTTAAAGAGGAACGGAGGAGAAGAGGGGAGGACACATCAAGTGGAGTGAGGTATAGGTGGCTGAAGGAGAAATATGGATAAGTTTTTTTGCGACCTGAGCCTGTTGAGGCAGAAAAAGAAAAATGACAGAACAAACACCTAAGCAGCGGAAGTTTATAGGGGATTTATTGAATAGTAAATAGCATCAAAGGAGGATGTGGTGAGGATTTCTAAGCAGCTGGATATTTCACCTAAAGAGGATTTACTTAGTTTATCAAAAGAGAAGGCGATTGATTTGATTCATGAGTTGCTGAAGTTGCCAGACAGGGATGTGGTGCGAAGAATATAAATGATTTCACTTTCGCAACCGTAGATATTTCAACTCCCCGTTGGGTGGTGCTGATAATATCAGCCATTTATGTCCGGGGTGAACATACGCTATTGCAGAATACCAATCAGGATATGCTACAAATACCTTATCTGCAACCCTACAAAGTTCGCCATAAGCTTTTTCTATATCATCTACATGCTCGAGGACATGCCCAACGAAAACAGCCCCAAACTGTTTATCATAAAATATGGATAAATCTTCGATATTTGCTTCTATTGATGTAGGGCACTCGGTTTCTGTAAGGTCCACATTAATATCCCCACATTTATGCCTACCTTTTGGATTTCCCACAACCAATAATGGCTTATCAACAGAGTGTGCATAAGTCTCTGCTTCGTTATATAATCTCTTTCTGTCTGCTAATTGTTTCTCCCACATCAGACCCTCGTATGCTCCTGCGCATACCGCCATACCAAGAGCTATGTATCCACCCTTCATATTTTTCCTTTACATATCTTCTCTAATATTTCCATCACTTCCGCTTTCATCATCTCCTCTTTTATATAACTTTAAACCTAAAGGTAAATAAATTAGTGGTTAAGATGATGAAAGAGTGGAAGATACATTATTTAGCGGGCATTATTGATGGCGAAGGTTGTATCATAATTGTAAAACCACCAATTAGAGAGGGCAGAAAAAACCATACCTATTCATTAAGAATATCTGTTGTAAATACCAATCAAAAGCTTTTGGAATGGCTCAGAGCGAATTTTGGGGGTTCGATTCACCCTCTAAGAAACAAAAAAAGGGAAAGGGTATATTACCAATGGATAGTAGGGCAAGAAGACACATATAACCTACTCCAAAAGATCAAACCATATACTGTTATTAAAAAGGAACAAGTTGATTTAGCAATCGAATTTTATCAAAAAACCCAGCACCTCTTTAATACGGGCAAGATAATCCCAACATGGCTAAATAATAAACGTGAAGAATATTTCCAAAAAATGAAAGCGTTGCATTTATGACACTTCATATAATACATATTAAATGACATGGTTTTAGAAATAACGCTTCTTAGGGGTTTAAAGAACCGCAAATAAGGGTTTTTACTAATTTCACAGCTCAATTTATGTCATATAATCTCTTTTTCCGATTACTTTTTAACTTTCTGTTTCCATCCACCTTATACAACTAATGAAGTGGGTAGTTCTTCTTGCCAAGGAACGCGAAATTGAGATTGATACAGACAACATTAATAAAGTCGTTGAAATAGCAAAATCAAAAAAGACGAAGGAAGAACGTATTGTTCGTATTAGACTTAGCCGGTGACTCTCATTACCCCATCGTAATCCCCAGATACCAACCTGCTACAAAACACACCGTATTTGTTAACAAAACCCATACAAGCTCCTTTTTTCTCATCGTATCACATCCCCAAATATTTTCTTCCCCCACCGCGCAGTCATCTCTGGGTCATGCAGCATCCGGTGCTGGACGGGCAGGTCACTTACAACAATATCAATATGTAAATATGCCCTGTATTTGCCACTCTCTATCCGTCTGATAACCACGTGGCACTCTCTATCTTTCCCTATTCGCTTCCGTGCATTATATTCATTCGTGGTGTTATCAAATGGAGAGATATGAAACCCTAAACTCTTCAGGTGTTCCAGGCATTGCTCCAGATCTTGTTTGCTTCTCCCAACATCATGTCTGTATAGTTTTGCTTTTTGCATCTCACTTCAAATTTGCGATGAACCTATTTTTCATCGCACATATCCTATTCCTATTTTCTCCCAATATTCGCAATATCTCGCCCTCTTCTCTTCAAACTTTATCCGTTCTTTCTCTTCTTTTTCTTTACGATTTATTTCTGCTAACGCCTAACGTAACTGTTGCTCTTTTCATAGTCTTATGTGTTCTTAGATAGGTGCAAGTATCGTAATCCTAATACTAATGCCGCTGCGGTATGCACGTCCATACCTAAGTCTTGATTAATTATCCTTGCGTTCTTTGAACTGTAAGCGGGATTTACCTGTTTGAATTCACCACCTCGTTTCTTTATCATTATCTCTGCATGGCTTAGAAACTCTCGTGCTGCAAACTTAGACATCTTTCTGTTTCCCGTTTTACTACTTATGTTCTTCGCTCCTTTCATCTGTAATCTTTCGAATACGAACGTCTTCACATCGTGAACAGTTGCATATTCTATTAGCTCGGATAATGCTTTTAGTCTTGTATCTTTCGCTTTATTTTCGCTGAATCCCGGACTATTTACTTCTGGGAAATGGTTATTCCTTGCTTCTATTAGTAGTCCATTGCTTTTCATTAACGTCATATTCAATCGATCGCTATTCAAATCGAAAGATGCTATGTTCTTTGCTTCTTTTTTAACTCTCTTTATTTTATCTTTTTTCGCGTATAGTTCTATTGGGACGCTTATATATAACCAATATCTGTCGTCCTTTATGAATATTCCCGCTGAGTACCCATAACTCTCTAACTCGTTCAAAACTGGTAAATACCGTTTTTGTATTATTAATTTTCCTATCACCCACTCATGCTTACCGTCTGCATGTGCTATTTTGATTTTTACTTCGTTCTCTTGTATCTGTATGTTTCTGTTTCCCTTTTCTCTACCTGCTCCTTTTCCTATGCTAAATAACAGTGGATTCTTTAATGATAAATGATTCTGCTCGGAATAGAACGTCGCTTTTGCGTATGCCGCTTCGCAGTAATGCGCGTTAGGGATAGTCCAATATAAGCTTTTTACAATCTCCCCCTTCGAGAGACCCTTCTTGATAAGGTGGTGTGCTTTCCCTACCGCTTCTTTGAACAGTCGCATCGTGTAGAATACCTTCGCACGTTCTAAATCTTCCAATTCTAATCTTCCCTTTATTGTTGCTCTTGCTTCTTCCATTTCTCTATTACCACTCTTCCCCTATCTTCGTCTAAATACTCAACTACTTTGTCTCCCACTTTTATTCCTAATCGCTTTGTCGCTTCTTCCCCCAATGTTATCTTCCCCTTTACCTGTAACTTATACACCCCTATGATTTCCATTTTTATCATATAAGTTTATATAGTCTAAAGGTGTATAAATATAAGTAATGAGACCAATGAAAATAGAGGTCAATGAACGCAATGCATCAGATGTCGCTGAACTCGTGGTGAGCGAAGTAAGAGAGAAGCTGTGGGAAAAGGTGGCACTGAGAAGTCGGGTGATGACCACTTAGGTGGGTTTATAACCACTTATTTGCGAACCCTTCGGACCACTTTGTCCTCGTGATGTCAGCAATAACAATGCACATGCGTCTACCTTGGTCCAGAACCCTGAAGCACTCTTCAAATATCAACTTCATGTCATCGAGATACTCCTGGAGTGTTTGATTGTATCCTATTTGATTAGCGGTACCATAATCAACTATGTCGAAATACGGCGGAGAAGTAACTATAAGCTGGATTCGTTCATTCAATTCCTTCATCAATACCCGGGAATCCCCGATTTTATATTTTTGTGTCATATAGGCACATAAGCAATTTACATCCACTGCTGTTGTTTCAGTCATTTTTCTTCTGAAAGTGAAATGTTGTTTTCCCTTGCAATTTTGTGGATTTCTTCCACATTCAAACCAAACCTATTTGCATGCTCAAGAGCGCAATCATAACACAAAAACCAATAATGATTGTGTATTGTCACTTTTACCATCCTTGGATTAGTACAATAGTCACAGGCAATCCCGGAATGGTCTAATATTGCCCTCTCAGCCTTATCCATATCTTTACGCATAATCCGTTTCATTTTTCTTCTTCTGCATCCCAACTTCTCCTTTTGGTGCCAAACATACAACAGTTCGGGCATCCACCATCAAAGACCCCTCGTAAATACTTGCATCCACATCGAGGGCAAGTTACTTCCATACAAGTCATTCGTCCCACCTCTTCAGTTTCAAATCCTCTATCCCTACATCATCACTAATCTTTACCTCTACTCGTGGAGTTCGACTGTACTCCTTCGTTACCCACAAGCTCACTGGCTTTTGCGCTTCCATTCTCACACACAAAGAAAAAAGAATGTAGCGATGCACACCGCTACGAACGCTAACACATAAGACCAGTCTATTCGCGTGTTGTCCTGAGCGAACCTGCTACTTTTCATTCTGTCCCCTCCCCCATTGGGTAGCCATTGCTTTTGCGATACCTTTAAATGTTCTGCTTCTATCTCGTGAGTTGCGATGAAGTCCTTTTTTAGATAATTTTGCGAATTTTCTATAATTAGAAGAACTATTTACCCAATATTGCTTGGGTTCTACAATATTTGTTGGCACCAACTTAGGCAAATTTTTGAGCCATAAACAAGTCGCCTTTTTGAAAGCATCTCCAAATTGATAAGGTTCAATTATTTGGGTTGGTTTTTTCCAATTTGTATTCAGCCACCCAACAGGATTTTCTAACGCTATCATTTTGATGGGGGCGTTCCAGAGTTTTTTTATAAATCCAAACGCTTCTTGTTGTCTCCCGTCTTTTTGTTTTTGTTTCCAAAGATGAGCCCCCGCTTTACTTAAATGCGTACATGGTGGAAATGCGACCATCATGTCCCATCCATCATCAAGGATATTCAAAACGTCATCTTGAATATGGTTTCCTTCTCTTTCGGAAGGTAGCAAATCGCAACTCCAAGCATTATGCCCCCTACTCTTAAAAGCGTCCCGTACCATTCCAGAGAACTCACATGCAATTAATACTCTCATCCCTCTCTTTTCCATATCTCTTCAATTACCCTTTCTATCATCCTCAATTTTTTGGACCTTGTGTATCATTCGCCCTGATGGGTATGCAGTAAATACCTCCGGGAATGTCTCACCCTTATACCCTATCACTCTTGTGTCCTTTGGTATAGAACGCTTATTGTCTTTGGTCATTCTTCTTCTTGTTTTACACTTTCGGTCCCTCGGCATCACAAACCCCCCATGTATCCCACCATTCGCCATCACTTTGGTATTCTGGTATTTCAAAAGGCTTATTTACCCACTTACCGCAAAGTCCACAATGATAACCTTCATAGTGTATCATTGGTTTCCCTTTCCAAACCCATTTTAACCACGCAAAGAAATATATTATCCCCATTATTTCCTATCATCTCCTAATATCAATCATTTTTAGTTATAAACCTCATTGTCTCTGATTTTACGTGATAGCGAATATTTCTATCCTCACAAAATTCTATGAAAATCTTAACAGCTTTTGCATAATCCTCTCTTGCTTTTTCTGTTGATGCAAGAGATGAGTAGTTCCACTTCCCGAAAATTAGGAAATCTACAAAGTCTAATTGCTCTAAGAAAGTTTTCAGGTCTTGTTTGAAAATTGCAGGACATGGATAAGGCTCGATACTCACCCAAGTATAATTGCCCATCTCGGAAGCACAGATTAATTCTTGGCGTCTTATTAGTGGATCTAAAGCATTGGGTTCGTATGTTCGACTAAAAGCATTAGCAAACGAAACTATTGTGGCGCCATGGCGAACTTCAAAATCATCAATATCCAGTGTGCCCATTTTTGATAAGACGGCTACTCTGGTGCCATAATCACGAAGTAAATTCACAACCGCTATTGTATTTTCAATATTTTCCTCAAGAAGTGGCTCTGTGCCAAAAGAAATGAATACTCCTTTAGGTTCTAAACCCTTTTCCAATTGTTTTCTCACAAGATTTACCGGCGGTTCTTTTGGGAATGCCATCTTCCCCTTTGTCCGGAACCAGTTGTAACAGGGGTATTTGCACCCGAGTCGGCACCCCCACGCAACATTCACCGCCCATGGCTCAACTTCTAAAACTGCACGTGCTGTTTCATGTGCCAATCCTTTTGGTTGGTAGAGTTTCCCGTTCATATCAAATACTCCTTGAGCTTGGAATAACAAACTTCACACGCATAATACTTTGAGCGGTTATATCCATTACTTGATAAAATCTGAAATGGTGTTCCTTCACCAGGCAGCAGTATTGCACCGCATAATTTGCAGTGCGCTTTTCTTACATTCCGCAAGTCGTTAGGTAATTCTACCAATTCCTTCTCAAGCTTTTCTCTCTCTTCTAAAAGGTTTTCTAGCGGTACAACTCGCCTTGTTCCGATTTTTCTTATCCTTGCTCCTTTCTCACCCCATTCCCGATTTTTATATCTTGGTGTTGTCATTTTTAGATTGTATTCCTGATTCAAACTAATTCAATCCACATATAATCCCCTACGACTTTCACTATTCTTTGAAACGGTTTCTGTATAACACGAGTTTGATCGAAGAAAAAGTCGTGTATCCATACTATTTCACCATCCAACAGATAGGGTTTATAGCCTATGTCGTGATATGGTAGACATCCTCCAGTACAATCATTTATATTCATTTTTTCCTCTTTTCACCTCCTCGCCTAACTCTATTGCAATGCACCATCCATGATTCTTCACAAGCTCTAAGTCTTCTCTTCCCTGCTCACTTACTGGTCTACCCAAGATCTTCTCAGCTTTTCCTTTGTAAATCCTCGTAATTTTGCGACTATGCACCTGTTTCCCACAGATGAATTTAGCAACATTCGGTGGATTACCAGTAGAAAGTAACCGCCTTATCCAGTAAGGTGAGATTTTTCGTGCCTCAACCTTTTTCTTACCGCTTACAATAGCATCAAAGTATTGCTTTCTAATACGGAAGATTTGTATTTTGTATGGCGGGGCGCCACACTCACACTCATTTGATAAAATCCCGATGAGCACTTTTGCTCGTGCATCTGCTTCGGTATCTGCATATTCAATATTTTTAGATAACAGTTCGCATACCCAAAATTGTTTTTTGAAATCAGTATCACGAAATGTTTTAATATTTCTTGGTAGCATCATCTCGCCGAGTTCTGCAACTGTAAACGCCGAATAAAACTTCCCATATAGGTATCCTTTTGACTCAATCTCATTTTTAGATAGGATATTCCACATTTCCCTATCTTCCTCCTCTTTGAAATAGTTTTGCCAATACCATAAACTATCCTGCTTTACCCCTAATTCCTTCAACCGCTTTGCCAATTCCAAAGAAACAACTTGTTTAGAAAGTTCCATTTACCATTTCACCACGCAGAAAGCCTCGCCCTTTAGGGCGGTGAGGATGTCAGAAATACCTCATAACTTCATCTGAAGCAGCGATACAGTCCTCACGCAGGATCGGGACACCTATTTTAAATACGTCTCTCCTGACTTCTTCCTCGTCAAGGTTAAACTTCTTAGCAAGGTGTTCTATGAGCGCTTCCTGCTGCTCTTTCGTTAACTCTTCTACATCCATCATGTACACATCTTTTTCGCCTATTGGTGTCCTTACTCGGTGTGAGAGCATAGACTTTATCGGTAGTTCGTCTGTTCCTAAGACTTTTCTCCATTCTTCAGCTCTTTGCTTATTATGCACTTTTACCTTTTCCATTTTCCTAATCTTTTTCGTCCTCCATATTCGTGTTTTTCTCCCAAACAGATTACAAACCCAGATGCGGATACAACCTACTAATGTGCTTAAGATAGAAAAAACCGTCAAGCTCAAAAACCAACTTCGCCTCCTCATCATAGCATTTTGTCCCCTCAGTATCGGTATGACA
>Ga0190285_1000349_pt1 | contig 11054 bp, 11 predicted proteins | sample 48691823_MG_FD_163429 | JGI IMG/M metagenome (GOLD analysis project Ga0190285, IMG submission 163429) | Hydrothermal vent microbial mat bacterial communities from Southern Trench, Guaymas Basin, Mexico - 4869-18-2-3_MG | ecosystem: Environmental > Aquatic > Marine > Hydrothermal vents >...
CCGCTAAGGAGGGCGGGGCTGGAGCGCCGCTCGAGTTCTCATGCTTCTACCTCTGCCAAGATGAATTCTGCCTAGCAGTCGCTCACACCGACAACCCCTCCCCATTCAACCCACCAGCAAAAACCCAGCATCAAGTCAGACTAAACCTACTCATAGAGAACCGCTCATATCCATTAACCGAGTTCAAATTCTGGGATGATGGAAGAATTCAGCCGAAGACCTTCCACCTAGTTGGGAGATTTGATGGGGGAGAGATAGACATCGTTGGAGAGCCGATAAACTATTGGCCCAATCGATGGGGAGTTTTCAGAGGAACTTGGTGGAATCCTGAAGCCTATAGGACTTGGGGCAGGGCCACGATACACTGGACCGGGAAAATAACCATAGATGGAAAGATAATCGAGGTCGACGCATACGGCATAGGGGAGTTCACGAGATACAATGAGCGTCTCACCGACTAAGCCGGTTAAGTGAACGATCTCAAGACTCGCCATTCCACAACAGTATAGGTAAGCAGGATGAATAGTTGCTAACGAGTGATCCGAATTATTTGTTTGGGTCAGCGCTCAAGATCCCTATCATCGCTCAGCCTGGTCAGACACATCATCCCCTAAAATTCCCCTTCGTCCTCAGCTTTAGCTTTATCTCATAGATCTCCTGAGATTATTCGATGGATTTGGAGGTTGAGGTTAGGGTTGAGGCCGAGGTCTATCCCACCGAGGATCCAGAGAAGGTCTTGGAGGCCGTCAAGAACGTCTTTCCAGAGATAGACTTCAATATTAGGTGGCTTGATGGGTCGGCGGTCGTCGAGGGGATTGGGAGGGATTTGAAGGTCTTAGAGAATTTGAAGAGGTTGATTAGGGAGCGGAGGATTAGGACGAGCGCCAGACAGATCCTAAGGTCATCCATATCGGGTGAAAGTCTAATCTTCAACTTAAACAAGCAGGCGGCGTATGCTGGAAAGATCTCCTTCACCGAGCCCTATCTAGAGTCTCCCCTCCCACCCATCAAGGTCGAGGTAAGATCAGATGATCTTGAAGCGGTTATCGAGTGGCTAACAGAGATCTAACTACCTCCTAATCGGAACCTCGTAAGTTAGGAGATCCTCGGCCAGATAGGTCTCGGGGAAGATCCTCCTCGCCTCCATTAAGAGCTTCTCCTCCCTACCCTCATACCTTGGGCTGAGATGGAATAGATACAGCCTCTTGACGCCTGCTTTTAGGGCGATCTCAGCCGCCTGGTTGACCGTTGAGTGCCCCTCCTTAGCCGCCTCCTCCTCAAACTCTGGACCGAGGGTTGCATCATGGATCAATACATCGGCGTTTCTCGCGAACTCGACTATCCTCTGTGATGGTCTCGTGTCGCCCGTGTACACGATTCTCCTCCCAGGTCTTGGAGGACCCACGGCTTCTTCAGGTCTAATCACCTTACCCTTGAACTCGACTTCCTCACCCCTTTGAAGCTTTCCCCAGAGAGGTCCTCTTGGAAGCCCTATGCTCTCGAGATACTCGACCTTCATCTTCCCAGGTCTATCCTTTTCCCTAAGCCTATATGCTAGGGCTGGAACCGTGTGATCCGCCTCAACTGCCTCGATAACATATTCCCTCGACTCATAGACCAATCCCTCTGATGCCTCGCCAACATATACGTCAAACCTTATCCTCCCAGTCTTTAGGGATAGGAGCGACTTGACGAACTCCATCGTCCCCTTTGGCCCGAATATCTTTACCGGATCTCTTCTATCGAGCATGGAGAGCGTGTAGAGGAGGCCGGGTAGGCCCAATACATGGTCTCCATGGAGATGGGTTAAGAATATGATTAGCTTACGCTTGAATCCAACCCCAGCCCTCATCATCTGCCTTTGGGTGGATTCCCCGCAGTCGAAGAGGATCAACTCGCCTGAGAAGTTTATCGCTATCGACGGCAAACCCCTCTTTAGGCTTGGGACTCCTCCACCGGTTCCGAGGAAGGTTAACCTCATCACGCTCAACTCTCTAAGACCACCACCCTCCTAGTCAAGCTCCTATGAACCCTCGCGAGATGGGATTCACGGATCTTGAATCCGATTCCAGCCATCAGCTCGGATAGCTCAAGCTCGGATGGAACGGCCAACACGATTCTACCATGGTCGACCAATAACTCGGCCGCCAGCTCGAAGAACTCGGTTAGGAGGTTTTTGATAGACCTGTCTGGAATGGTCGTCGACCTCCCATAGGGTGGATCGGTCACGATCGCGTCGAAGAGCCTCTCCCTAAACATGGGCTTCCTCGCATCCCCAACTATCATGAACTCTTTTCCACGAGCATATCTCTTAAGGTTCTTCAACCCTCCCAAGGCTATCCAATCCTTGAGTTCAACCCCATAGGTTTCATAGCCTAGGAGGAGGGCTTCGATCACTATCCCACATGCTCCAGCGAATGGATCTAAGATCCTCCCACCGACTCCGACCCTCGCGAGGTTGACCATGGCTCTGGAGAAGTCTGGCTGCATGGTCGAGGGGAGGGAGAACGGCCTCCTCCCAGCGATCCTCTCATCGAAGAAGTGCTTGGGCTTGACTTCAAGTAGCTTTCCTACGACGGTCAGCTCGGGCTGAGCCACGAATACCACCGTGAGATCGGGTCTCTCTAAATCGACTTTAAGCCTTGGAACCATGTTTAAGATATGCTCCCCGATCGATGCTTCGAGTTCAAGCTTCCTCAACCTAACTCCATCCAACCTCATCCCCCTTACAGCTATCTTCTCGACCCCCGAGTCCATGAACTCCTTCAAATCGGCTTGCTTGATCGACTTGAGTATAGTCTCTTCATCGGTCTCGCATTTTAAGAGGAATTCTCCTACGAGCTTGGTATAAGCCGTCCTATAAACGATCTCTCTGGCAACTCGTTCAAGCGTCTCGGCGACCACGATCCTCGAATACTCCCCTATCAGCCTATAACTTGGATCGAGGACTTCTAAGACCGCCTTGAGCTCCGCCCTCGGGAGGGTCTCATAGATCCCAGAGAGTAGGAAGAAGTATCTGCGCCTAGTCATCTTAATTCACGGCGTATCGCCTCTTCAATCAACCCTATAATGGAATACTCCGCGTAGGTATTAGGTATCGTGTCGGAGGCTATTATCCTCTCAGCCCCGGAGCCCATTATCTTCTCAACCGCTCCACTGACCAGTAGGGCGTGGATGCAGGCGGCGTAAACCTTCCTCACTCCCATCCTCTTCAACTCTTTAACTACTGAGGCCATGGTTCCGCCGGTGCTTATGATGTCGTCCACGACCACCGCCTTCTCGGCTGATACCTCTCCAAGCTCGATCTTGACCTCTCCAGTTCTTCTATCCCTGCTTGACTTGGCTGAGGCATAATCCGTGTTCAGCTCTTCTGCGACCATCCTCGCCATCTCCTCACCCTTCTTACCCATCGAGACTATGAACGAATCCCCAAGCCCAGCCTCTTTCAGATATTTGGCCAAGATTTTCTCAGCTCTCAGATCGATTAAGGGTATCGGCGACTCCTCCGCTATCCATGGAGAGTGTATGTTGATCGTGTAAATCTTCCTGTAACCTACTTGGTGAAGGATCCTGAGGATCGTCTTTATGCTAACAGCCTCTCCATCCAAGAACCGCTTATCTTGACGGGCGTAGGCGAGATATGGGGAGATCAGGACTATGGATCTCGCCCCTAGGTCTAAGGCGTTTTCGCCGATCAAGATGGCTTGGATTAGATGTCGATCTTGGGGTGGATGAGTTCCCTGAAGCACTATCAGATCCTCTCCAGAGACATCCTCTGGAAACCGTATATAGCTCTCGCCATCTGGGAAGATCTTATGCTCAACCTCCATAATCCTTAGACCCTCTATCCTCGTCAGTTTTCCGAGTAGGTATCTTGAGGCAGGTCCTACGGCTAAGATCACGAAAATAGCTGTGATGCCCAATATTTTATCCTTGCATCTACCTTAATATTCGGCTCAAACCTAGTCTATGGGATGAGCTTGCCGGGAGATGTCTATCGAAGGCTTAGGGCGTTTGTGAGGGATAGTCCATCGAGGTTTAGCTGGGTGGACGACTACGTGGCAGGGTCTGGTAGGCCCATGACGCTTGAACAGCTTAAGTGGATTAGGGAGCGGGGGATCGAAACGATAATCTCCCTAACCGAGAACCCTCTCCCAAGGGAGTGGACCGAGGAGCTTGGATTCAGATACTTTCACACCCCCATCCTAGATCACTCCGCCCCAAGCCCTGAGAAGTTGAAGCAAATAGTAGATCTAATCTTGGCGGAGGTCGAGGAGGGGAGGAAGGTATTGATCCACTGCGCAGCGGGATTGGGTAGAACTGGGACCGTTCTCGCAGCATACTTCATCGCGAGGAAGCGGATGTCGGCGGAGGAGGCGATGGAGCTTGTGAGAAGGCTTAGACCTGGATCGATCGAAGATATTCAGGAATGGTCTATTCGAGAATTTCACCGAAAATACTTTAGCTAGAGCTGCTCCTTCAATAGCTCTATTATCCTCGAACCTATCCCAGGTATCTTCATCAACTCCTCGGGTCTAGCCTCCCTAAGCTTCTCGATCGATGTATAGCCTGCGCGATAGAGTGCTCTGGCCCTAACCCTCCCAATACCCTTAAGCTTTACGAGGGGCAATAGCTCCTCCCTAACGCCATATCTCAGTCTATCGCTAAGCTTATCGTATGGTTCAACGTATTCCCTGTATCCGGCGATCTTCGCTATCTGGGATGCTGCGTAGGCTATCCAGCTCGCCCGCTCCCTAAGCGCTGCCATGTCTCCGGGCTGAACCCTAAACCTCTCATATAATTCTCCTTCTGGAACTTCGTTTATCCACGCTTCTAGGACTAGGGCTAATCTGAATGCCTCCATATACTCCTCGTAATTCTCCTCCTCTGGGCTGGGTGGAGGTATCATGAGGCCATCGACCCTCCTATCGAGTTCGGACTCCAAGATCCCAGATCCAAGCCTCTTCATCGGTATGGTTGGGACATCTGGGGTTAAGGCTATCGAGTGGAGTAGTCCGAAGGCGCTTGGAGATTTCCCGCCTCTCTCATAGATCTCTAGGAGGATAACGGCTGTTAACGGGTCTATGTATAGTTGGGAGACCCTCCTCCCAAGCCTAGTCGCCCTAACCTCATCGCCCCTGACCTCGATGAATCTAGCGGACTCTAAGAAGTCAACCACATCCATTATCAAACCCTCTATCACGTATCCGCCGTAGATGTGGGCGAGGAAGGTCTCGTCGAAGAACTTCATGAGTTCGTCGAGGGTTCTAGGCTCCTCCGAGGCTATTACTGCGAGGACGTGGGTTCTCAGATGCCTCTCCGAGGCGAGCCTAGACCTAATCCTCTCAGGCTCTCCCATAACATACTTCTCCATGACATACTCCTTCTCATCCCTCCGCCTAACGACCGTCAAGGCGTATCCAATCTCATCATATCCAGGTCTCCCAGCCCTACCGCAAAATTGCTTATACTCTAAGACCGGTATCCCAACATAACCTCTCCCAACCTGATACCTCCTAATCCCGGCGATCAAGACGAGTCTGGCCGGGAGGTTCACTCCCGCCGCGAGGGTTGGGGTGGCGGCGACCGCTTTCAGGACCCTCGACCTGAACGCTTCCTCGATTATCCTCCTCTGATTATAGGAGAGGCCTGCGTGATGGAATGCCGCCCCCGCGGCTATCATCTTCGCGAGGTTCTCGGTGAAGATGCTCCTCTCCTCCGCCAACAATTCTTCAGCATATCTCCTCAACTCCTCCCTCTCATCATCTCTAAGTATCCCTAGTCTTCTGGTGAATGCTTGGGCGAGCCTCATGGCATAGTTCTCGGCGCTCCTCCTCGTAGGCGCGAACACTAGGGCTTGGCCACCCTCCATCAAGACATTTAGGACGGCGTTGACGATCACGTTCTCATCCATCTGCTCAAGCCTCCTAACATCTCCATCAGCGAACTCTGCTTGAAGCCCATATAACACCCCCTCCTTTAATGGAACCGGCCTCCAGTCGGAGATTATCGGCTTCGCTCCAAGCCATTCGGCGAGCTCCTCGGCGTTGCTTATCGTCGCGCTCAATCCGAGGGTTTGGAAGTCTCCAAGCCTCCTCTTAAGCTTCGTTATAACCATCTCAAGCGTTGGCCCCCTATCCTCGTCTCCGAGTAAGTGGAGTTCGTCGAAGACGATCATAGTTAGGTCATCTATCCACTCAGCCCTATGCCTCAGCAAGCTATCCGCCTTCTCATTCGTCGCGACTATAATATCGTATTTCGCGAGCCATGGATCGCTTGAGTCATAGTCTCCGGTGGAGGCGGCGACCTTAAAACCAGATCCCTTACAGAGGAGTTCTTGGATCTCTTGAAGCTTCTCCGAGGCCAACGCCCTCAACGGAACTAGATACAGAATCTTCCCGCCCCTAACCAGGTGTATTGAGGCGGCCATGAGGGCGATCAAGGTTTTTCCAGAGGCTGTGGGCGTGGCGAGGATGAGATTCTCTCCATTCAATACCCCTGCTTTGATGGCCTCGGCTTGGGGTGGATAGAGCTCCCGTATGCCCGCGTTGAGCAGATTCTCCTTAAGGAATTGCGGGATTGGAAGTTCCTCTACGAGCAACGCCTATTCACTCCTCTCTTTAGGTCAATCTATATCTTCCAGGCTTGGGCGCGAAGACCTTTCCATCCGATAAGAGTCTCGTTAAGAGCTTATTTATCTCATCATCCGTTAGCCCCCTCTCCCTGAGAGCTTGCCTAACCTCCTCATCTTCAGCATAACCCTTCTCATCTTGAAGCTCCTTGATCGTCTTTATCACTATCGCAAACTTATCCCTCATGCTCTTAGGCTTACCCGTCAGGATCACGTCTATATCCGGCTTACCCGTCTCCACATCCACCCCCACCTCGGATAAGCTCCTCTTCATCAAATCTATGACATCCAAGACATCCTCCTCCGTCACGTAATCTCTTAAAGCTGCTCTAGCTCTAGCTTCGGCAAGCCTGATCAAGGATTCTAGCTGCCTAGCGGTTATCGCAACGGTTGAGGTCTGTTGGTAGATCGACCGCATCTGGAGATAGAAGTCCTTGACGAGCTTGGCGGCAGCCGGCGTAAGCTCGGGCTTAATCCTCTTCGCATAAGCGATATACTTCCTCAAGACATCTGGTGGGATTGGAGGGGCTGCGGTGGCCGTGGATCTAGACTGCAATCCGATTATGTGCTCGGCGATCCTCCTATCCCTCTCCTTCTCGGGCTCATCTCTCAAGACGAAGATTAGATCGAATCGGGAGAGAATGGTTATCGGGAGATTAACGTTATCCGTGAAACTACCATAAGGATCATACCTACCCAAAGCAGGATTCGCGGCGGCCAGAATAGAAGTCCTAGCATTAAGAGTGGCAACAATACCACCCTTGGCTATACTAATCGTCTGCTGAGCCATCGCCTCATGGATGGCGACCCTATCCTCAGGCCTCATCTTATCGATCTCATCGATACACGCAACCCCCATATCCGCTAGGACGAGCGCCCCGGCCTCCAAAACCATCCCACCGCCCTTATCTCGTACAACCGCCGCGGTGAGGCCAGCTGCCGTGGAGCCTCTTCCTGAGGTGTAGAGTCCTCTTGGAGCTATCATCGCCGCATATTTCAGTAGTTGGCTTTTCCCGGTTCCCGGGTCTCCGACGAGTAGGATGTGTATGTCTCCTCTGACCTTCACTCCATCTGGGAATTGTTTCGGCCTCCCCCCGAATAGGAGGAGCATTATCGCCTTCTTTATGTGATCCAGCCCGTAGATGCTTGGAGCAATAGATTCGATCAGTCTTTGATGGATGTTCGGATCCCTAGCCATCTCCTTAAATAATCTCTCTTCCTCAGGGGTTATCTGGAGAGATTCAGGCTCCTTGCTCGCCGTCTCGATGCTAACCGCCTCAAGATACATCTTCGAAGTCTTCTTAGGTATCTCCGCAGCCCTTTCCTGGACTGCGAAGAGTATCCCGGTTACTATCACGCGGTCGCCGGGTCTAGCTTTATCAACGATATCGCCTCTCAGCCCCACGTCGATGATTCTTGGAAGCTGGCCTGGGGGGAGGTCTTCAGGCTTCTCCTGAACCCCGATGAGCTGGTAGTCGATATACTCGCTCTCCTCCTCGATCAATTCGAATCTGCTCCTCCTACCCCTACACTGGATGCTCGTGCATTTCTCGGGAACCCTCAGCTTGGATGAGTTCTGCTCGACATAGTATTTTGTTCCACAGTTTCTGCATCTGAAGACCGCCGTCTTGAGCATGGGCTTTATCGCGCTCGCCCTAACGATTATCCCATCTATAGCTATGAGCTTCCTTAGATGACTTGACCTAACCTCCCTAATCGGAATCTTTTCGGGGAGGTTGAAGATCCTGGCCTTGAATTCCTTAATCTTCGAGGCATATTCCGGGTCCTCGACCTGCAGTTGCTTATACGCCGCCCTATCCAGAATCGGGAGATATTTTAGCGGTTCCTCAACTATCAGGTGGCTGAGCTCCTCGTTAAATGATATGAGGTCGCTGTGATCCACCATTATAGACTTCTTCCGCTGAGCGGCAGCATTGGCTATCAGAGATCTATACTTCTCCTGCTTAAAGAATCTCGAAAACTCCTCCTCGATGTTTAACTCTTCACTCATCTCCCCCACCCCTAGGCTCTATGAACTCGAACCAGGCGTTGACCAGGCTTAGGAGGGTTTGGTAGAAGACCTTTTCCTCCGCCGTCAAGTTCTCTAAGATTGTCGGCGAGATCCTCTTCGCGGCAAGGCTCATGAGCTTATTCAATCTAAGCGCGTGGATATCCATTAGATCTGGTAGGATCTCATCTCTCTCGAACGGCAGGTCTTTAACCCTGAGATAGAAGTATTCTGGGAGAGGTTGAAGCTCGCTTGGATTGTTCTTCTCCTTCCAGCGGAGCTTCAAGATATTCTTTCGATCCACCACCTCGTTGACAGGTCTTGCGATCCCCTTCTCGATAAGCTTCCTAGCCACCCATCTAAAGACTCTAAGCCGTGAGCCTGCTCTAAGATTCTCTAGGGCTCCGGTTGGGAGGCTGAGCTTTGGGAGATCCTTTGAGAGCGTTATCTCTTCAAGCGAGTTCTGGAACTCGACCTCAACCCTCCTCAGCAAGGCCTTAAACTCCTCCGCGACCATCTCCGCCGCCATGCCCAAGACAAGGAGGCCAATACCACCTAATTTATCCTAGAGAGCTGGCTGAAAGTGAGAGATCCTAGAGAAATATCTAGCTAATACCAAGAGAACCCTAAAACCACAAATATAGCCAAAGATAAAAATTAAGATAGGCGGCCGTCGTCTAGCCTGGAAGGACACTGGCCCCCCGAGCCAGTGATCCCGGGTTCAAATCCCGGCGGCCGCATTCACCCTCCTTAATCGCCGCTTATATGGAGGTTGGGCTGATCAGAGCATTTCTCTCACAGATTTTGCTATACAATTTGACGGCCTTAGTCGGGATTCTCCTCTTAGTTTGATAGTCCACCCTATAAAGCCCAAACCTCATCTTAAAGCCTCTAGCCCACTCATAGTTGTCTATCAAGCTCCAGTGGAAGTATCCCTTGATGGGTATCCTATCCTCTTTGATCGCTTTATGAACTCCTCTAGATGTGATAAGAGATACCTCGGCCTCTTCTCCTCACTGGCGTCCGCTATACCGTTCTCCGTCACGATGATCTTCCTCCGATACCTTCGATAAGCCCAATTCAAGACCATTCTCATCTCCTCGGGATAGATCTCCCCATCCCAAAATCTGTGCAGTCTCCTTCACATGGGACGCTTCTCCATATCTAAATTCATGTCGTAATCTTCCTGAATTATAGCATTAAGAAGGAACCACTCATTCCACTCATTCCAAGTATATCTATAGATTTGAGATCTCAGATGGATTCATGAGACCTGGAGTAGATCAATTGAAGAGGGCTGCAGCAATCACTATTGCGTCCTGAATTGGCTGACAATTTCAGAGGGATCAACCACAGTTATATGGAATAGTGTTGATGCGCCCATTCCTTTATGTGGCAGGGGTCCTCTATCATCTGGGATGACGAGGTAGTGAAGCGGTGGGTGGGAGCAGCTCCATCCAAATTTGGTCGCCTTCACTTTCTCGAGGTTGAGAATTCAAACGTGGTTATTGGAGATAGGTGGAAAAGCCGCAACTTCTATGATGAGGTTTCGAGGGCTCGAATTTAAAGAAGCTTGGCTATGTAACTTGGTTGAAGAGCCGATGAGGAAGCTTAAAGTGGAGAATGGAGGTGTAGAGGTTTCCATCGCTGCAAGGGGTCTGTCCACCGTAAAGCTCATCTCTAAGGGTTAAAGCGGTGCTCCTCGAACATTAATGAAAAAATCTGCATCCCGCTCTTAACGCTTCTTCAAAATTTCCTTAAGCCCTATCTTTAAGTGCTTCACCACCTCTTCCCTACTAACTTCGATCTCTCTCAATCTCTTATCTAGAAGGTTTCTGCCAGTCACGTCTATCGTGACCATTAGAGGCCCGAAGTCTTCTACCTTGAGAACCCAGAGGGCTTCAGGGATGCCGAGGTCGAGCCAGTAAACGCCCAGAACATCGACTATTCTCTTCGCCGCGATGGCTGCGCATCCGCCTGGGAAAAGGGTTACTATTGCGCAGTGTCTTCTACATGCATCGGCAGTCTTCTTGCCCATGAATCCTTTTCCTATGATGAGCCTTACTCCCGTCCTTCGGATGAATTCATCCTCATATCCCTCCATCCTCATACTCGTGGTGGAGCCTATCGCTACAACACTCCATCCCCTGTCACTTTTACAGACTATCGGGCCTGCGTGGAAGAGGGCGAGCCCATTTAGATCTATCGGGGGAGAGATCTCTTCTTCAACAACCCTTCTATGAGCGAGATCCCTCGCCGTCACAACGATTCCTGAGAGATAGATCCTGTCTCCAACTCTAACTTCAGCGAGATCTTCAACGCTTATCGGGGTCTCGATCTTATGCTCTCTCATATCAATTTCACCCCGCTGTGAAGTGGGAGTTCGATCCTTCCATCGGAATATAGTCTCATAAC
>Ga0190285_1000351_pt1 | contig 11003 bp, 14 predicted proteins | sample 48691823_MG_FD_163429 | JGI IMG/M metagenome (GOLD analysis project Ga0190285, IMG submission 163429) | Hydrothermal vent microbial mat bacterial communities from Southern Trench, Guaymas Basin, Mexico - 4869-18-2-3_MG | ecosystem: Environmental > Aquatic > Marine > Hydrothermal vents >...
TTATTGTTTTTAACCTTTTGTACGAGTTCACAACATTCAGTTTCTATGCACGAGAATAATGACCGAAATACATTTATAAAGGAAGGCTATAAAGAACTATGTATTGATCATATAGCTGGTGATACAATTGCCGTTAGAATGGAGAAAGATCACAGGAGTTGGAAGAGGTCTCACCAAGTCCGTGGGCAAAATAGCCAAGAGAAAAAAGAAAGTAGGTAAAAAGATCGGACTTATAATAGACGGTCCAAATATACTCAGAAAAGAATTTGGAGTGAACATGGAGCATATAGCCGATATTCTTAATGATATAGGCGACATAAGGATAGCAAAAGTTATTCTTAACCAGTACGCATCACAGGGACTGATAGAGGCCATAGCTAATCAGGGCTTTGAAGTTATCGTCGTTGCTGGAGACACAGATGTGATGATGGGAATGATTTCTATGGAAATTATATACAATGAGAATATTGATACAGTAGCTTTGGCCACGAGAGATGCAGATTTTCTTCCTATCATAAACAAAGCTAAAGAATACGGAAAGGAAACAATAATAATAGGGATGGATCCAGGTTTCTCTGCTGCGTTGCAGAATGCGGCAGATTATGTTGTAAAGATGGGGGAATCAAAAGATGAAGAACTTGAAGAATAAGTTGTTATGTATTGGGATTATACTCCTCTTTGTAGTTTCTTTTGGATGCACGGAGAAAGAACAAGATGAAACTAATACTCCGGCTCCCGAGACAACAAATCCTCCTGAGACAACTGTTGCACCTAATAATCCACCTGTGGCAAAATTTTCAATGTTTCCAGAAGATCCCAGAGATACCCAAAAAATTACATTCAAAAACGAGAGTACAGATCCAGATGATGATCCTCTACGATTTGAATGGTACGTAGACGAAGAATATAACTGTGCGTGTTTTTCGATCAGCGAAAAACTCTCTGAAGGAGAACATACTGTCAGACTCGTTGCTAAGGATGTTAATGGAAATAAAGATGAGTACGAATTAAAATTTTATGTATCAGGAACTTTTATAAAAGAGGATGTCTCGGAATTAGTTTTGAGAAGGGAAGAAGTGGGTATGTGGAGTCTTGTTGCAGATGAGTATCTGGGAGAAAACTCTTACCATACAGTTCTTGAAAATGGTGAAAACAGAATAGAGTGTACAGTTGAGAAATATGATACGGTGGAGGATGCAGAAAACAAGTTTAAGGAGTACTTCGTCATGACATTCCCGTATCCAACAATTGGAAACGAAACTACGTATGAAGAAAATGATGTTATACATGTTATATTCAGATACGGAAATCTCATCTGCAAGATATCGATAAATACAAATCTCGAGGATGCAATATTATACTCAAAGATCTGGGGGGCAAAGCTTAATCAGGTGGGATAGTGCGGTATTTTTTAATTTTCTTATTGCTTTTACTTCTTTTTCCTCTTCAGGGAGCATTAATAAAAAATAACGCATATGAATGTGATCTAACAATCTTCTGGAACTCTGATAGAAAAGTTGAGTCTTTGGAGATTTATGTGCCGGTACCTGAGGATACAGATTCGCAGACTATAGAGATTGTAAGTGTATTCCCAGAGTATACAATCGAGAATGGAGCTTTCAAGTTTATCTTTGAGGATACGGATTCTATTCGTATAGATATAAATTTTAGAGTACAGACTTATACGCAAGTCCAGGAAATAGTTTGTCAGGATAGAAAAGAGATAGAGGATAGTTACGATCTCATAGATTACGAGAATACCGAGATCGTAGCAAAGGCAAAGGAGATTACAAAAGATTGCGAGAACGATCGGGAAAAAGTGAAAGAGATATTTAATTTTGTCCAAAATTTAGATTATGAATATAACGGAGAAGAAAACTCTGCATCATGGGCTCTGAGAAATATGAAAGGAGACTGTACAGAGTTTTCATTTCTTTTTATTGCATTATGCAAAGCTTCGGGGATAGAAGCGAGACCCGTCTGGGGATGGCTTCCAAGAAATTCGAAGGTATCTCACTCATGGGCAGAGTTTTATCTCGGCAGATGGTACCCTATTGATCCTACGGAAAAGAATTTTCATGTTTTTGAGCCTCATATTGCATTCAATAGAGGTTTTATAGAGGCAAAGGGGAATAGATCTATGGATGCCTTTGCTTACTACACCTTCAGAGGGGATCCTCCCACTACGTATATGAAAACAGAACTTAAAATGAAGGAGATCCCTTATTGGACAGAAAAAAAAGCAAATTATTTAAATTTTTCTTGCGATGGTACTGCATATATCGATATTTCAGAGTCCAGTGCTTTCTTTAGAGTTTTTCCGAGTTCACTGTGCTTCTTAATCTTTGCCCTTCCCTTTTTGTTCACATGTGCTGTGATAAAGTAGGAAGAACCTAAATAAAAGTCCAACATCTCTTCTCTCAGAGGAGTTTCAAGAGTATAATAATTTTTTGTCATTTTTACTGTTACAGAAATATTTTCTGTTTCTTTCTCTCTTACATCTATGGAAATGCCAAGTTTTTTCTCTAACATTTCGATGTTTTTTCCTTTTCTTCCTATTATTCTCGGTATATCCATGGAATTCATATATATAACAGCTTTTCTTTCATTGATCATCTCCACGTCAAAATCTCCTCTAACAATTTTTTTTAGTTCGTGAGCGATATTCCTTGGAGGTTTTATACTTCTCTTTCTTGCAGGCATGACCACTACCTGCTCGCCATAACTGTATATCTCATATTCAAGGGTGTTTTTCTCGAAATCCTTTACCTCTATAACAGGCCTGGTCAGATCAGCTTCTGTCATCCCATAGGGTACTTTTACAGTATATCCCAACGAAAAAACCTGTCCTATCTCCCCTTTATCTATATAGATTATGGTATCTATTATCTGTGGGATTATCCCCAACTCTATCCTCCCTATGAATCTCTGAATTGCATCTATAGTTTTGCTGGCATGCACGACACCTACCATCCCCACTCCTGCCAATCTCATATCAGTAAATATCAAAAAATCACTTGTTTTTCTCATTTCATCGAATATGGTAAAGTCAGGACGAACTAAAAGTAAAACATCAGCGGTCTTTTCCATGCTTCCGCTCAAAGACGTATACTGAGTTATTTCTGGAGATACCTGCAAATCTCTGGGTTTTTCCATTGTCTTTACTATTTTCTCCTGATCTTTGTAATGCTCTGCCAGCGCCTGGACAAATGTGGATTTCCCGGCACCTGGACTTCCTGCTACCAAGATTCCCTCTGCATCCTCTAATCTTTTTTTAAGTTTATCGGATAAGTTGTATTCTTCCAATGGAACTTTTCTTACGGGTTTCACCGCTGTAATCTCAACTCTGTCTGAAAAAGGCGGCTTTGTGATAGCTATCCTGTATTCTCTCAACTGCACTATAACAGCACCCTGCTCATCTAATTCTATAAAACAGTCTCTTTCTCTTTTTGCTCTCTCTATTATATCTATAGCTATCTCGTTCAACTCGTCCTCATTCAGTATTCTGTCTTTTTTTTCAAAAAAAACATTTTTCGGAGTACCTTTCTGTACTATTACCTTTACTCCGTCTTTCAAATGAACTGACATTGTTTCTTCATCGAAAAAGTCCTCTATACTCATTCTTATATCTTTTTTACTTGAGATGTATCTTACAGGGACCCCCTTTATCTCGGCAATTGTTTTTTGAGTCACGTCTCCTGTTATCAAAACAGCATTATTATCGTATGCAGAACTTCTTATTATATCGTCCACATCCTTTAATCTATTTACAGGAGGCCTGTCTCCCACGAACTCTATGGCTATACCTTTTTCTTCACAGAACTTTCTTAATTTCTTCAGTTCTTCTAAACCTGACTCTCCGGTAGTTTTACCAATTGTTGCCTGGTGCTCTATCTCTGCCACTACTGCTTCATTTACCAGAATAGTTTTAACTTCATTCTCCATGAGAAATCTCCTGAACCTTCCATCTATTATGACACTCGTATCTGGTAAAACTTTCATAGTAACTCTCCCTTAACATCTATATTTATGCCGTTTTCGCCAATATAAAAAGGGTATCTCCTCACTTTATGTTTCGTTTCTCTCATCTTTCTTATAAATATACTTCTCCTGCATTCCCGCATTCTCAGTCTGGATTCTATCTCCTCCAAGTTCAGCATGATGAGACCTCTTGCTATAAACTCCTCGATTCCGAATCTGCTGAATCTATTTTCATCTAAGGTTTCGCTTACCACAAGAGATGTACAGCTGATTTCATTCAGAATCCTTCCTATTTTATGGATCTTGGATCTTATACTCTCTTCTTTCTCGAACAGTGGAGGCAGAGAATCCAGTACCAGCCTTTTCGCTTTTATTTCTAAGCATATATCATAGATCTTGTTTAAAAGATTTTCTATATCCAGATCTTCTACAAAATATTTTTCCGTCTGCGGAAGACCTACTCTTGCAGAAGCATCGAGAATTACAAGTTTTTTCAGATCTTCGTATTTTTTTAAGTCCCATGAAAATCTTTTTGCTTCTCTTCGAAGTTCTTCAGGTTTTTCCTCTAAGGTTATGTATATCCCGCTTTCTCCAAGTTCCAGACCTTTATGGATATATTGTAAACAAAATAGAGTTTTTCCAGTTCCGGGTGTGCCGGATACTAATATAGTTGATTTTTCAGGAAATCCACCCTCTATAAGCTCGTCCAATCCATTTATTCCTGTTTTTACCCTCATGGCTACACCCTGTACAAGATCGATAAAGCTACCAGAAGATATACTATACATCCGAAGATAAAAATGATCATCGCAACAGTTATATACGCATCCTGTTTTATCTTCGAGCCCTCAATAAAGAGGGAGGATATGGAGGATATTATCGAAGCCAGAAAGAATACAGCAGAGATTATAAAGGCAACTCCTATCTTTACTGAGACTTCGCCGTTAAAGTTCAGAACAGCATAGCCTATGCTTATCATGCATGCAGCCAACATTATCGTAGAGATGTATATTATTATCTTAGATATCTCATTCTTTTCCATTAGAATCTACCTCCTGATGTTATTGACATGAGATAAAAGAGATACCCGAGAACTTGAAATATGATGGTAAGATAATACTCTGTTTCTCTCCCCTTTGTTTTTTCATTTCCATAAAGTCTTTTAAAAATTATGTGTCCCGTGTACAGTATAAGGGATAAAAGAGAAGCCGTGGATCTTGCTACCATCACGTAAGGCATGGGCTCGAGTTTCCACAGATTCGCGAATGTACCTGAAGCAGAGATGACAAAAACTATAAGGAGCATATATCCCAATAATCCGAATATGTCGCCGACTGTGGTGTACATCACCTTATTTTTATACTCCTTCTGAGTATCTCTCAGTATGTACGAAAATAGTTCCACGCTTAACAAAAACAAAATCACACTTCCTATTGCATAATCAACGAACTCATTCAATTATCTCACCTTTCTTTATACGATATCTCTTTTTTTCGGAATCATGTTTTCTGTGATAATAATACTCTATCTTTCGTTTATTATTAAGTTTTTCCAAAATTAAAGCGTCATCGAACAAATGAAGAATCGATCTCTCTTCTCTTTCTTCATGCGCACCCTGATGTAAAATGGAAATAACATTTATTTGATTGGTCTTTGCGTATGCCAGTAATTTCTGGAGAAACCTATAGACAGGGGGTAATCCTAATGTCAGGATTAACGGAGTTAGAGAGTCTATTACAAGGTATTTGCCGTCAAACTCGTCAATGGCAAGGGTGACCTCCTTGTAAATCTCGTCAAGATCGTAAGCACAGGTAGCATGATACTTTTGTTCTGATCTGCCCACCCTTTCAGAGTAGCAGTCCACAATTATACCTCTGTAATCTATTTCATCTGGCGGAATATCGACCGCAGTATAGAGTACTCTGTCATCTATATTTTTAAGCCAGAATTTAATAAGCTTTTTCAGCCAGAATCTCTTTCCCGTTCCTGGAGGTCCCAATATGAGTAAATTCATATTATCACAGTATCTCGAATGACTCTAATTTGAAATATTCAACATTTTTAACGCCCGGATATCTGAATTCATCTATTTTAAGATCCTTAGATGCCATGACAACAAATATATTCTCCTTTGATCTAAAGATACTGATGATTCCTTCTTTTTTTGAGAGATCATTATATATATTCTCAACAACTTCTTTTGTGATCTTATTCAGGACGTATTTCTCTATCTCTATGCTCAGTAAATAAATATCCAGACCCATTTTTTCGTAATCCAGAAGTATTGTATATTTTTTTATGATATCATTTAGTTTTTTCATCCGATAATGTATCGTAGTATCAGGTATGCCTAAAATTTTCGACATTTCCGTGATACTGAGCCGGGAATTTTTTTTAAGCAGTTTAATGATCTCTTCGTCCTTTTCTTTCATTATAGGAATATACACACATTACTTTATAAACTTTTCGCAAATTTCTCGAATAATTCTGTGATTTTCCCAAATTATATTTTAGTTTTTACAATTTTCGCAAAGATGAACCGAAAAGTTTTTAAATGCTTCAAGATCAGTATAGAATAGGTAACAGAAAAGAGGTGAAAAAATGAGAATGAACAAGAAAGCGGTCAGCCCGGTAATAGCCGTTATGTTGTTAGTAGCTGTCGCAGTGGCGGCTGTAGGGGCATACTTTATATGGTATAAAAGCTTTCAGGCTGGAAGCCAGAAAAACGTTGAAGAACAGACAGGTACAATAGGAAGCAAGCTGAGGGTAACAAACATTACAAACGACAATCAGACATTCTACATAACGATAAAGAACGCTACGGGGTATGCTTTGGTTACAGATATTGGTGATGATGGTAGTTTGAACGTCAATGATACCAATCACCAAGCAGATGTACAAGTTACAATAAAAGATCCCAATGGTGTAACAATTTCAACTGGAATGGTAAATGAAGCTGCAACTGGTGTGAACTGGACCTTTACAACTCTTTCAGGTACTGTTGGTATTGCTACTGATGATGAAGGACAGATCGAAGTTACAGTAAGTTCAGACGACATGAGTCCAGGTGCAACATACACTATAATCATCACAGCCGCAGGTACGACTTCCACAGAGAAATACACAGCTATTTAAACTTTTTCTTTTTCTTTTTTTGTGATTTGATGGATAAAAAAATTTCATTTGCAATTTTGATATTTATACTATTTTTAACTGTATATTTGAGATGGAATGATCATAACGTATTAACGGGAGCTGATCCTTACTATCATTACAGGAAAGCTGATGAGATTCTCAATCACGAGATTTCTGATATAGATTATCTAAGAAATCCTCCAGATGGCATACCATATAACAAAAATTTCTATCATTATTTTACTGCTTATTCCTATAAATTGGTACCATTTTTAAGTTTAGAAGAATATATGATCTATCTTCCATTGATTTTTTCTTTAATTTCAGTTATAATAGCTTATAAAATAGGAAAAATTTTCAATGTTTACTCTGGTATTTTTGCAGCCTTTTTCGTTGCGGCTACGCCCATGATTGTAGAACGAACAAACAAAACATTTGCAGATACTGACTCTTTAATTTTATTGTTTACACTGTTATTAATCTATCTTTATATTAAATTTTTTGTAACTAAAAAAATGATTTATCTTTGTTTTTTAGGATTTTTTCTCTTTATTCTGCAGAGTTTCTGGTCTGGATACTGGCTCTTTGTCTATATATTTTTGGGAAGCCTTTTTTTCTATTCTATTTTCGAAGTACGAAAAGATATTTTAAATTTAAAGTATTTTGCGATCCCTTCTTTGATATACATACTACCTGCAACTCTCTACAAAAGCACAACTCTGTTATTTCTGTTACGATTATATAGATATAATCTCAATCCCTTGGAGATCCAGAAAACGTTTGACGTTTCACAGACTGTAGGGGAACTGATCAAAGTAACGCCAAACATGTTAATGCCGACTTTGGGATTTATATTTCCGCTGGGAATAATGGGCTGCATTGTTCTTCTTTATCTCACCTATAAAGAAAAAAGGTATTATCCACTATCTCTCATGTTATTTTTACTTCTAATACTTTCTATCATGACATTGCAGGGAGGATACAGATTCCTTTTTCTCCTTGCAGTTCCGTTACTGCTCTTATCATCATTTCTCTTGGGGATTATCTTTCAAAATATCTGGAGAATAAAACACAGATTTGCAGGTATTGTTTTAGTTCTTTTAAGTTTTTCTCTATGCATATACGAGATAGATATGAACAGAGAGATAGAGAGAATATATCCGGATGAAGAATTCAGAGAAGCTTTATTCTGGGTGAATGAGACATTGGAGAGTGATGCCGTCATAATATCATGGTGGGATTACGGATACTGGATAGAGGCGCTGGGAAGAAGGGCAGCATATATAGACAACGGTCATAGACCGGACTCCAAAGTAATGTGGTACGCCGAGATGCTTACATCGGAAGATACAAAAATGCTTGAAGAATTGGAACTTAAAAATGTATATATCCTTCTTACGGAGAGGGAGCTATACGGCTTCGAGATGATAAGTTACTTTTTAGGAGAAAGACTGGAATACATGGTGAGATTTCCAAAGAAAAATGATTCCTATGACTATTCTACATTTTATGACGAGCATTTAATCTTCGAAAAGAACGGAACGGTAAAAATAGGAAAAAACAATAACTTTGTACCGTTCAATGGGTACGTTTACTCTATGGAGGAATATAAAGTGGTATATCACGGTGAGATACCGTCAAGAATCTTTATAGTAGATCCGAGATTGGAAAAGGCATTATTCACCGAAATGTATATATACAATGCTGAGAACATTTCAGATATAGGAATGATCAAAGAGTTTAAAAAGATAAAAATATTTAAAGTAAATATGGAGAGTGAGAAAGATGAATAAAAAATGTGAAGTCAGTGTAACGGTGGTCATACTTTTACTTTTGTTAGTAGCTACTTTTGGGGGAACAGCATTTTATATATGGTACACAAATTATCTCAAAGAGCAGGAAGCCTCTGTTGATCAGGTCCCTCCGATAGATGTGGCAACCATAATAGACATAGGCAGCGATCAGAATACATTTTATGTAACGATCAGAAACAATAAATTTCAGGATATTACCGTACCGAAAAAGGGTCATGTCGTGGGCGTTTATAAAGGGACCGGGAGCTGTCCACGCGAACTTGTTCTTGAAGAGGGAGTTGAGGGGATTACAATAAAACCAAAAGAAAGTGGCGTGGCAATCATCTCTATGATTGACAGCGAGGATAAATGTGGATTCAGAATGATATCCGGTACAACATACTACATTGTGATCGAAGTAATATACGAGGGTAATGCCTTTAATATAATGCAGTATTACACCGCTCCTCCATAGGTGAAGTCATGAAAAGAATGGTTATCTGGAAATCAAATCTTGAGGCAAATAAGACCAGAAAGGAAGGGAGAAAAATATCTAGAGGAATAGCCGTAAAAGATTTAAAATTGAAAGATATCTCGAAAGCCGCTCATGAATTAAAGCTGAATCCACAGATGGAAAATAAAAAGCACCCCCGCGGTGTTGACGGGCGCATTCTGGTGGACAAAAAATATCCTAAAATAAAAACTTTAAAGCTGATAGCGGACGAGATAAGGAAGATAAGAAAAGAACGATCACCTGACTCTCACTAAATACTCTGCTATCCCAAATCCTCTTTTATTTTTGCATTCAAATACAGAGAGATTCTCATTGAGAATGGAAACTCTATCCTCTCTTCTATATGGTATCTGGACTCTTTTCAAAACTTTTCCTCTGAGAGTATAACAATCTCCTTTAATGTCGTATACCTTATATTCAAAACTTTTTTGCGTATTTCCCTCAGAAACTGTGTCAGCTGAAACTCTTTTTACAGGAATGTTTTTTCCTTTTTTCATTACGAATCCAACATCTATTTCTCTTTCTTTTATACGCATTTTGGCGAAGTTTATACCGAGATCTTTATCAAAGTGTGCCGTGACATAGATCCAGAGTTTTGGAGCGTTCCAGTCTCTTTCCCCCCAGCTGTGATCTCTCTCGCTGAATCCTGAAATATTATATTTTTCAGAGTCTATTCTGATCTCGCCTTTCATAAATCCTATCTGCTCGTAATGATCCTCGCAAACTACCTTAGCCATCTCAAATTTTTCCCTGTCCACGCACTCTATGTAACTGAATTCCCTGTTTATCTCTGAGTAAGTAAGGTTTAAATCTATATCTCTGATTTTACCATCTGTCATTTTGCCAGAAAAAACAATCTTCCATCCGGGAAAAAACTCAAGAGGTCCTGTCTTTATCTTTTCAGGAACTTCAGAGACCTCTATTTTTTTGTTAAATGCCAGTATCTCTTTCTTATAAAACAAGAAGAGATAGCCGACTCCCTCTTTTATATTCGGCTTGAATCCTATTCTGGTGAATCCTCCAATATCTTTGTCGGGATCGTAAAAATTGAAATAATAACTCTCGTTCCATTCTTTCATGTTTTTAGCTTTATGTCTTAATTGTTCCACAGAATCACCTCAGATAAACTTTGCCGAGATTACCGTCCAAAACTACCTTATCTCCATCTTTCAGGAACTTCATTGCGCTTTTTATTCCGGTCACCGCGGGGATTCCATACTCGCGCGAAACGACGGCACCATGTGAAAGTATCCCTCCAGTCTCTGTTATCAAGCCCCCTATCTTTAAAAATACGGGAGTCCAGCCCGGATCTGTGCATGTTGCCACCATTATTTCATCCTTTCGGATTTTGTGAAGTTCGTGAATGTCTCTAATTAATCTTATCTTTCCTTCTGCAACTCCAGGACTTGAGGCAACGCCGATAAACTCTTTTTCATAATCGAACTCCTCGTCAAACTCCATATTTCCCTGCAAGAACATTGGAGGCAGTTTATGTTCATACTCTTTAAATTCTTCTTTTCTTTTTTTTAGTAATTCCATATCTACATTTCCATTTTTTAAGGCATCGAAAACTTCTTCTT
>Ga0190285_1000359_pt1 | contig 10854 bp, 9 predicted proteins | sample 48691823_MG_FD_163429 | JGI IMG/M metagenome (GOLD analysis project Ga0190285, IMG submission 163429) | Hydrothermal vent microbial mat bacterial communities from Southern Trench, Guaymas Basin, Mexico - 4869-18-2-3_MG | ecosystem: Environmental > Aquatic > Marine > Hydrothermal vents > Microbial...
TAACGTGGAACTTCTCAGTTCTATTATCTGTTCCATACCGAGACCGTGAGCGAACCACTCGCCCGGGTCTTCCAGTCTGCCGATTTCGACATTGGATTCCTTTTCATCTAGTACAGCCATTGGACCTACTCTTACATTGGGATAGCCTATTCTGCCAACAAAAACGGAAGTTGAAGGACCGAAGAACTCCTTTGTGTTTGTTAGTTCAGCAAACTCTGTTCTTCTCTTCAAAGCGGCGAGTAAGGGGCATGTCTTTCTTCCGCATAATAATCGCGAGCCTTTGCACGCAATACACAATCTCTGCATTAATATGCACTCCTATGCTCTTTTCATGCTTATCGTTGGTTTGATCACAACGATGTAAATGGTAACTTTGTAGCCATATATCTCTGGATACTTAGTTATGTATACCTATCACATAAATGATTTCACTTTTGCTCACTTATAAGAAAGTGCGAAACTTTATTTTTTACCATTATTATTTGAAGAGGATAGATAGATACTAAAAAGCGGGCATATAACGAATACAAAGAATGCAAGAATTCAGTTTAAAAAAGGAACTCCAGCGGAAGGCGGTGCACGGCACATCGGTACTGATAGTCATAGCCTATTTCTTCCTGCCTAAAACGTTGATATTACTGATACTAACTGCGCTCTTGATCGCTTTCCTTGAGCTGGAATACGTAAGAATAGACCTCAGGCTAAAATTACCGTTATTTCAGCAGTTTTACCGGGAGAAGGAGAAGGACCGATTGGCCGGGCACGTATTCTTCCTCTTGGGCGCTATAATATCAATCAGCGTATATTCTAAGGAGATAGCTATGGCTGCTGTACTGATGACCACGTTTGGGGACGCCGCTGCAGCCATATTCGGTAAGAGGTTCGGCATGGTCTGGTTACCAAAGTTAAAGGACCGTGCACTGGAAGGTTGTACGGCCGAGTTATTTATAGACCTGGCCATAGGATTCGTGTTCCTGGACTCCTGGCTGGTAATCGTGGTGATGGCTGGTACGGCAACAATAGTCGAGACCATGGTGAACAAGATGGATGATAACCTGTTGATACCGTTATTCGCGGGCTTTAATGCGCAAATTGCCACGTACATATTTTCACTGGGATACCTCTGACAATGACGTGAGACAAAAAGGAATAAGTAAATAGCAATAATTTTTTGATAGGATGTGTGTAGTGATGACAAGATACAACATCAACTGGAACGTCACGCGTGAATGTAACCTGACATGCAAGCACTGCTATTACGATGCGGGCACACGCTTAGACGACGAACTGAGCACAGTAGAATCAAAGAATCTTATAGATGACATAGTAAACGTCTTTGGTACGGGCACGAACGTAACACTCGGTGGTGGCGAAGCCCTGATGCGAAAAGACATATTTGAGCTGATTCCTTATGGTAACGATAAGGGTTTACGCATGGTACTCGCATCAAACGGGACATTGCTCACGGAAGCAGTTGCCGCTCGGCTGAAGCACTCGGGTATTGATGAGGTGATAATACCAATTGACGGCACACAAGCGACACACGATGCTATAAGAGGCAGAGGCGTATATAATAAGGCAGTAAAGGCGGCAAGAGCGTGTAGAGATGCGGGAATGAGCCTTGTTATTGATCCCTGTATAATGAAGCAGAACGAAGCGGAGACTGTTGCGATTATAGACATAGCAGAGGGCTTAGGTGCGAGACAGTGCCGCTTTTTTCATTATGTCGCAATGGGCAGGGGAACTGATATGATGCCGGACAGTGAACTTGAGTTTGATCAGTACGCAAAGAACCTGATGCTGCTGTACGAGGAGCAAAACAGGAGGCGAGAACTTGAAATATGCACGACACAGGCATGTCAGTACTGGGTAGTATTAAAGCGAAAAGCAGAAGAAGGTCTTTTCGTGCCTGAATTCTTTTATAACGAGGTGCCGGGTTGCCGGGCTGGTATTGGTATGCTTTCTATCAAGCCAAATGGCGATGTCGTACCGTGCCCACTGCTGGAAGTAAAAGCAGGAAATGTGAAAGAGATGAGTCTGAGTGAGATACTTAAATCCAGTGTATTTGTCAAACTGAGAAGTCGTGCGGTGAAAGGTAGGTGTGCCGTATGTGAATATAAAGAGCTATGCGGCGGCTGTCGCGTGAGGGCATATCTTAATTGTGGTGATTATATGGCAGAAGACCCGCTTTGCAACGAATTCTTTTTTGAGTTGTGATGGCATAGCACAACAGTAGAAACCTCTCTCGATAAATTCTTATCATGTTGACTATAAAAAACTCAAAGGAGTTTGTTGCATTTGGTTTCTAGTATAGTATTGGAAAATTACCGGCATGAATACATTCAAATCTTATGTCAGACATATCATGAATAATACATAAACGAGAACAAATGAAAGAAGAGGAGGAGAGACGGAAAAAGCGAACGTTGCAGTACAAGGAGCTGGTAGGCGATGACCTTTTCCTGTTTAGCGTATCACAAAACCTCATGACGATGGAGAAAGTCAGATGCAGGTTTGAACAGTTGGCAGTGGAGATATTAGACTATTTCGAGTGCGATAGGTGCTGTAAATGCTGTACGGAGATGCCGATTCATCTGAATGATGCAGACATAGAGCGCATATTGCGGTTAGACGGCGATGCTCTGTTCGATAAGCTGGATGAAAACGAAGTGGATAACTACTTGAAAACGCCATGTCCCTATTTAGAAGGAGATAGCTGCACGATCTATGAAAACCGACCTGCTGCATGTCGAATGTTCCCGTTTGTCGTTATTCGCCCCGTGCCCACATTGCAATTATGCCCTATGGGTAAGCGTATATTCGAGCAGTTTAAGAATTTAACGCGTAAGTATGGTAAAAAAGACCTGAAAGTGGAGTGGGAAGAAGGTACTGCTTCTGAGTGCTTGCATGATTACAGCAGCGAGACAGAAAAGAAAGCGGTATATGTCGCTCTTCCTATACCTGTACTGGAGAATTTTTTACGCTATCTTCATTTAGAACAACCATAATACAAACAGGATAGTATAATGATAGAGAAGTTATTGAAGGTAATGTTTCGGCTTGAGGACTTGCGGCAAATACTCCGTGAGACCGCACCGGAGCATCATTTTAGTACAGAACAGAATGCGGAATTTGTGAAGGTCCTGGCTGAAGTTAAGGCACTGTTAGAATCGAAAGATAGTCAGAAGCTAAAATACATTAGCGATAAAATCGAGCTGCGAACACGAGAGGAGGAGTATATAAACATTGATCCGATTCAGTCGGCGGGACGGCTCACACCAGAGGCGCGAAAGGTGCTAATTGCCTATGGGGATGGTTACTCTATCTGTGATTACTGTTTCAAACCGTTCAGGCTTGATTACATCAAACGACCACCAATTGCAGATTTCATAGCCGAGCTTGCGGAATTTGTAGGTATGGATATTGCTCGTGTTGTGCGGGGTGCTCGTAACGGATTCCAGATCGTTTCCAATGCCGTTCTCGATAAGGGCGATGTTGCTCTGGTCTCTTCACTGGCGCACTATACTCTGTGCCTTGCGATAGAATCCGTGGGTGCGATATGGAAGGAGATCCGGGTGAATGACCAGAACATAGTAACGGCGGAGAACACCGCGGCTAAAATAGAAGAGGTGAAAGAGAATACGGGCAAACTACCGAAACTGGTTGCAATCTCGCATTTTGACTATATGTTTGCAAATGAACACGATGTTTATGGCATTGGTAAGGTCTGCAAACAGTATAACATCCCGTTTTTGTACAATGGCGCATACACGGTTGGCGTAATGCCTGTGGACGGCAAGAAGATCGGTGCGGATTTCGTCGTGGGTTCAGGGCATAAGAGCATGGCAGCGCCGGCGCCGACTGGTGTGCTTGCAACGACCAGTGAATTTGCGGACATCGTATTTGCGATAACGGAATTAAAGGGGGACGTTACAGGGCGTCAATTCGGTATAAAAGAGACGCAATTGCTTGGCTGTACGGTGATGGGGGCGCCATTAGTAGCAATGATGGCTTCGTTTCCAAAGGTTAAAGAGCGGGTGCAGCACTGGTCAGAGGAGGTAAAGAAATCCAACTTTTTCGTTGCCGAGTTGTTGAAGATAAAAGGCAATAGGGTTTCGTCAGAACTGCCGCGTAAGCATACATTAACGCGGGTGGACACAAGACAGACCCTGGATATGATTGCAAAGACGCACAAGCGGCACGGATATTTCTTCTATGACGAGTTGAGAAAGCGTAAGATTACCGGTATCTTCCCCGGGACAACGCGGGAGTTTAAACTGAATACTTACGGGTTGAGCTGGGAACAGGTGAAGTATCTTGCAGCAGCGTTTACCGAGATTGCGCATAAGTACGGGTTGGAGTGAGACATCTATGAGTGATTTTTATGATACAAAGTTAATCTGACAAGTTATACCCGTGTATTTTATCCCCCTCCTTTATCTTCACATGTATCCACACTTTATAAAGTTTTCTATTTACCGCCTCTTAAACCTCTTCTCTATCTCCTTCTTAGCCAGCCGAATCATCGTTGGTCTACCATGCGGGCATGTATAAGGTATCTTCGCATTCTGCAATCCGTCCACAATCTCACGCATACCATCATAAGACAATTTCTCGCCCGCTTTTATACTCGCTTTACATGCCGCCGTACTGAACAACACCTTTATTTTATCGTCTCTTTTGCCACTTTCTTCCACTAAATCCTCGATTAGCCCCATTATCTCCTCCTCGCAGACCGTACGATAAAACACTACCGGTATTGCCCTTATAATATACGTATCGTCGCCAAACCGCTCTATGTCAAACCCCATAGCCCTGAGTGCTTCTTCACTTTCACGCAACAGATACAGTTGATGCGGGCTGAGTTCCGGTATGTACGGTTTTAACAATGTCTGTTTGTCTATCCTGCGTCCGTATTTCGCGATTAACTTCTCGAAATTTATACGTTCTGCGGCTGCATGCTGGTCTAACATGATCACGTCGTCACTTGCACTCTGTGCTATGATATAGCTATCAAGAACCTGGTAGAGAGGAGCAGGCAGTAAGTCTAACAAGTCAGTTCTACCCTGCTCGCTTATCTCTTCCTTTTCCCCGTTCATATCACAAGGAAACGAAGCTTGTACGCTTACAGGTGCTTTCTTCGCTTCTGGACTGACAAAGGATGTTTCGACACCCTTTTCTCGCTGTGTAACTTCGGGAATCAAATCTGCATGGCGTAATGTCGTGGACACCGAACTGCCAATAAAGTTAAAGACGTCTTTAGCATGGTAAAATTGTATCTCGTGCTTCTTCGGATGGATATTAACATTTATTTCAGCGGGATCAATGCTGATAGAAAGGACCGAGAACGGATAGGCATGCTTGGGCAAGAGAGACATGTAACCGCGTTTTATTGCCTTGTTCAAGACTTCATCCTTCACGTACCTTCGGTTAACAAACGTAAACATGTGCTTTTTCGTACTGTATGACGCTGCGGGCTTGGATATATACCCGCATAGTTCAATCTCGAATATAGTAGCAGAAACCTGTACCTTCAACTCGATTAGTTCTTTAGCAATGAAGCTCCCGAAAGCATTAACAATGGCATCCAGCATTTTACCATTGCCCAAAGTGCTTATTATTGGCTTTTCCTTATCGTCATAGAATAGTTCAAATTTTATCTCCGGATATATAACAGCGTAATTTATGAATATATCCATAATATGGCGTAGTTCAACGGATTTCGATTTTATAGTCCCGATTCGGGCGGGTAGGTTGTAAAACAGGCTTTTGACTTCTATTGTAGTCCCAACTGCACGGGTTATCCGCCTTCTATCTTTTATTTCGTCTGCTTCTACCCTGAGATAGCTACCGAAAGCCTCGCTCTCATGTCTCGTGCTCATCTCTATCCTTGACACGGCTGCTATGCTTGGCAGTGCTTCACCGCGGAACCCAAGCGAGTGTAAAGAAGCTAAATCCTCTATGCTCTTTATTTTACTCGTTGCATGCTTCTCGAACGCCAGTTCTACATCGTCCTCACTGATACCGCAACCATCATCTGTTACTCTGACATAATCACGCCCACCATTACCTATCTCCACAACTACGTGTCTGCTCCCTGCGTCTATGGAATTCTCTATCAACTCCTTAACAACTGACGCCGGCCTGTCCGCGACCTCACCCGCCGCGATTTTGCCTATTGTCTGCTCCTCCAAGACGGAAATGCTTCCCATGTCGCTTTACAAAAACTTCTGTTTCATGAATAAAACATTAGCAAAGAAATAATTTTCTTTTCTTATTATGCAAATACGTTTGTAACGTTGTGATCAGTAAATGAATCTGCGGTCAATGATAAAGCCGATATGGGAATTAACGAGAGCGGAGCATGGATTGATGTATGGCTGTGGGGTGCTGATAGGATTAATAGTCGAGAGCGGGAGTACGTATGCAGGAGCGATTTTGGGATTCTTCACTGCATTTTTCATACAGGCAGGTACGTTTGCACTGAACGATTATTGTGACCTTGAATCCGACATTGTAAACCGAAGGATGGATAGGCCGCTGGTGCGAGGTGCAATAACAAAAACGGCTGCGTTACTTGTTGCGTACGCCTTTACCGTGCTCGGTATTATATTTGCTGCTGTTCTATCAGTATTCTTAAATAATCCTCTTTTATTCGTTCTCGCGTTTATTCTGGTGGTGTTAGGCATTCTTTACGATCTAAAAATGAAAGAGTTCTTCGCGGTGAGTAACTTATATATTGCAGTTACGATGGCAGTGCCGTTTCTCTATGGCGGTTTGATCGCAAGAGGCGGAGTAGGAAAGGCGTTGCTTATCCTTTCGTGCATTGCGCTACTGGCAGGCTTTGGACGCGAGGTGATGAAGGATATAGCGGACGTAAAAGGTGACGAGTTAAGAGGCGTAAAGAGTTTCGCACGCATATACGGACAGGAAGAGGTGGAAATAGTTGTGATTGTCGCTTATCTGCTCGCAGTGGTACTAAGTATGGTTCCTTTTTTCCTGGGCAGTACCTATTACTACTTCAATCTCGCGTATATGTTCCCTGTTATGGTAGCGGATGCACTGTTCCTGCATACTTGTATCGAGTTGCGAAATGCCGACTACGACTTTATGCGAAAAGAGACGTTGATGGCAATTGCTATTGGATTGTTTGCATTTATATGTGGTGCTTTATGCCACGTTTAATTTTGTATCGCAGTAAAATGGTCAAAACTGAATTCATTGAAAAAGACATACAGGAAGCCAGGCAAATATTATTTATCTTGAATGCCATAAAATATTATTAAAACAAGGAGCAAGTGAGCTAAATTGATATATACAGGAATTTGTGAGTTCTCAAGAACTGCTTTTCTGATAGCGGAAAAAGACTTGAGGACCGAGTTCAGACGCTCGTATGAGATACTATCCATTCTTACCTTCTCAGTGGGCTCCATACTGATCTGCAGTTTCGCATGGAGCACGGGTGCGGTAGAGACAAGCCCGGAAGTGGGTGCTGCTGCACTCTGGATAATCACCTTCTTTACCAGTATCCTTACGTTTACCACTTCGTTTGCACGCGAAGCGGATAAAGGCACGCTGGGCGGCTTGAAGACACTACCGTGTTCGCCACTGGCAATCCTCGCGGGTAAGATCATCTACGGTACAGCCCTGCTTATAGTCGTGGAATGTGTCCTAATACCGTTCTCAATTATCTTTTTAAATCTCGACATAGGCGCGAGATTGCCGGCTCTTTTGCTTGTATGCCTTTTAGGTGCCGTTGGGCTCGCATTTGCCGGCTCTTTTGTATCCGGACTCGTGATGTTCTCAGAAGGCAAAACGTTGCTACTCTCGTTTCTCCTTATTCCCGTTTGTATTCCCGTGCTCATGCCCGCAGTGTCCGCGACCGAGAAGATAATCTGTGGTTATGACATAACAGAAGTGCTGCCGGAATTGAAACTCCTGATCGCATTCCTATTTATGATAACCGCAATAATGATACTTACTTTTAAGTTCGTGCTTGAGGAGTGAATGCGCATTCTGCATTCATTTTACTGCTTTCCGCGTTTACGTTGCACAAGATATGCCTCTGCTAACAACCCAGGCAAAAATCACTTTGTATACCAACCACTGCTACTTGTGCCGACACGCAAAAAAGACATTACGCAGCACCCTGGCTTTCACTTCTTCAGCACTTCCGCAACCATCTTCGCTATGCTTACCTTGCTGAATACCGATTCAATCGTATCGGTAGCAATAAGTTCTTTAACACCTGCATCATGCATTCGCAGTACAGCATTCTGCACAAAAACGCCGTGTATGCACGCAACGTAAATATCGCTTGCGCCCTGTCTTGTTAACAATGCAGCCGCTTCTGCGATAGTGCCACCGGTAGAGATTATATCGTCCACGATAACGACTTTTTTAGACTCTACGCTTAGTTTCTTCGGCTTTATCTCCACTTCTGCACCGGTTATCCGCTTCTTCTCCAGCACATCGTACTCGAACCCGTAAGGTGATGCAATTGCTTCTGCTAACTCCGTAGCGCCACCATCGGGTCCTATTATTACTGCCGGCGCTATTTCATACTTCGCAATGTAATTAGCGATTACAGAAGCAGCATCCAGCTCCGTAGTATCCGCGTCAAAATACTGCAATACGCTGCGATTATGCACATTAACTACATAGATCGTGTCGAGGTCCGCAGCGCTTATGCTCCGCGCTATTGCTCTTATGGATATAGCTTCACCGTGCTCAAATTTCTTATCCTGACGTGCATATCCCAGGTATGGAATGACAACCCGTGTTCTACTTGATTCTTCCGCTGCGTCTATCAGTTGCAGCAGGCATATCAGGTCGGAATCCGTTCTGATGCTCTGCACGATAACTACTTCTTCGTCTTTTACATCGTCTACTATCCGCGTGTAGAACTCGCCATCGGGAAAACGCTTGTATTCGCATAACGTGGCTTTACAGTCCAGTTCCGCTGCAATCCGTGTCGCCAATACCTGTGATGTGATACCGGGTATTATTTTCATCTTTTACCCCATTCGTTCTCTGCTTTTACGTTATGTTCTTGTTAAAATAAAAATACTTTGGAAATAGGAATGGAATTATCCAATAACACCAATCGCTTCAGTCGGTGTCTGCATCTTTTCTATGTTATTATTGCTACTGCGTATCCTTTTAAGATACCTTTCACACTGCCTTACCCTGTCGTAGCCCAACATCGTGCCGAGAATAAAGTCCTCCTCATGCGTCAAATCCGACAATGACGTAAAATTCATCTGTTTGATCACCTCAATGCAGATGAAATTACCGAAGAAGACATTTATCTTCGCTCCGTTAACCTTTTGAATATAATAATCAATCATTTGTTGTTGCTATCTTGATAGGAAACATGCTTTATATAAATCTTTCCATGCCTTACCTTTTATGTGAAGGAGGAACTTGGAGATGGCAGTCTATTATCGCCAAACTACCTTTCAACAGCGAAAATATTTGTTTGAATTGGTTGAGCAACTGGGGAATGTTTCAGAAGCGTGCAGGTGGGCAAAGGTCTCGCGTAAGACATACTATCATTGGAAGCCCAGATATGAGAAAGAGGGCATAGAAGGTCTTCGTGAGCCAAAGAGTCATGCTGTGCATAATCCTCAAACGATCAACCCACAAATCGAGAGGAGAATTATCGAGCTGAGAAGGGAGCATTCCAATTGGGGAAAGAAGCGGATAGCCCAGTGGATATGGAAGGAAAATGACTGGGAGAGGGTTGTCGCAATTGAGACCGTGAGAAACGTGTTGAACCGACATGGGCTGTGGAAGAACGGGAAAAAGAAGAAAAAGCGGAAGAATAAAGGAACAACCTCGGATAGTCCAAATAAGACGATAAATATCGACCTGTGTTTCGTCCACGCAAAAGAAGCGCATGAACCGAATTTTTCTGCTTTCTTCCAGCGAATGGACGAGCTTTGCGAGAAGTCACCGAAAAAGGGAGAAGAAGGTGCTGTGACGACTGAGAATAGTGGATTGGATATATTCACCCACGAAAACGAAACGAAGAGTTATGATGAAAAAATGGATGCCTATGTCCTGATGAGAAGAAATAAAGAAGATGCGCGGAGGGATAGTAAAAATAAAACGAGTAATATTGACGAGATAGCGAGAAAGGCAGATATAAAACAGGAGGAGGAAGAGTTAAGGGCTTGGAAAAGGAAGATAAGGATAGAGCGAAAGAAAGAAGACGAGGAATGGAGGAAATACCGAGAAGAGAGGATAAAACTGAAAAAGAGATGGGGAGAAATGTCAAAGGTGGAGAGAAAGGGATTTAGCGAGGATAAGAAGAGAAGCGATGGAGAATGGGAGAGAAAAAGGGCTGAAAGGAGAGACTTAAAGGCTGAAAGGGATAAAGAGGATGAAAAGTGGAGGAATAAGAGAAAAGAAGTCAAAGAGAAGATGAATATCGCTATCACCTCCTTGGTCGCAATATTAGTAATCATCGATAATTGCACAAGAAGATGTCTCGGTTTGCCTGTGTTTATAAAAGGGAGGAAGGTTACGGCAGACGATGTAATCAGAGCGTTGGAGGATCGGTTACCACCAGAATTGAGGTATATCATCTCCGATAATGGAAAACAATTCATCGCTGAGGCTTTTCAGCGACTATGCACGAATAAAGGGATTGTGCACGTGAGGATTACACGACATAGACCTGCTACAAATGGAATCGCTGAAAGGTTTGTAAAAAGATTAAAAGAGATGCTGGCAGAGAGGGAATGGAAGGATGTAGATGAATTGGTGATGGTCTTGGAAGAGGTTATCTTGGCATACAATGATGCTCCGCATCAAGGGTTGGATGGACTATCACCGGACGAGTATGGG
>Ga0190285_1000361_pt1 | contig 10817 bp, 5 predicted proteins | sample 48691823_MG_FD_163429 | JGI IMG/M metagenome (GOLD analysis project Ga0190285, IMG submission 163429) | Hydrothermal vent microbial mat bacterial communities from Southern Trench, Guaymas Basin, Mexico - 4869-18-2-3_MG | ecosystem: Environmental > Aquatic > Marine > Hydrothermal vents > Microbial...
GGATAGGGGACTCGTCGAAGTCGGCGGCATGGCATCCCCAGATCACGGTGATAACCCCTCCTGGACAGACCCCCTTTACGTCCGAGGTATACATATTGCTGTGGTGTTTCCCCCCGTCAAACTGGTGGAACCAACTGGAGGAGTGGGACCAGACCACGTTCATCTCATAACCTGTGGCCAACCTGTCCCTATACCATAGCCCCTGGGTCCATTGGTTGGAGCCACCGTAGGAGTCGACATTCCCCGCTCCGTAGATGGGCGTAAGGTGGTTGACCATTGCGCTGGTAGAGCTCCACCAGTCATGACTTATATAGACGGATGCCTTCTTGGGGAAGAAGAGGTGGTTGGTGTAGTAGTCGTGGCACTTATCGAGAAATGCCTGCAGGGCCCCCACCTCATCATCTTCTGGGGGCCGCATAAGAGAGGCCCAGATCTCCGGCCCCTCATGGGGTTCACCAGAGCCTAAGTAGTAATGGTCATAGAGCCCGTCGCTATCCTCATCAGCGAAATTGCCATCCAGGTCCTCGTAGAAGATGGGGATGGGGCAGACCTCCTCGTCCTGGGGATTACGAGTCCACTCCCACATAGCATAGGGGAGAAGGCCTACAAGGACAACCCCTGTTAGGTTATCGGATGAGTATTTGTCGGCAATAAATGCCCGCAGGCTCTCTGGAGAATCCCAGTCTCCCGTATAAAGGTTCATGCTCACATCACCGAAGTTGTTCTCCACGTCGTTCATATAGGTGGAGAGCCTGGACTCTATCTGAGAATAGAGGGTGTTGCCCACTATGATTCCCACATTCTGCTGTTTGGGGCTTACCCTTGGCTTCGGTGAATATGGGCCCCAGGGAAGCTCGAGGCCGATCCTTATCCCCTGGGGGTTGTTGTTTTTGGCAATTGCGGCTGACAACCCAATTGCCGTGAGCAATAGAAAGAGAATTAAGGTTTTACCTTTCATGGCTCCCTCCCTTTTAACAAAGATTTAAAAGCCATCCTGTTAATGATTTATCTATTACTACTGTTTCAACCCAGTTAAGGCTATCCCACCAATGATTCTCTTCTGAGCAAAGAAGAAAAGGATCACCGTGGGGGCTAAAATGACAAGCGATGCGGCCATCAGGAGATTCCAATCGGTGGAGTACATCCCCTTAAATATGTTGAGGCCCAAGGCAAGTGTATAATGCTCCTGGGATTGAAGGTAGATCAAAGGCCCCAAGAAGTCATTCCAGGTTCCCATGAAGTTGAGGATGGCTACCGTGATCAGAGCTGGTTTGATCAGGGGCAAATGAATCCTGTAAAAGATTTGGAATGATCCACAGCCATCTATCCTGGCAGCGTCATCTAACTCTAAGGGGATACTCAAATAGTATTGCCTTAAGAGGAAGATGAAGAAGGCACTACCGAAGAAAGAGGGAACGATCAGGGGAAGGAAGGTGTCCACCCAGCCCAATCTGTTAAACAGGATATACATTGGAATCAGGGTAACCGGATAGGGGATCATCATCGTGCCCAAAAGGACCATAAAGAGGACCCTCCTTCCAGGAAATCTAAGCCTGGCAAAGCCAAAGGCAACCAGAGAGGAGGAGAAAAGCGTACCCACAAGGCTGAAAAAAGTAATGATACAGGTATTTTTGAAGAAGGTAGCAAATGGCAAGATGGTCAAAGCCGTTTTGTAGTTCTCCCAATGGAGGGATTTAGGGATCCATTGGGGCGGAAAGACAAAGATTGCCCCTTCGGCCTTTAGGGAGGTAGAGATCATCCAAAGCAATGGAACCAAGAAGAGCGCCGAACCCATAACGAGCAGCCCATAGATTGGAAATTTATTCAACTTCCTTCTCATCTCTTCACCTCTGCCTCGTAGTAGACCCAGGCAGCCGAGGACTTGAAGATAATCAGGGTGCACAAAAGGATTATCAGGGTCAATATCCAGGACAAGGAGGATGCATAACCCATATGGAACCACCTGAAACCCTGCATATAAAGGTACAAAACGTAGAACAATGAGGCGTTAAGCGGCCCCCCCTCTGTCATCACAAAGGCCTGAGTGAAGACCTGAAATGAGCCGATCGTTCCCATGACCAAGAGAAAGAAGATGGTCGGACTGAGCATAGGCAGGGTGATTGACCTAAATTTCTGCCAACTGTTGGCCCCATCAACTATAGCCGCCTCATACAGTTCAAAGGGGATGTTCTTCAATCCGGCCAAAAAGATCAACATCCCCCCGCCTATTCCCCAAAGGCTCATAATTATCAAAGCCGGTAGTACCCAGGTAGTGCTTTGCAGCCACTCAGGTCCACTGATGCCAAGTTTCCCCAAGAAGAAGTTCAATATCCCAAATTTGGGGTTATAAATCCACATCCAGACGAGCGAAACTGCCACTAATGGCATAACAGATGGGAGATAGAATATCGTCCTGAAACCAGCCAATCCCTTGACCTTTTGATTAAGGAGCAGGGCAACGGCCAGGGCAGTTCCCAATCCCAGGGGAACGCTGACTATGGCATAGATAAAGGTCACCTTCAGGGACTGCCAAAAGAGGGGATCACTCACCAGTGTTCCATAGTTCTGGGTCCCGATCCAGCGAGCGGGCTTCAGGATGCTCCAATCGCAGAAACTGACCAGAAAAGATGCCAGAATGGGTCCAGCCATAAAAACGATAAACCCGATGATCCAGGGTAGGATGGCGATATACCCCTCGATGGCTTCACGCCTTTCTCTCCTCGTCATCTCTTTTTTAGGGCAGCTTTTTCATCGATCTTCCTTGCCGTCTCAATCAGCGTCTCCTCCACATCTGCCTTAAGGAGGAATATTCGCTCCAGGGCTTGGGAGATGGGCCTATCGTAGACCTCTTCCCAATCGGCAGTCCTCATAAAACAAGGGGTAACTGTAGCATAGGAGATTGCCCTAATAAAGGCTCTCTCTAAGGGATCCTTGGCGAAGCCCAATTCATTGACCAGCTCCGGCATTGCTGGGATGGCCCACCCTGCTTCAGCTCGTCTCCTCTGAGCAAAAGAATCGGACATAGCCTTTAAGAGCTCCCAGGCCTCCTCCTTGTTTTTGCACCGGGAGGACATAACCTGACCGGATGCGTGAAGAACGGTGACCAGATTTTTCCCCTGCGGATGGGGGGGAAGGAGGGTTCCCACCCTTAAGTCGGTCTTCTTCAACCTAATGAGTGGCCATCGTCCGTTGTCCATCATACCCAGCTTTCCGGTGAGAAACATCTCGGTTGCACCACCCATCGAGGCCCGTATGCTCGGCGAAGGGGAGACCTTGTATTTAAGGTATAAATCGGCGTAGAATTTCACCGCCTCGATCGTCTGCGGACTGTCTAAATATCCCCTTGCCTTGGTGCCATCAGGGGAGATGAAGTCGCCTCCGTTGCTCCATACCCAGGACTGGAGATTATAGGTGCTCGGGACGGCGCAAAATCCATACTGATCCCCTTTGGTGAGTTTTCTGGCTATCTGGAGGAAATCATCCCAGGTCCAGTCTTCGGTGGGATAGGGGATCTTTGCCTCATCGAAGAGCGCCTTGTTATAAAAGATGACCCTGGGGGTGAAATCCTTTGGCAACCCATAGATTTTACCGTCAATTGATGTATAACGCAAGATGTTTCGATAATAATTGGTCGCCGATAGGTCAGGATTCCTCTCGAGGTAAGGTGTCAAATCGACCAATCCACCGAATTTGACCAGCTTGGGAAAGTTCCACCAGAGGAAGACATCCGGAGGGGTTCCACCAGCCATAGAGGTCAGGATCTTGTCCTCATAGCGCTGTGGGTTCGGCTCCAATTTAACCTGGATGTGGGGATGGTTGGCCTCGAAGGCCTCGATGATCCTTCGCTCCGGTTCTAAGCCTCGAGCACTATCCCAGGTCATATATCTGAGCTTGACCCTCGAAGGCTTTTTACCTTGACAGGTAAAGAGGACGACCCCCATCATCAGGAGGATAAGTACCCCCAAAATTTTGGATATTCTCAAACTATTACCTCCTCTTTATACAGCTATCTAAAGCGGTTACAAGCAGTGAATTGGCAACGGTATAACAAAAAGAGATATAAACTTGGATTAGAAATCAACTTCCACTTCCCATGATTTTGTAACAGGTCTGCTGCCAACTTTTATCTCAAGTAGGCTTTTTTCTTGAAAATATTTATAATTTGATCCGGTTTCTTTTGATTCCTTATTTTCATTGATAGCTCGCCTGTCTATTCTAACTCTTTTTGGTTTTTCGACAAAATTGACCCAGATTTCAAAAGAACGTTGAGTTGACATATTTTTGTATGACCCCTCAATGGGTTCTACAGATAGAATAATTTTTTTGTCTTCATTCTTAAGGGTTATTGGTAGACGAGAAAACTTTCCTGCGCGATACTCAAGGCTTTCACCATCGTCCTCATATAGATTCAATTGGTCATCAGCACCGGGATAAATATCAAGAACAAGAGGTTCCGGAACTGAAGCACCTGATCTCTCTACGAATTTTTGACGAGGCAAGAGGGAGCCTTCCTTGATAAATATGGGAATTTTATCGAGATGAACATACATATTTAAATTCATTGGCCCATTATAAATTTTGTTATCAGCAAGGGAATAGTACCGGCCTGAGGGCAGATAGACAGATCTTATGTTACCTGGCTTGCAAACTGGTGCTACCAAAATTTTTTCTCCAATCATATACTGGGATGGATGATTATATGCTTCTTCATCATTCGGATAATACAGGTAAAGGGGGCTGATAATTGGGATACCTTCGTCATAGGCTCTCCTCGCAAGGTGATAAAAATATGGCACTAAGCTCACATGAAGCTGATATGCTTGCTGAACAATTTCCAGCACCTTTCCTCCGTAGTTCCATGGTTCCCGAACGCCGTGGTCACTGTGGATACGCATAATTGGGGTTAAAGCGCCAAACTGCATCCATCGAATATACAGTTCAGGGTCTATTATGGATAATTTTTCACCAGGCACAGCACCCTTAAACCCTCCAAGATCATGGGAGATATAGGTCGCACCTACATTTCCACCCCTGGCACTTACATCTATCTCATGCTCAAGAATTTCCCATTGTGATGCAGCATCTCCAGAAAAAAATACAGGATAGCGGTGTGAACCTATTCCTGCATAACGGCTCAAAACAAGACCTCTTTTGTTTAAATCTCGTTCAATGTGGGTATGGAAAAGATGGTTTGTCCAGAGGACTTCATTGACCCCAGCTTTTTCTGTTCGATTTTCCCAGACATCTGTCCACCAAAAATCAACCCCTATTTTTTCATTGGGAACAAGCATGATTTTAAAAAATGCCTCAGCTAATTCCCTTTGAGTGAAATCGAAAACATAAGCAGATTTTTTTTCTTCTATGAATTGATTGTGATCAATGTCCATCTCCTGACAGAAAGGGGCAAAATGGCTGTCAGTGATATCCATTCTCTCACAGTGTATATTCAGGGTGATTTTTAGACCTTGATCATGAACCCATTGAATGAATCTCTCAGGATCTGGGAAATCCGTTTTATTCCAATCCCAGCCATACCATCCGTTAATATGCCAGTCCATGTCAATAACAAGGACATCCAAGGGTATCTTGTTTTTACGATATTGTTCGACAATCTCTTTATAATCCTCATCTCGCAGATTTTGATAAACAGAATACCAACTGCCAAATGCCCAACGGGGAATCAGGGGTATTCTGCCGCAAAGGGAAACAAAGTTTCTGAGTCCAAGAAAATGATCCTTTCCATAAGCGAAGAAAAACCAGTTCTGGTAATTTCCTGAAGGGGGTGGATTAATCCACTGGGTCTTTGGGTCAAAGATTGCTCCCTCAGATTCGTTCAGCACAAAATACCCCGATCTACTAAGAATTCCTGGAGGAAAACTTAGACGATCTTTTATCTGTTTCTTAAGTTCTTCGGGGAGCTCTTCAAAGTGATACTTGATTATATATTCTGGCGTATACCATGAAACATCCCTACCCTGCTTTTTAGCAAGTAATTGTAACGAATTCCACCAGACAGGCCATAGATTAAGCTCTCCCCTGCGATCTTCATGATTCAATCCCGCAGGATGAACGCCGGTGGCGATTATGCCTCTATCAGCATGATCTAAAGATGTAAACATCCCCCCAAGATTGTTAAAATCCACATCTCCGGGCCTCCATTCGCCCTCCATCTCTCCTGCATTCCACGAAACTATCAGATTATCTGCTGAAAAAGGAACATCACCAGGGAGGTATCTTATTTGAATGTGTTCCCCTTCCAATACAACCCAGGTATTCTCCCGCTTTATCAGCCTAAATTTGATGGGTTGGGAAAGATTGATTGCACGGATAGTGGGACGGTCTTCAAACATTCCGTCCTTGCTGTGTTCCAGTCGCACAAGATTCGGCGTTATCAGACTGAATCTGGCTTGACCGATGATTATTTTATTTCCATCCTCAACAATGTCTATTTCTTGATTTTTGTCGCCAGTAAGCTTACCAGAGGTTAGCCCTTCACTAATCATAGACTGATTTCCCAGTAAGAGGATAAGCCACACCAAGACTATGGCCCTTTTCAAGCTAATTACCCCTCTTTATTGTTGAAATGTAGCCATCTAAAGCAGTTAAAAGAACCAGACCGGAATAACACGTTGACCTTTTGTCTCTTACTTACTTCAACAAGATCATTTTGTTGGTTTTTGTGAAATCCTCTGTTTTCAGTCGGCAAAAGTATAAACCTGAAGCCCATCTATCTGCAACTAAGGTCACCTCATATTCACCTGCTCTCTGTCTCCTATTCACCAATCTCCTCACCAAGTGGCCTAAAACATCGTAAACTTCTATCAAGACCATTGAATCTCTGGGAAGCTGGTATCTGATAACTGTGCTGGAATTAAACGGATTAGGATAGTTTTGACTTAGATCATAACTCTTAGGTAGGTTAGATCCACGGTTTTCCCCAATAAATGTGGATGCAAACTCTATCTGATAGATTTGTCCCTTGATGGCTGAGGGAATCTTCAGGTCATCACCCTCAATTAAAAAGTCTACATTCTGAGTATCCGCCAGAACTTGAGTCACAGTTCCGCCATGGAGTGGAATCAACAGGTCCTGGTTCTTGGTTGTTAGGGCATAGCCTGTGTTGCTATCAGGATAGACGACGAGTGAGCTACCATATTGCATTGACTCTGCGATAAGCCCCCCGTCATCCCTCATCTGCCAGTGATCGAAACCCTTATAGACTGCTTTCCCGGGATGTTTCATAGCGGCAAGTGAAAATATCTTACCTGTGATCTCGAGCTCCTCGTCCGTGATCGGCTGCCCATCCGAGAATTCTGTCAGAAAATAGAGGGAAGGCGTGCCATATACCGAACTGGTAACAGCATGGGGAAAGAGAAGCTCCCTATACATATCACAGCCATCACCATCGATCAAAAGGTTGGGTGCTGCCTGGGAACTGACCCGGGCGCGATTTTGCCAGCGGTAGGTTGTGTGGGTGCCATCGCCATCATTTAGCCTGGTCATATCCTGGATAGAGGCAAAATGGGGATCAGGGCCGCTAAAGGTGATCAGACATTCGGACTTGACCTGTTTGGCCTCAGTATACCAGATATCCAGATACCTGTAAAGTTCTCTCAGCCCAATCCCCTCCGATGGGTCGGCATAGCTAGCCCCCTGTTGGGGATCACGGATATCGAATATGTAATCCATTTTAAATCCATCTGCGTCTAAACAGCCAGGCCCATCGCCCAACATTTTGTCCATACAGGTCTGGACATAATCAATGTATTGGGGATTGGTCGCATCGATTAACCCGTTCTCGGTAATCCCCATCCCTTGGGGCAGGGAACCTGGCTCCCCGTGCCAGCACTTCCACCAGAGAAGGACGTGATGGCCGCTGGTATGTAGCTCATCGATGAGGTCTCTCAGGTCACCAAATCTGTTGGGATCTGGGTTGGGATCGCCATAGAACTTCTGCCATTTATCGTCCAAGATCAGGGTGAAGTTCTGATAACCCAATTTTTCCTCTTGCTGCTGAACGTAGCCTCTTACCCAATTGGTATTAAAGCCTGGGCTTCCCATCCAGATACCCTGGGCCAACTGCTCCCCCCAGGTGCAGACTAAGGGCTCCATCCACCATTGGGGGATGTTTCGCTCCTCCATTGAGGGGTCCACAATGTATTCATGGTTTAGCAGATAGTTCCGATAATCTGAGATGGCCTGCCATTCGTCCTCATTAAAGGTAAAACAGAGGGGGGTGATCCAATAAAGTTGATTGGTAGGCACCTCCATCTTACTCCAGGCATAATCGATGAAGAAATAGTTAGAGGAGAAGACGAATCGGGTGGCATCGGGTAGTTCGCACAGCCCAACGGAGAACCATCCGGCAGGGGTTTGAAAGGAGAGGTTTAGAGGAGCCGGGGCAAAGTAGCGCTTGCCGTCCCGGGTATCCAACAGGTCCACACCAACCTCCCCGCTTGAATAGAAATTATCGGGTTCAGGGGTGAACATCTTCGTCCAGCCATTCGTCTCCACTCCTCCGCTATCCGAGCAGAAAAGGTTCACCTGTTCCATCAAACTCCTTATCCAATCGCTGATGTAGAGGGTGTCCCCACTGGCTTTGACCAGCCTGGCCATCGCCCAATCCGCATGATCCCACCAGTTGTTATCGCCGCCGGTAGTGACGATCAGCTTCAGTTCACTCACCCCCTCTAATGCCACTGACACCCCTACTGGTTGGTCACTCCCCCGCAAGAGGCCACTGTCGTAGACCTTAGAACCATCTGTAAAGACCTGAAAGACCACCGTCCCGTGATCATTGCCGACCTCATCGTCAACACCCACTTGGGCCAAGAAATCCGTGCAGGGCTGGGGCAGTTGCATAATGATCTGGGAATAGGCATGAGTCCCCAGACCCTTTGGATATTGTTGGCCGCCAATTTTGAGGGGGTTGCGTTCCACTGAGACATCCAACCCCAATGTCCCCCACTCCTGGGTCCAGGAGACCTGACCCAAGGTATCGGCAGCGGGCAGGACGGCGAACTGCACTTCAAAATCCTGGTTAAAACATCTCACGATCGCCTGGAGGACATCCCTGGACTCGGTCGTATCCCGGGCGGTTAACTCTATCTCAGAGCCACCTACCTGCCAGGAGTACCCCAGGGATGTAGTGCTGAAAGAATTCGTTGCATAAGCAAGCAGAGGAAATCTGGTATACCGCTGGCCGGTGCTATTTTTCAGGCTTACTTCAGCGGTCTGTTTCTGAACCACCATCTTATAGCCGGCTGCATCTACGAAGATACTATCCCCCATATCTGTGATTACCTGGCCCTGGGCCAGATAGGGAAGAAACAGCCAGGGGAAGAGAACGAGACCTATCATCAACCTATGCGTTTTAATCCCTCCCTTCCAATAGTTTAGCTTCTTTTCATTTCGAGCCTTCGCTCCTCAAAGCGAGGTGTTAGAACCCCGCTCAGGTAGGGTATTAAACCGCCCGCTCCTTGGAATTATATAGCTTGTTGAAACTGTATTGCGAAAGGGCACAAAGCCTGGGGACTCCCCCTTGCTTTGTGCCCTCTGTCAGGTCACTTCAAGATGACCATCTTCTTGGTCGAGGTAAACTTACCGGCTTGCAACCGATAGAAGTAGACCCCACTGCCCACCCATTCGCCCTGCTCACTTCGGCCATCCCAAGAGACCCGGTAGTAGCCAGCCCTCTGATGTCCCTCCACCAGGGTCCTCACCCTTTGACCCAGGATGTTGTAGACCCTGAGGGTCACCCTCTCCGGTTTAGGCAACTGGTAGCAGATCTGGGTAACCGGGTTGAATGGGTTGGGATAGTTCTGGGAGAGGGAGAAGCTAGTGGGGAGCTTGGAGTCTGATGTTAGCTCCACCCCGACCCCCACGGTTGAGTGGTTCTGGACGCTGTTGCTAAGATTCCCTTGGGTATCTACAGCTCTAACCGCATAGTAATAGGTGACTCCAGAATCAAGACCTGCATCTGTGTAGGTAGTATCTGTGGTGAAGCCAATCGAGTCAAGGGCCGCCAGCTTCATATCGTCAAACCAGGCAGTGCCCTTGCTGGTGCCATACCAGTAACCGAGCCTGGCCGCAACAGTCCTGGTGGTAACAGTCCTTGAGTCAAAGGAGACGGCGAGCAATGTCCAGTCATTGTCCCCCACTAACCCATCTGAACGGTACCAGGTTCCATCGATACAGACATTTGCCCCATAGGGTTCATCCCCATCACCGGTGACATTCTTAGTCTTCGCATAGCCGCTCAAGAGGTAGTCCGTCTTGGGGGAGAGGGTAACCTCCTGAATCCACCTTGCGTCGTTGGCATCAGTGGGAACGTAGATCTTAGCAGACCGCGCACCGGAATGGACCGTATCGGCCTCCCAACTAAAAACGGTACCTCCTATCCAGGCCAGTGTATCCCAATCATCCGGGATGGAATCCTCAAAACCTGGGTTGAGGAGCAGATTCGGCCCCTTACCAGGGGTCAACTTGTAGACCTTATAGCCGGCGATTGGATAGGTGCCTGGGGATGCCGGCCCCCAATCTAAGGTGAAGTTGCGATCGGTCTGGGTGATAATCAATTCACCTGGGGTCCCGGGCAATACATCCTCCACGGTCACCGGGTTAGAATAGCCAGATTCATACGATGTGTCATAGGCTGTAACCACATAGCAATAACTGAGTGGGTAGGTGATGTCGGTATCCACATAGGTGGTGTCACTTGGTCCCACGGAGCCAATGAGCTCGAACTTGGCTAAGCCCAGATCGTCAAACCAGGATGTGCCCGAACAGGCCGCATGGCACCCATGTTGGAGCTGGAT
>Ga0190285_1000362_pt1 | contig 10806 bp, 5 predicted proteins | sample 48691823_MG_FD_163429 | JGI IMG/M metagenome (GOLD analysis project Ga0190285, IMG submission 163429) | Hydrothermal vent microbial mat bacterial communities from Southern Trench, Guaymas Basin, Mexico - 4869-18-2-3_MG | ecosystem: Environmental > Aquatic > Marine > Hydrothermal vents > Microbial...
CTGGCGCGTGGGAACCCGAAAAAAGGATATAGCATCAGTAGGGCAGATTAATTCATAATTCAATTAGCAATTAAAAATTGCCAATTAAGAATTGCCAATTAAGCATAAGAACAGACAAAAATATTTTTATATTGCCTGAAACCTTTAAAATTATAAAATTTGAAGAAATATTTTTTTTGACCTAAAAAATTATTTCATAAAATGCTTGACCTTTTTTCAAGATGTGATAATATTCATGCCCAAATCATGACTCCCAATTTTTGGCGATTAATGATTGACTTCCGCCACTGAGAACTTTTTTTTGTATCTATGGTCCCGGTCCTTTAGCACAAGCACTTGAAACCCAAGTTTCAAGCGTAAAGGGTAGTCGTTTTAATTGTGGTATTGATTCATATCAAAAGAAACAATCGTAATTAATGTTACTCTGCTCCCAATTACTCAATTATTATTTCCCGCTTTGTTATGGACTTGGGCTTTTGATATGGAATGGTGGGTTTCGCTATAGCTCTACCCACCCTACGCTCGCTATGACCCCAATTATTTACAAAAGTTGCTTCAAAAAGAAATGTGGTCTGTCCCCTATTTTTCTTTCTACCCACACTACGCTCGCTACGCTTGCTAATCAAAGGGAAAATATTATGTTAAATACACGCATCTCATTTGTTTTTATTCTTCAACTGCTCGGATTAATTTTTTTGTCAATCTGGGTACCATTAGCGTACACAGCTACAAATTGCTCTTTGGTAACACAAATCCCTTCAACGGAGTGTGAAACCTTAGTCGCTTTATATAACAGTACTAACGGCCCTAATTGGAAGAACAGTTCTGATAATAATTGGAATGTGACTAATTATCCTTGTAGTTGGAGTGGTGTTTATTGTAAAAACGGACATGTCTGGCAAATTTCTCTTCACTATAACAACTTACAAGGAACAATACCTAATTTAAGTGCTTTAGTGGGATTAGCAGATCTGAGTATTTTTGGCAATAACCAATTGACTGGGCCAATACCTACAAATATTGGTCAATTACAAAATCTGGAAGTGATTTCTCTTGGAGACAATCAACTAACTGGTTCTATTCCCAATTTAAGCAATTTAGGAAAACTCAGATATTTGAGTTTATCTAAAAATAAATTATCTGGAAGTATTCCAAATCTGAGCAATTTAATCAATTTAAAAACCTTAACTCTATCTAGTAACAAGTTAAGTGGAGCCATTCCTGCTTTAAATATCCTAACTAAATTGTCTAATATTGATTTATCAAATAATCAATTAAGTGGTTCAATTCCAAACCTAACAGGTTTATCTAGCTTAGAATACCTGACTTTACGTTTTAACCAGTTAAGTGGAAATATCCCAGACTTGAGAACATTAATCAGTTTGAAACATCTTGTATTGTCTGACAACCAACTAAATGGTCCTGTTCCTGATTTAAACAATTTACCTTCTTTAACTGCAGCTTGGATACATAACAATCCTTTATGTAGGGATAATAACTTTGACTATAGTGGATGGGAACAGGAAGTGAGTTCTTTTCCGTATTGTAACCCATCTGCTTCATGCACTTATGATATTACCCCAACAAGTCGTGATTTTGATGTTAATGGTGGCGCATGGACTGTATATATAACAACTTCAGATACTCAATGTACATGGACAGCAAAAAGCAATAATACTTGGCTTGTCATTGACGCTATTAGAGATGGTGTAGGGGGCGGTGAGGTAGTTTATTTAGTCGCACCTAATAATAGCTCAGATAATCGTACTGGTACCTTGATAATTGCAGGACATACTTTTACTGTAAATCAAAACGGTAATATTTGTAGTTATGCTGTTACCCCTACGGACGAAAATTATTCAAGTAGTGGGGGGAACGGAAGTATAAGTGTTACCACTTCTAATTCTCAATGTAGTTGGATAGCGATGAGTCATGATTACTGGTTAAACATGACACCTGAAAATTACATAACGGCTACTGGCAACAAAACGATCTCTTATTCTATAGCGTCTAATGAAAGTTCCCAAAATAGAACTGGAAGACTGACAATTGCTGGTAAAACTTTTACTGTGACACAAAGTGGTTCTGCTACTACATATAATCTCAATGTCTACAAATCTGGTTCTGGCAATGGTACGGTAACGGGTTCAGGCATCAATTGTGGTAGCGATTGCAGCCAGTCATATAATTACAGCACCAACGTGACTTTAACTGCTAGTCCGCAAGCGCCATCTACTTTTGGCAGTTGGAGCGGATGCAATTCGATTAGCGGTACACGCTGTACTGTTTCTATGACTTTAGCTAAGAATGTCACTGCGATTTTCAATGCACCGGGACAGCAAGCGTTAACGGTCAGTAAATCCGGTTCAGGCACAGGAACAGTGAGCAGTTCCCCATCAGGCATCAATTGCGGTAGTGATTGCAATCAGTCTTACAACTACAATACCACTGTCACGCTGACTGCTAATCCGCAATCGCCCTCCACTTTTGGCAGTTGGAGCGGATGCAATTCCACCAGCGGTATGCAATGTACTGTCTTTATGACTTCGGCTAAAAACGTTACTGTCACCTTCAATGCACCGGGACAACAAACTTTGACAGTCAGTAAATCCGGTTCTGGTATGGGGACGATAACGGGTTCAGGAATAAGTTGTGGTAACGATTGCAACCAATCTTACAATCACGGCACCAACGTAACCCTAACTGCTAGTCCGCAATCGTTATCTACATTTGGCAATTGGAGCGGTTGTGATTCAGTCAATAGTATGCAATGTACAGTATCTATGATTTCGGCCAAGAATGTCACTGCTATCTTCAATAGCCAACAAACAAACTGTGAATTTGTGACTGAAATTTCTCAAGCTGAGTGTGAAACTTTACTTGCATTATACAATAGCACCGATGGACCAAATTGGTCTGATAGCCTTAGTAATAATTGGAATGTGACCAATACTCCATGTAGTTGGACTGGAATAAGCTGTGATGGGAACGGAAAAGTTATACAAATTACCAGAAATAGTAAAAACTTGGTAGGTACATTACCGAATTTTGACACCCTGAGTTCCTTGCAACTTCTTGATTTAAACACTAACAAATTGAGTGGAGGCATTCCAAGTTTAAGCACTTTGACTGTTTTACAGTATCTTTATTTGGGTGATAATCAACTGAGTGGAAATATTCCAAGTTTAAGTAACTTAACTAATTTACAGCATCTTTATTTGAGTAATAACCAGTTAAGTGGAAATATCCCTGATTTGAATGAGTTAACTGCTTTAAAAGAACTCTTTTTAATTGGAAATCAATTAACTGGAAATATTCCAGATTTAAGTAATTTAACTGCATTACAGCTCATTTTTTTGAATTCTAATCAACTGAGTGGAAACTTTCCAGATTTAAGTAAATTAATTGCTTTAGAACATCTTGTCTTGCAAAATAACAAATTGAGTGGAAGTATTCCAAATTTAAATCATTTAGGAAGCTTAACAAATCTCCGTTTAAGTAACAACCAGTTTTGTCGGAATAACAATATTAACTATCACCCTTGGCAAACAGAAGTTAATATTTTTCCGTTGTGTGTTATTGATTATATGTTAACCATTAACCTTATTGGTAATGGTATGGTGAGTAGTGGTTCTATTGGAATTAACTGCGGTACTGATTGCAATGAAGACTATGCAAAAGATACCGTAGTTTATCTAACAGCTATGCCAGAGGTAGAAGCTACTTTTGTTGATTGGAATGGCTGCGATACCACAAATGGCAATCAATGTGTTGTTGAGATGACTGGTGAAAGAGAGGTGACTGTAACATTTAATGAAATACCACCACCAATTCAACAATACCAATTAACGGTAGACATGTTGGGTTCGGGTGTTAATCCAGTAACTAGTGAACCACAAGGCATTAATTGTGGCAGTACTTGTTCATATTTGTTTGACCAAGATACTAGCATTACATTGATTGCTCAGGAAAATGCAAACTCAACTTTTAGTTGGAATGGCTGCGATACCACAAATGGCAATCAATGTGTTGTTGAGATGACTGGTGAAAGAGAGGTGACTGTAACATTTAATGAAATACCACCACCACCACAATATAAGTTAATGGTGACTAAAATTGGCTATGGCACATTAAACGTTGAGCCACTAGGCCCTATTTGTGGTATGGGTAGTATAGAGTGCCTACAATACCAAGCTGGAACATCAATTAAACTAACGGCTCAACCTAGTTCTGATTATGTGTTTAGCAGTTGGAGTGAAGACTGTGAGAGCAATAACGCTTCCATTACGGTCACAATGGATAGTGATAAGCAATGTACCGTCATATTTACTGGTCGCCACAAGCTGTCCGTGCAAAAACAAGGCGACGGCACTATCACCAGTGAGCCAGCTGGAATTAATTGTGGAACAGACTGTGAAGAAGAGTTCAATGCAAGTACTCAAGTTAAATTGACGGCACAAGCCAATAATGGTTTTGCCTTCACCAAATGGGCAGACGATTGTAGCGGACAGAATGCTTCGATTATGGTCACAATGGACAGAGCAAAAAATTGTACGGCAAATTTTGAGAAAATCATTTTGGCATATGATTGTAACAATGTGACAGAAATTCCTTATTTGGAATGTAAGGCATTGGAAAGTTTGTATGATAGTACTAACGGTGCGAACTGGACGGATAGCTCTACCAATAACTGGAAACAGACAAATACTCCTTGTAGTTGGGAGGATGTAATCTGTGAAAACGGACACGTCACTTCAATTGAACGCCGGCGAAAAAACTTGAATGGCACTATTCCAGCTCTGAGTGCTTTAACAGCTTTAGAAACGTTAAAGTTGTATAAAAACCAATTGTTCGGTGCTATCCCTAATTTTAATGCGTTAACTAATTTGGGGACATTAATTCTTGCGGACAACCAGTTATCAGGTTCTATTCCAACCAGTTTGAATAGCTTACCCAATTTAACTTTTCTATCTCTGGGCAATAATCAATTGACAGGAAATATTCCTAATTTGAGTGCCACTGATTTAGAATTGCTTTACTTAGAAAACAATCCATTAAGTGGAAAATTGCCTGAAAGTTTAATACATTTGTCTTTGCGGCAATTTTTCTTTGATGAAACTGGGTTGTGTATACCCAACGACGAGGTTTTTCAAAATTGGTTGAACAATATTAGTGAAGTAAGAGGGAACAATATTCCTTGTTATGCACCAGATATTCGTATTGAGCCTTCTCAGTTGATTTTCGACAATACTAACACAAGAAGACGAATTCAACATGGAGCAGCTTCACAGCCAAAACTCCACAAAATTTCTGGTGGAACAATGCTTTTCTTTGATACATCAAATCAAGAAGTTGAGCCATCTAAGGCAACGATTAGCCGATTACAATATGCTGAATTGGATATCAATGCACTGGAACAGCCTGATTTTGAGTTTGATTTGGTTTACACAGACCAGATAATTTTGAATTTGTTCCCTGATGTGTCATTTACTGCCTTCAATACCCTCACTAACTATAGAGCTAAGCACAATTATAGTTGGTTCGGTAAAATTGAGGGAATGCCGTTTGGTGATGTTATTCTTGTCGTTAATAAAAACGAAGTAACGGGAAGTGTTAATGTCAGTGGGGAAGTTTATAGAATACGGCCTACGGAAAATGGTCTACATGCGATCCAGAAAATGAATCATCTACCTCGGTTGAGTAAAAAAGATGCCAATCTACGACAGCTAAGGGCATCGCCTAAACGTCGTAGTAATAAGCCATATTTTCAACGCAGAAGTACTCGACGAGGCGAAAATGTCACTATAGATGTTATGGTAGTATATACGTCAGCAGCGGCTAATGCATCGGGGAATATTGAGTCAGATATTCAATTGGCTGTTGATTGGGCGAACGTAGCATATAGAAACAGTGGTATTCAACAGACTTTAGAACTTGTACATACTGAACAAGTTGATTACGTAGAATTTGACAACTTGTATATTGACTTAGATCACCTTACTGATATTGACGGATATATGGATAATATACATGATTTAAGAAATACCCATAATGCAGATTTAGTTAGTCTATGGATAGAAAAATGCACACCTGATGCTTGTGGTTTGGCATGGCTGCTAAAAATAGTATCACCAACTTCTGAAAACATTGGTTTTAGTGTAGTTGCACAAGAAGAGGCAAATACTCCAATATATGTTTTTGCTCACGAATTGGGCCATAATATGGGAGCAGACCATGACAAATATGCCCTCTGTGAAGGATATGAACGGGAACCTGACGAATGTGTACTGGAACCTGGCGAGGCAGGTGCGTATGATGACAGCCGTGGTTATGTGCATATTTCAGATAGTGCCTCGAACAGTTGGATAACAATAATGGCTTATGAGGAGGAATGCTATGATTACTTCGATGTATTTGAAGGTTGTAGAGTCATTAATCACTTCTCTAATCCTAATGTAACGTATAATTCCGTTGCCACAGGTAACAACTTAGCAAATAATGCTCTAACTTTGAATAACACTGCTGAAACCGTAGCCGCTTTTAGAGGGGAGGAGTTGTTACCTATTGAAGAAACGAAAAATTTCTCCATTTATAATGAAGGAGATGCAGATTTAGTGATTTCTTCAATATCAGTAGAAGGCGATGCGTCGTGGATTATCTTGGGTTCTTATAGCAATAATCTTTCTCCAAATAGTTCCATGTTGGTAGAGGTGCAAGTTGATTATAAAAAAGCACCAATTGGAAGAAGTACCAACCATTTGCGAGTGTCTTCTAACGATCCTGATGAAAGTGAATCTGTCATGGAGATAGTCGTCAATCGTCAGTCAAGTGGTACATCGGGTAGTCGTGTACGTCCTAATCTTTATGATGCTAATACCCAGAAACTTCAGCTTGAGGTTGCTGTTCCGGATTCGTCTGGAAAAGTTCAGGTATTTCAAACTGATCTTAATTTGGTGGCCAAACAACCTGAAAATTCAGTTTCGATAGTATTTGAGCTTGAACTTGATTCTTTAAAGGAGTTACCCAATATACCGCCTGGCAAAATGACCACTTATGAGCTACAAACAGGTACTCTTTTAATGCCTGTGGTTAATGTGCGTGATGTTTATGGTAATTCTCAGTTATTTGAAGTGGAAATGCAGCTTTTACCACCCACACCTGATTTTAAATGGCTATTTAAAATCACAGGGGGGCTGCCTCTTGAAGTTCGTGCTATAGAATGAAAAAAGGAACCTCACAATCACATATCTCCACAGCAAGCGTAGGGTCAATGCCATTAAGTTAAGGGCAACCACAAGGGTGTGCAGCCTAAAAAAATCACGGTTCACGTAGGGGCAAGACTGAAGGTTGCCCTTAACTTAATGGCAGTGAAGCGTAGGGTGGGTAGAGCGATAGCGAAACCCACCTTTTAAAAATAAAACGGCATTCTCTTTTTAGGGAGTGTCGTTTGCTTTCCAATATCTTTCTCAAAAAATTCATTTTTGGTATAATTTATCCTATTTGAAAATATTTTAATTTTGATTGGAGAATATCCATGTTGCAAACTTACGAAGCTATTTATAGTGACAATCAATTTCATTGGATTAACCAAGCAGCGCCAAAGTTTGATAAATAAGTGCCTGTTGTGATTGTGATGAATGTAGAACATGCACAAAAAAAACCAGATGACTTTGATATAGACGACATATTGGAATGTGCTTGTGGTGCTTGGAGCAGTGGTAAAATCTTGGACGAAATTGATAAGGAAATCAACGAAATGCGTCGAGAATGGGATCGGGGGTGGGACTGGGGTGTGAAATTTGGAGCGATTTTGTCATTTATTTTTCACCCGGTTTTTAAGCTAAGATTAGAAATCCGATTTTTGGCAAAAATCGGAGATCGATAGCACATCAAGGAACAAAAATAGGGTGAAAAATAATGGGTAAAACCACGCTAAATTTAACAGCCCAGGGTGGGACTAATGATAGAACCTTATGTATTGGATTCCAATATCATTATTTACTATCTCAATGATGTCCTCAATGAATTAGCGAGTGTAGGGTGTTTACCTTCACACACTTTATGTGAAAGGTGCGTGGGACGCACCCTACGTTTACTTGCTGTTTTTTTTCAGCGATTTCAGCTTCTGATGTATTTTTATTAAAACGTTTGCGGGGATAATTCCCTAATTTCGTTATTGAAAAAGAAAAACAGAGAGTTACCTTGAAAGTCAAAAAATCGTTTTCAACTAAGGAACGTGCACAAAATAATTTCTAAAACACTAATTCATCCCATAAGCTATCAATTTTTTCTTTAACCTCAGTTGTCATGCAAATCGGTTTGCCCCATTGACGTTGTGTTTCTCCACGCCACTTATTAGTCGCATCCAAACCCATTTTACCCCCTAAACCAGATACCGGCGAAGCAAAGTCTAAATAATCAATCGGCGTATTTTCAATAATCGAAGTATCACGAACTGGATCCATGCGCGTTGTCATAGCCCAAATCACATCTTTCCAATCGCGGATATTCACATCACCATCTGTGATAATGACAAATTTAGTGTACATAAATTGGCGCAAAAATGACCACACGCCAAACATAATCCGTTTAGCGTGACCGGGGTATTGTTTATGAATACTCACGATTGCCATACGATAAGAACAACCTTCCGGTGGTAAATAAAAATCAATAATTTCAGGAAATTGTTTTTGTAAGAGGGGTATAAACACTTCATTTAACGCAAGCCCTAAAATCGCAGGCTCATCGGGAGGACGACCGGTGTAGGTGCTATGATAAATGGGTTGATGACGATGCGTCAGACGTTCTATAGTAAATACAGGAAAGTTTTCGACTTCATTATAATAGCCCGTGTGATCTCCAAAAGGCCCTTCAGGTGCCATTTCATCGGGATAAATAAATCCTTCTAAGATAAATTCTGCCCTCGCTGGTACTTGTAACGGATGCGTTAAACAGGACGTGACTTCAGTTCGACTCCCACGCAGCAATCCGGCGAAGGCATACTCTGACAAACTATCCGGTATCGGTGTGACGGCGCCTAAAATCGTCGCTGGATCAGTACCCAATGCCACCGCAATGGGAAAGGGTTTACCTGGATGAACTTGTTGCCATTCCTGAAAATCTAAGGCACCGCCCCGATGAGATAACCAACGCATGATCACTTTATTTTTATCAATCACTTGCTGGCGATAAACCCCTAAATTTTGACGGGATTTATGTGGCCCCTGGGTAATAACTAACCCCCATGTAATTAAAGGGCCCGCATCCTCAGGCCAACAAGTTTGTATGGGTATGCGGGATAAATCAACTTCATTACCCATCCATACATTTTCTTGACAAGGTGCTTTATTAACCACTTTTGGATGCATATTCAAAACTTGCTTAAATAGCGGAAATTTATCCAACGCATCTCTAAAACCTTTCGGTGGCTCCGGTTCTTTCAAAAAAGCCAATAACTTGCCCACCTCCCGCAAAGCGGTCACAGATGTTTGTCCCATACCCAGTGCGACTCGCTGTGGTGTACCAAATAAATTACCCAAAACAGGGATACGATGCCCTTTAGGATTTTCAAACAATAGGGCAGGTCCCCCAGCTCGCAAAGTGCGATCACAAATTTCGGTCATTTCCAAATAGGGATCAATTTCCAGAGAAATATGTTTAAGTTCGCCTAATTGTTCTAATTGAGTGATAAAATCACGTAAATCTTTATAGTGCATAAGTTATTAATATGGTGAAGTTGAACTCCAGCAGATTTTCATGATAATCAGTATTTAACGATTCTGCCCTTCTTTAAGAAGCATTTCCGCTTGTTCTTTACAACCCCGTTGCATCATCCATTCCGCTTTTTCAGCCACGGTTTTGTATTTAGCTGGTATTCTGCACAAAGTGATAATCTTTAAAGGAAATCCATCAAGTTTCACTGAATAGCGGCTCTTTGATTGAAGTGGCATCTTATCGACAGGCCAGGCCAGGGTTTCTTCAGAAGCTGACCAAGGTAGTTCAATTTTTCCAGATCGACGTTTTTTAATCACGACTGATCCAGTTTGTTCACGTTGAGGTAACCAGATGCTTACCTCTTCTTGGGCAATATAACAAAACCGGCTCGTTTCACTGGCAATATTCAATGCCCAAACATGAGGTGGAGTTGATTTTTCATCATCCTTCACTTCAAAATCACCACGACGACGTTGATCAGATAATGCACCCCTGGTGGTTGTATCAGATTCATCCGAATAGATTATTTGTGAACAAACCGGGGCTGCATTAATGGCATCATTTTTAATGTTTTCAGAAGCAAGAGCAATATTAATGCTCAAGCTAAGTGCTAAAGAAAGGGAAGTGCGCATAATACCTCCTAATTTTGGAAAGCAAAACTTGAGTACATTAGACATTATAGCAATTTAATCTCACTCTTTAAAATATACTCCGAGCGGTCAAGTTTTTAAATTTTAGCTTCGCTTTTCACTTATAGCGTAATTTTTGCAGTAGCCAATTTAGCATTTTTATCACCTAATAAAAAGCAAATTGTAACCACATCAAGACAATTTGGTCAAACCGGGTTAGATGAGTCAGATGAACACTTCCAATCGTCATCCAATTGATTGGAACCGAAACGAGCAAAATGTGATTGACGCGGGGTTTGAAGCCACTCCAAAATTCCAAAAAACCGTTTTGGAATCACCGAACCATAAGTGGTTAATAATTGATGTAATAATAGCAGCTGGAAGCGATTTTTTGTTTTGAGTTTTTTGTTATAGTTTTTCAAGTAGAATGAAAAACAACTTATTTTCCTGGAGCCGTAATTGC
>Ga0190285_1000363_pt1 | contig 10797 bp, 11 predicted proteins | sample 48691823_MG_FD_163429 | JGI IMG/M metagenome (GOLD analysis project Ga0190285, IMG submission 163429) | Hydrothermal vent microbial mat bacterial communities from Southern Trench, Guaymas Basin, Mexico - 4869-18-2-3_MG | ecosystem: Environmental > Aquatic > Marine > Hydrothermal vents >...
CGTGTAGACCACCGCAGAAATCCACGAAACTCGTTAAGCCGTATGCTCGTGCACGGCATCCCCCGCAGATAGTCCTGTATTCGCAGATACCACATTTACCCTCCAGATTGTCAGGGTCACGAAGCGCTTTTAGTATGGGCGACTGGAACCATATATCTTTGAACTGAGCCTCGCGAACGTTCCCGAGTTTTACTGGTAGATAAGGGCATGGAGTGATTTCTCCTGTTGGGTACACACGGCAATAAGTCAGACCGGCAATGCAGCCACGGCTCCACCGTTCCAGATTCAAGCCCATTTGCGATGCGATACGCATAAATTGCGGTGCACAAACGGGACGAATATCAAGCTTATAGGTTGAATTTGCTATCTTTTCAAGCACGTCAGTAATCATCTGCTCGTACTTCTCTGCAGATATGTCCTCTATCTCTACACCTCTGCCAGTAGGCACGAGGAAGAACAGATGAAAACCACTTGCGCCTTCTCGCTCGGCTAACGCCATTATATCATCAATTTCGTCAAAGTTCTGCTGCGTCACTGTTGTGTTAACCTGAACGTCTATGCCATGACTTCTACATGCGGCGATACCTGCCATCGCATCACGCCATGCACCTTCAACGCCCCGGAACGCATCATGCCGCTCGGGAATAGCTGAATCAAGGCTAATTGCGACTGCTTTTACGCTACTGGCTTTCAGTTCGCTTGCTACTGATTCCGTTATGAGCGTTCCGTTAGTGCCCATTGCAACGATCAAGCCCTTCGCAGTTGCGTACCGTGCGAGCTCATAGACGTCATCGCGTAGTAGCGGTTCTCCACCGCTTAATATGAGGATTGGTTTGCTTACTTCTGCAATCTGGTCTATGAGCATCTTACCCTCTTCTGTGCTTAACTCATCCCTGGCTGCTCTCTCTTTTGCATCTATGTAACAATGCGGGCAGCGCAAGTTACAACGAAAGGTCATGTTCCATGATATAAGCCGTGGAATGAACCGTTTCGGGGCATTTCCCGCGGCACCCTCTTTCTCATTCATCATTTCGTAATTCTAATTTGCTAGCTAAACCTTTTCTTATTTTCATAACTTGCTGTTTTGTTTCAGGCAAGTATTTTCTTACCAGTAAATGCACAAAAAATACTTCAAACAGATTGAGGACGACCTAAATGACAAACATAGCCCTCAGCATCGCCTCTATCTGCACAGACGTGAAGTGCTTTTGTGTCATCGCACCGACCGGGCATTCGGGTATGCAGGCACCACAGCCTTTACATAGCCCCGGGTTCACGTACGATTTCCTCGTTCTTATCACTATCTCCTCACACTGCTCCTCCTCTTCTCTTAACTCTATCGCACCAAACGGACAAACCGCTTCACAACTGCCACAACCTATACAAACCGCTTCATTCACTTCCGCAGTTATCGGCTCCACTTCTACATACTCTCCTGATAGGATGTCACATGCTCTCGAAGCCGCTGCTGACGCCTGAGCAACGCTATCTGGTATATCCTTCGGTGATTGACAGCAACCCGCAATGAAGATACCATCAGTCAACGTGTCCACAGGTCGCAGCTTTGGATGCGATTCCAGAAAGAATTTATCGCCACTTTGCGTTATCTTTAACTTCTTTGCAAGCTCGAGAACGTCTTGCTGTGGCACCATCCCGGTTGCAAGCACGACTAGGTCTGCCTCTTTCTCTACCTGGCTACCTTCACTTATCGTTTTCACTTTCAACTTCCCCTTCTCTTCTTTCTCCACTTTTATCTCATCTGTCAACTCGCGTCTTATGTAATTCACGCCCTCTTCTTTCACGCGCCAGTAGAATTCCTCGAAACCTTTACCAAATGCTCGAACGTCTGTATAAAACACCGTTACATTGGCACCAGGTATATGCTCCCTGACCAGATGCGCCTGTTTCGCTATATACATGCAGCATACACGGGAGCAGTACTCATTTCCCGCACTTTTTGCATTCCTGATCCCCTTCTCCCTCGAGCCCACACAGCTAATAAAAACCACTTCCTTCGGCTCCTTACCGTTTATCTCTATCCTGCCCCCGGTTGGACCAGAAGCATTGCAAAATCGCTCGAATTCCAGTCCTGTTATTACTTCTTTATAGTCATAGCCGTAATTCGGCTCTAAAGAAGGATTAAACAGGTCATAACCCGTTGCTACTATTATCGCTCCTGCTTCCACCTCTTGCAGTTCCTCTTTCATATCGTGTTTTATCGCTTCTGCTTCGCAAACCTTCTCACAGAGTCGGCAATCTGCACAAATACCACACCGCAAGCATCTTTTTGCCTCTTCTAATGCCGCATCCTTCGTAAAGCCCAGTTCAACCGTTTCAAAGCTATTCATCCTTCTATCAAGTGTAAGTTTCGGCATTTTACTCCTGGTTTGCTTCTCTAACTCTGGTAATCGTGCCTTTACCTCTTCTATTCCTATTCTATTCTCCTCTTCTTCTTCTTCTGTCTCTGGCATGGGTTCACCACGCAGGTACATATCTATTGACTGTGCTGCTCGTTTGCCGCCCGCTATTGCTTCTATCACCGTTGCTGGTCCTGTTACCACATCACCACCTGCGAATACACCCTCTATCTTCGTTCTGCCACTTACTTCCGCTTCGATCCGGTTTGCATCTACCCCGCTTCTGCCAAGGAATCCAAGCTCTGATTGCTGCCCTATTGCCAGTATTACCGTATCTACATCCATTACAAATTCAGAACCTTCAATCGGCACAGGTCTTCTTCTCCCTGATTCGTCTGGTTCTCCGAGCTCCATCTTTTTACATTCCAGTCCTGCCACACTATCATCGCCAATTATCCTGCTCGGATTTGTTAAATACACTATTTCTACGCCCTCCTCCTCTGCATCCGCAATCTCTTCTTCCCTCGCCGGCATCTCTGCTCGCGACCTTCTATATACTATCGCCACATGGGAACTACCCAGGCGCAACGCAGACCTTGCAGCATCTATCGCTACGTTCCCTCCCCCTATCACCGCTACTTTCTTTCCGGTTTCCACTTCAACGTCAAGGTTCAGTTCACGCAGGAAATCAACACCTTGTAGTACCCCCTTCAGACTTTCGCCCGCTATACCGAGTTCTCTGCTCTTAGTTGCACCCACGGAAACGAAAACAGCATTGTAGCCCTTCCTAAGCTTCTCAAAACCTTCTTTGTCTATCTCCACTCCTGTTTCTATCTCTATTCGCCCTCCGCCTGCTCGTTTTATGTACTCTATCTCCTTTTTCAAAATGTCGCGTGGTAACCGGTACTCAGGTATTCCAGCAGCGAGCATACCTCCTGGTACCGGCAATTTCTCATATATCCTTACCCGATAGCCAAACTTCGCAAGGTAATATGCCGCTGTTAGTCCTGCGGGACCAGAGCCAATAATTGCTATCTGCTCCTCCTTAACTTCTGTAATCGCCTCTTCTGGCTCTTCTTCATAATCTATGTTATCTACGGCAAATCGTTTCAATGCTCCTATTGCAACCGGCTCGTCTATTTCCCCTCGATTACATACGTCTTCGCACGGATGAGGGCAGACATAGCCGCAAATGGCAGGTAATGGATTCGTTTCCCTTATCAACTCAATTGCTTCTTCGTATCTGCCCTGAGATATTAGCGCTACATAACCCTGCACGTTTACGCCTGCTGGACATCCCAATCTACACGGTGGTATCCCCTCGATCTTATCTATTGTGTACACTAAAGGAATAGCCTGAGGAAAAGGGACGTATACCGCCCCTCTTTTTGATAAACCCAGCTCGAATTTATTGAACACGACTTCTTTTACCGGGCATACGTTCGCACATTCGCCACAGCCCGTGCATTTATCCTCGTCTACATAACGTGGCTTCTTCTTTACTGTCACCTTGAAGTTCCCCACGTACCCCTCGACACTCTCCAGCTCCGCATAAGTAATCAGCTCGATCTTATCATGGCGTGCCACATCCACCATCTTCGGCGTGAGCACGCAGGCAGAGCAATCTAAAGTGGGGAAAGTCTTATCAAGCTGTGCCATGTGACCGCCTATGGTAGGCTCCCTTTCTACTAAATAGACCTGAAATCCTGCATCTGCTATATCCAGCGCAGATTGTATCCCTGTTATTCCACCACCTATTATCAATGCCGAATGTGTTACTCCTACTCGCATCGGCTCTAACGCTTCTAACTGGGATGCCTTTGCAACCGCACTCGCTACCAGTTCCTTAGCCTTTTCCGTCGCCTCTTCCCTGTCTCTATGAATCCAACTGCACTGCTCCCGTATATTTGCCATTTCCATGCAATACGCATTCAAGCCCGCTTCTTTACATGCCCTTCTGAACGTAATTTCGTGCATACGTGGTGAACAAGAAGCAACGACCACCCTGTCCAGATTCGCATCCAGAATATCCTTCTTTATCAGCTCCTGCCCGGGATCAGAGCACATATACACGTAATCACGAGCTATAACAACGCCTGGTAGTCGGTCAGCAAATTGCGCTACCTCTTTTACATCCACAGTTGCTGCTATGTTCGTGCCACAGTGGCAGACATAAACGCCTATCTTCATCTCTTTCCCTTAACCTTCTCCTTTTAGCTCTTTAATTCCGCTATCCATGATTTATCCAGTTTAAATTTATTTTAATTATTAATATCATAAAAGCTGTTGCATAATTACAAAAGCCTCTTCTTTATCTGCGGTGCTTTACCGTTCGGTAACCTATCTATTTATGTAAGAAAAGGGAAGTATAAACAACAAACATGCTTGGCTACAAGAATATCGTCCTATTCTTGCTCATCTTTGCGCTATTCTTAGGCGCTACGGTAGAAATCAGCGAAGGCTCCATTCCACTCGGTATCCTTTTGTTTGTCATCGCTGTATTGTTAATTTCAAGAATAAAGATCCGGGAGGCGTATATAATAAAACAATCCAAACTGCCCATGCTCGTGGGTGTGCTGATTGTCGCATGTGACCTTGGTTATAATATCCTCACGCATAGCGAACTCGGCACATTGGACATCATGACCTTTTTGCTTGGGCTCTCGCTCATCGCGCAGAGCATAAATAAGGACGAAATAAGGCGTATGGGTACCTTCGGCGCATATATGTCCGCGACCTTCATCGTTCTATTCCTGCTCTTTTTCAGCATTTTTAACTATCTGGATATGGACTTTACGCATCTCTTCGACCATTATTTCGTACTGCTACCGTCCGTGTTCGTCATAAATACATTAGGAATCCCGGTTGACGTGATAGCCATCGAGACGGTGCGTATTGCTGGTGCAGAAGAGATGAGTGTTATAATCGGCGGTCCCTGCTCTGGTTTATACTCGATGTTCCTGCTGATAGGAATAATGGTTGCATATACCAAGATAGAACATATAGCGCGAAACAGGTTTTATCCTCTGCTTATTGTAACTATCGTGGTTGCATATCTCGCAAACCTTGTGCGTGTGTCTATACTGTATATCGCTGGATATTACTATGGCAAAGAATTGATGTACACCGTTCATGTCCATCTCGGCTGGGTTATATTCGTAATCGTTGTGGCTGTGCTGCTTTCTGTACTGGATAAGATGACCAGATAGAAAGAATCTTTCCTGATTCTTACTAACTACATACAGTACGGACTTACACGGTAAAACTTCAGCCATTATTATTGTGTCATTTATGATGAATATCAAACAATTTCGCAGTTCTTGTTTTAGCTCGGAATACCGCGAAGATAACGGCAAAAAGGAAGGATACCGCACCCAAATAAAGTACCGAAATAGCCGCTGCTCTTGCAAATACAAAATCTTTGTTACTAAACGTGTCAATCACGATTATAACAAACAGAACAAACAAATAAGACAAGAAACTGAAGAAAAGTGGTTTTTTTAGCCCCACTCCTTTTATTGCTGGCTTATGCTCAGTACTTTGCTGCTTCAAATGCGCTATACGGTCATCAGTTGCGGGATGCGTGCGGAAAAGGAACAGGTAAGTGGGTAGCCGTATGTCCATAATAGTGACTTCGCCGTTGTGCAGCGGGTTCATAATATAGAGATGCACATGAGCGGGATTCACAGCGAAAGAGTGTAAATTCAAGATCGCTTCTATTTTGCGTAACGCACTTACCAGTTTGTCTGGTTTACCATGCAGAAGCACACTCTGCACATCTGCCTCGTATTCACGTGATGGCGAGTATGTGAGTAGTATAATTGTTGCGGCTACCGGTGCGACCAGAGAAGTGGCAAAAAATTTGATTAAATTTGGCGCCGGGTCATCCTCCTGCCCAAATCCCGTGAATATCGAGCCCCAGAAAGCAAAAGGCACGATTGCAGTAAATAAGCCGGCTAATGCCGCAGCGGCAGTGCCGGTTGGTGTACTTTTTACGTGCATGAGTTCATGCGCCAGCACTGCTTCCTGCTCTTCTCTGTCCAGCAGCTCTATCAATGCGGTCGTCATAACAATCGCAGCATGTTTAGCACTTCTGCCTACTGTAAATGCATTTGGCATTGCTGAATCAGTGATAAAGACCTTTGGTACAGGGCTACCCAGTTTTGTCGCAAGCCGGTAAACGGTTTCATAAATGTCTGATTTCTTATCCCTTATCTCTTTCGCATGATAACGTCGTAATAGTATTTTAGCACTGAAAAGCCGGAAGAAGACTGCTAAAGGTAGCACAAGAAATAGTAATACTAAGTTGATTAGCGTTAGTAAAGGCAAAACGCGCTCAAGCATCGCTGCCCAATCAGTCATAGATAACGATAGTATCAGTAAAATCCACTGCTGAATAGAATTATTCATTGTATATATGTATAAGTTCCTCCTATTTAAGACGCGGATTTATTTAAGTTTGACATTGTTGATTTTTATCATCTATCAAGTCCTCTGGTTTAAAACCTGCCCTTATCAATATCTCCACGGGCTTAGTTGCCATGAACTCTTGGAACAGGTACAGGGGGGGTCAACGAACCCCAGAGTGCTCAGGATCATGGCAACGACTGCTTCTCCACAGGTCACTTTCTGGCACGGGTCTACGCCTACGATTCGGTTAATCTCGCTCGCTAAGTTAATTTCACGGCATATCGTTGCTACTATGCCGGGGTGGTCTAAGTTCTTGCGGGTGTACTCGCTCGTTATCCTCTTAGCACGCGGTAAATTGGCTGTTGCATACATTTTCCGTCACAAACGTAGATAGGAATGGTTGGGTATTTAAAGGTTTTGGTTGGTGAATTAAAATTCTGCAATACGTTATATCTTAATGTGCGGAATGTGGGTTGGAGAATTAAATTTGTAGATTCAACAAAAATGGTCAGGAAGACAAATATCGTGGTTAAAATAAATGTTATGTTCATAATTTTCACTTCCTTACAGAGCGCTTTCGATTTCGTTAATGCTTCTTTTCTTCATTTTGTTTTGGATTTATCCCGCCTTAAAATAAGTTACGTTTACTACTTCGTCAATGTATATTTTTTCGATGCATGCCTGCATTGTTTCTCCACCTGTCCATTCCAAATGTTTTTTCAAAAGTTCCAGGTCGAATATTCGTTCCCAACTCCGCATGAGTTCTTCCTCAAATGGTGAAGGTGGAGGCCAATTTTCCTAACCTATTTTTGTTTGTATTGTCCACAGCCGCATTCTATTCGATTTAGTCATCCTTACACCCTCTTAGGAGAAGAGGCGTATAACTTTTGGACGGTAAGCACAGCCCCTTCTAAACGAAATCAGTCTCAATCAGCATTTCTTGTAAAAAAGCGCTTTTTCGCTCATATATCTCTTTCCTCTCCTCAACAATAGCATCTACCGGCGCCATTCCGGCGCAAATTTCATTTGATATGAATTGCCATTCCCTCAGATTTCTTAGTGCAGTTATCATAGAATCTCCCGGGGTATCAAACTCTTTGCGTCTCACTTTACGAGTTAAATAGTGCAAGAAATCGAGAAGAAGCTCCCTTTCAATCTTTCCACCACCTGCCCATACTAATTCCGGTGGTAAATTACTCCATAATTCCGAGGGAGTGTCTTTCCATATCCTTATGGCTTCTTTCTCGTCTTCGCACTGGCTAAGCAGCTTTTTTAACCCGGAATCCATGTTTTCTCTTATCTTAGGATGGAAAATATTCAGAATACCACCTGTTTTTGAATACACCGCCTTGTATACAAATTCCTTTTCACTCAATGGTAACATCCGTTGATAATATTTGAAAGTAGGCGCTTTCTTTATGATTGGGAAAGCGTTGAAATAATTTGAAGCACTTTTAGTTATCACGATGTCCCTCATACGGTGTTCTATCATTTAATTCCTGGGAAGGGATGTTTAGATTGCATTCAATCTGAATTAAAACAACCTTCTCTGCACTTACTTTCGTCGGAAGCGAGAACTCAAAAAGTCCAAGATTCACAGGTTTTTCATCTCCGCTGGTTGTTCTTCTTCTCACCTCAACCACCTCATTTGCTTCAAAGCACGTTTTGCTTCAGGATACCGTGGCATTACAGCCAGAGCTTCCGTTAAAAGCCTTTTCGCTTCTTCATAATCGTGTTCTACATTCATTTTAACAACTGCGAGATTATGTAAAGACCTTGCTTTGATTTCTTTCGGTTTATTTGCGCTTTGATAATTGATAACCGCCTTTTCGTAATGTTCAAATGATTTGTTAAACACGCCTAAAAGATGATATACAAAACCGAGATTATAATGGCAGTGTGCGTCATCAGGTTTCAATTCCAGGCCCTTAAGGAATCCATCCCGTGCTTTGAATATATTACCGTAATAGCGAAGTTGTAATTCTGCCAGTCCAACTTCAGTAAACCAGTTGGGTGCGTATGTCTCCAGTAGCTTGTAATACTTCTCAATCTCAGGGGCATATTTTTCTTCGTCTGCTTTTATAAACAAAAACATCAGGCAGCCCCATTCGAGTGTGAGCTTTGCCTTGTTCTTTTCCATATAGTCTCTGAAGTAATCTAAAAGAGGTGGTGGAGATTCTAACTCTTCCAGTATTATATCTTTGTAATTTCCTTCGGTTAAAACGACATCATAGTCTTTTTTGATTTTTGCTAAGTATCTTTGCTGACTCTTTTTCGCCATGGTGTAGATAAAATCTATCTTACTTTAAAAAATCTTTGTTTATTTTCCTTAATGCTTTTATCAGTGCGTCATGAGTGATGTCAAATACTACGTTATTTGAGTCACATTGTGGACAGAAAGCAGTTTCTATAAATTCTCGTTTACCAGCAGTTCTGAAGAAGCAGTATTCTATTCCATGATTCTGTTTCATATTCAGTCTTAGTATCCCTCTGTCACTTTCGTCCTTAATACCCTCAACGAGGAAAAGTCTCCGCGGGAAAGAGCCTTTAAAGCCACAATAAACTTCCATAGGTTTTCCACGCAGATGGATCGAGATTCCTTTCAGCTTCACCACCTCCCAAAACCTTTTGTAATGTGTAACTCGAGCGGGGGCGGCGAAAATAGTGTAATCCGCTCTGTTAATCAGGGTTGCAAAATAAGTTAATATTCGTTTGTTGAATCCCTCACCCCCATATTGATTTAATAGGGTATCGATATCAGAACCTTCTACGTCCTCAAATCCCATATCCACGTCTACAAACGACATCCCTAACTTTTTTGCCGCACGTTTCCCCAATGTAGTCTTGCCCACCTCTGCTACACACCTACAAGAACTATATTCCTTCTTGTTTTTTCCTGATGGTGTTCTAATGTCGGTGTCATTCTATTTAATTCTTTCTTACCAGAACGCCCTCCTCCTTTATACTCAGTATGAGCGGGGACTTGTATGTATCGAATTTGCTTTCGGGAATTACTTCACCTTTCGCAAAAGAGCCATAAACCATAACTCGTTTTATCCTGTCTCCATAAACGCTGTTTAAACGCTCTTTTAGCCTTCTCAGCGTGCTTTCGATTTCGTTAATGCTTCTTTGCTTCATCTTTATTCCAAGAGTCGAACTTTTTCTTTCACTGCATTCACAACAGCCACTTTCCTTTTTTCTAAGAAACTATCCAAATCATCTCTTAACAGCTTTAAAATTTCACTTGGTTTCTTTTTGTTGAACACATAATCTCATTTAGATAAATAAGAAATGTTTAGTAAATGCTTCGGGATCAGATTGTTCTTTAAGATCAGCCGATTTCAATGGCTTATCATGATCCCTTAGATTGTTCCTGCCATCTGGCGTTAGTTTCTCCCAGATATCGTCAATAAGACCTTTTATCTGCATATCCTTTACACCATCTTCCCCCGTTCATGCCTGTTTATCCTCTCATCCAACTCCTGCACCTTTCCATCCGCCATCCTGAGATAAGCCACCTCTATAACCGTCCTATTCTCTCCCTCCGCCCATTCTGTTATTCATTCGTATAGTTAAATTTTCTCCTATAAGAAAGTAAAGCAAGATTGGAAACCAAAAACACTGTTAGCTATACATTCAATGCTCCCGAGACTATTGACGCAACTTTAACACCTAAAAGCACGAACAAAGCGATTATAAGTGTTTCTACTCCTGCTTTCATGCTTATCTCCTTCATCGCGAACGCCGCAGCGAAATCAGTAACCACGCAGAACGCCAGAGCCGCAACAAGCCCGTATCGCTGGAAAATGAGTGCCATGGCTATTATCAGCGGAAGTGCAACCACCGTTCCAACCACCACCACCTTGACCAGATTTATGTCACTCGCGTCTGATATGACCTTTGTCATGCCCGCCATCCTCGGACACAGGATGAACAAAGCAAAAGCAGCCGATGCGATTATCAACTCTTTCATTTTTCCTTTTCATCTCACAATTTTTTATTTATTACATGTTTTTTCAAAGTTAAGTAT
>Ga0190285_1000365_pt1 | contig 10787 bp, 12 predicted proteins | sample 48691823_MG_FD_163429 | JGI IMG/M metagenome (GOLD analysis project Ga0190285, IMG submission 163429) | Hydrothermal vent microbial mat bacterial communities from Southern Trench, Guaymas Basin, Mexico - 4869-18-2-3_MG | ecosystem: Environmental > Aquatic > Marine > Hydrothermal vents >...
TATACTCTATGTTTCGTATTGAGTATGCCTTCCGCAATTTTTAATGGAAAATAGGACTAAGCTATTTATGTGAGGAAACTACTTTGGATTTTAGAGACTATAGAACCCGGTGCAAAACCGCCAGAAGAGCCCACGTACGCCAATTACACCAGATTACTAATCTCACCACAATACAACAAGTTCAGGATGGAACCAGGAGATAAAGAAGAGTTTACGGTGACGGTAAAGAACACTGAGAACAAGTCGGTACCAACGCAGGTACATGTCGTGACACCCCCGTATGCTGAGAACGAGCCCGGAAAAGACTGGATACGTGTTGAGCCAAAAAGCGCAGAGATAGCGGCGGGCGATATGCAAGAGTACAACGTTACGGTAGATATACCACCAGATGCGGATATTGGCTATTACCAGGCTCAAATCGTATTCACCAATGATACGATGTGGTCAATACCTTATCCAGAGAAGTTCCCGAAGTACGTGAACGCATGTGAGTTATCAATAGACGTCTGGACACAACCGAAGGTTTACTTTTGGCCTCGATACATAAGCGACAGGGTAAAGGCAGGGCAGAGTTACAAATATGAGATACAGCTTGAAAATATAGGCGACAAGGCGATCGCAATAAAACCAGAAGTAGAAGAAGGGCTGCCTTATGAGATTCCTGTGATTCCGCTTCCACCATATGAATACAGGGGAGGCAGGATACCCGCTGAATGGCTAACGATAGAGGCACCGGCAGAAGTTGAAGCGAACTCAACGGCAACGGTAACGGTGACAATGAATGTACCTGAGGAGGCATTGGGGCAGTACTACGAGGGCACGATAAATCTGAATATAGACGACCCGTCTATTGAAGAGTGGGACCAAAAGGTGTGGATGAACATAGAGGTCTGGAAACAACCCACAACTCCTTACAGTGATGAGTTCACCGTTGAACAGGGAGATAACTTCAGTGTCGTGGTCAGAGCACAAGAGTACGCATACGATAGTTACAGTAGAGCGGAAGAAGATTTCTGTGTCGTGTTGTTAAACCCGGACGGTAATAAAACGACTATAGAGGCATCAAAAAGAGTTAAGAAGAGAGAAGTAAGTGTGGGTATGAAGAACGGTGATGCCTGGAATGAAGGGACGTATCACGTGGTAAGCATGGAAGACAGTAAAACATGCGTGGTAACTAACGCAACAGGAGGTACATGGACATTGCAGATACTGCCGCTTAATGTACGAGATTTTAGCTACACAATAGAGATAGGGGGATGAGCGTAATGGATTTTAAAGCTCATTCCTTATTTATTTTTTGCCATAGGCGTTACTTTTTGAATTTGGATTTTTAACTTAACTCTGTGGAACTTTCATCTAACCACCCCGGCACGCATCTTCGATTCCTTATCCACACGAATATGAACGCCAATTTCTCTTAGATATTGCATCGAAGCGCCTCTGCCATGTATCAGTAGCTCTAACAAGTCTTCTACTTCGTCTATATCCACACCGATAAAGAAGGAGTCATGAACGGCATAAGTCATATTTCGGCTCTTCGCAGTCTCTATATGCTCCAAACAGCTAATTCCATAATATGATACGGAGAATTCGTTTGGTCGTCTAAGAAACAAAGCGTTTGTACCTCCATTTCGCCCCGGCATTACTACTACATCCTCCTCATGCAGGAATATTCGGTTTATGCTTTCGGACGTTACCAGTGGGATATCAGCCATTATTATCAGTATTGGCTCCCTTTCCGCATTTAGCAGTTCATTCAGCACTTCGTCCAGCCCCCTCCCATCCTCGCGTACACTCAGTTTCGTGCTCCATGCACGTTGCGGTATATCTAACTCCTCTATAAGCTCATCACGTGTGGATGTTGTAATTATCCCGATCTCTCCTCCTACCTCTGAGCACGCTAATGCATCCAAAACGTCCATTAGCATCCGTATAGCGAGCTCTTCTCGCTCTTGTTCGCTTAAAAATGTACCTAATCTCGATTTCGCGCCTTTCTTCTTGAACGGTATAATCGCTTTTGGTTTCAATTTACACGTGGTTTTTGTTTATTCCCGCGGATTCGCCAATTCCTCTATTAGCCTATTACATTTATCTCGTAGTATCCTCGCCGCTTCTATTACTATATCGTCCACAGGCAAGGAACCATCCCCCTCTATTGTGAATAATAACTGTTCACTATTTGCCTTCCTCGGTACGTTTTTCAACTCTTTGAAGCTACATGAGGTTACCGGCTGCCACTTCGCATGCTCTTTCCCTATACCCCGCCTTGCGATAGCTTCAATAGAGATTTTTTGCCCTGCAACCGATCTCATACCGCTAATCTCTCTCTCCGTAGAAATCAACTTCACGATAGGGATGTTGTCAAATGCAGGTTCTACATGGGGGTCTGACGAGATTAACTCCTTAGAATAGACCATAGTATATCCAGCTCTATCTGGGCTCTGTGCTTCCAGAGTAATAGAAATTCGGTCTTCATCACTATAAGAACTGAGATCATCCGTCTTCAACGGTATCAAACCCAGCCGCAATGCCAGGTCCTCATCGTATAATAATGAATTGTTCTCATAAATGTTCACTTCATCAATTGCCAATTTCGGGACTTCCGCAATCATTGCTCTTCTAAGTGCATTTGCAAACCGCACTTTCACACCAGAAAGGGCAATTTTTACTTCGTTCTCCCCATGTTCTATTATTTTCAGTTCCATAAAACTTTGCATGCCTGTCTTAAACCCTTCTGCCTCGTCTTCCTCCAGGACGCTTCGTGCCATCATGCGGCACCGGCGTCACGTCTTCTACTTTCCCTATTCGTAACCCAGCGCGTGCAAATGCCTTTATCGCCGCCTGTGCACCGGGTGCCGGTGTTCTTGTCTTACGTCCCGAAGCCGCTTTTATCTTTACGTGTATCCCCCATATCTCCCGCTCTTTCATTTTATCTGCAAGCTGGAACGCCATCTGCATTGCCGTATATGGCGAACTTTCGTCACGATCCGCTTTAGCTATCATACCGCCGGACGCCCTTGCTATTGTCTCCGCACCCGTCATATCTGTGATCGTAATGATAACGTTATTAAAAGAAGAGGAGATATGTGCAATAGCCCATTTTCCTTCTGTCATAACCCAATCCTCCTTGTCTTATCCCGCCCCTTCCGCTTCTGCATCAGGGTTAGCAGTGATAGAACCTGGTGCATGTTCATAGTAGTCTATCCCTCTCTCTTCAGCTATGTTCACAATATAAGATGGTATGGTAAGCCGCCTGCTGTTAATCGCGATATGTCCGTGAACGATGAGTTGTCTTGCATGCTTCGGAGACTTTGCCAGCCCTTTCTTATATACACATGTCTGAAGCCTCCTGCTCAGGATGTCCTCTTCACCCAGCTCCAGAACATCCTCCAAGCTCGTGCCTCCTTCCAATATCCCTTTCCGCTGCAAACTCGTCAAGATTGCTTCTTCTTTCCTCATTACATGTTCTGATGGTTTCATTCCCGCTATTTCCGCTAAGATGTTCCTTATCTCACGACGATATTTCTTTATTATGCTCGCTGCTTTCCATATCTCCCTCTTGTTCTTTAGTCCATATTTCTCCGTTAACTCATGCTCATCTTTTATCCTTTGCAACTCCCAAGGTCTTCTTGGTCGTTCATACGTCTTCTTAGTCTTCCTTGGATGTCCCATTTCTTTCACTTAACTCCTGTTTTTTCTAATTTTGCTATTAGTTTCTTCCTCACAACACCTACTACCAGTCCTCTCCTGCCTGTTGATTTTGTCCTCTGCCCTCGCACCTTCAGCCCCCGTTCATGCCTTATACCCCTGTAAGATCGTATCTTACGTAACAAATTTATATCGTCCTGGAACTTTAACGCCATGTCAGAGCCCATGATGTGCTTGTCCTCACCTGTAATCATATCTCGCCTCCTGTTCAGCATCCAAAAGGGCAACCGTTTCTCAACACTACCAAGTGCTACTTTTAACTTCTCTATATCGCTGTTAGAAAGCTTGCCCATTTTCGCTCCCATATCTACCCCGGAGTAAAGGACCATAGCTCTCGCCACTCTCCTTCCTACTCCTTTTATACCACACAGGGAATATGCCACCCGTTTATTACCATCTAAGTCGGTATCTAAAATCCGGACTATGTGCTTGAACTCCTCTTCCTCTACCCTTTCCGTCTTCTCCCCTTCTTCGCTCATCTTTCACTTCTTTTAAACTAACTGCTATACCAAAGAAATATGTCTTAGCTAAAAAGAGTATTTTCGCCGAGGAAGGGATTTGAACCCTTGAGTCCCTTTCGGAACACAGGCTATCAGTTCGGCCCTTGGAACTCCAGGCCTGCGCCTTACCACTCAGCCACCTCGGCTCCTTTTTTATGTCCCTTTAGCCCCCAGCCTTTCATATATGTCCCGGGCATCATGAACACCTTCTCCGTCTCTACACATATCCCCTCCTCTGCTCTGTACATATCGCCTGAGCCTATCTTTGCTTTACCCTTGCATACCGCTTCTCCTTTTAGCGTGTATAATATTACACTGTCCCCTATATTTATTCCTTCTTCTATTCTCGAAATACCAGGTGCTGCGAGATCAGCGCCATGACATATCGCATCAACCGCTGTGTCCTTTACAATTATGCACGGCAGATGCCCCAGTGCATATTCCACAGGCATGATTAGTTTACGGAGTATGCTTTCATCTCCTTCTTCATAAAGCACATACGCATCCTTAAGGTCTTGCAGCTTCGTTAGACACGTCTCATCGAATGGTAACGATTGCGTCCTTCTTAACTGTAACATGTGCGCATTCACGCCTAATGCGAGCCCGATATGATGACAGAGCATTCTTATGTAGGTTCCCGATTCACAACCTACCTTCATCAATACCTCTCGCCCCTCTTTCTCTTTTAGCTCTATGTACCGCACGGTCCTCACCCGTATCCTGCGCTTAACTGCGGATTTCAGTGGCGGCTTTTGGTATATCTTACCCACAAATTCGTCAGTTACCCTTCTAAGCTCTTCCTCTTCAACGTCGCCATGCAGTTTCATCACGATTATGTATTCCTTGTCCCAAACGAAACTACTGGCGAACCTCCTTGCTACACCGAGTAGAACAGGCAGTACACCTGTAACGTTCGGGTCCAGTGTTCCCGTATGCGCCGCTTTCTTTACGTTCAGTATCCCCTTTACCCATGCAACAACTTCGTGCGATGTTGGACCCGCGGGTTTATCTATAACCACCACACCTTTTGCTATATGCTCCTGTATGGGGCGAGCGTCAGGTGCGCAACCATACCGGGGATCGGTAAGGGCGGGCGATTTATCCAATTTACATCGTTCTAACGGTCTTTCGTGCTCAATCATAAGTAAAATTCTGCTTTATTTAGTCCCGAGAGGATTCGAACCCCCGTCACAGGCTCCAAAGGCCTGTATGCTTGACCGCTACACCACGGGACTTTTTAATTAATTATTCTATCTATTGCTTTATTATTTCGCGCTTTAGCTAAAAAACTTTCATTCAAAAAGAAAGCTCTTCCTCCTTATCCCATTCTCGCATATAGTGCATCCCCAGCTCCTTTAGCTTGGCTCTATCCACCTGCAATCCTACCGTGTAGCTACCAATAAACTTCTCAAACTCGCTATGTAAAGACTGAAAAGTGGGATGCTTAGCATAGTGTAATTCACTATCACTGTGGAATTCGTATTTTATCTCGAAATGAACTGCTGACCTCGTCAACCGTTTAAAGCGGTCAAAATCCAGTGAATGGTACACGTGCGTAGGTATGTCCTGCACTTTTAACCGTACCACTTTATCTTGCGGATTACAGTCCTGTATGCGATCTATTATAGCAGTTTCTATCTCCTGTGCATTGAGCTCGCTACAAACGATCGGCTCCAGGTCTACCAGCTCTCTTGTCCTTAGTGGATGAAATATAACCTCTCTTTCTCTGCCAGCTCTCAGGTAAACCTCTAAGAAGCCCTTAGTATCTTCCACCTCATTGAAGCTGAATCGCTCTGTGGAGCCAGCATAGTAAGCGTTTGCCTTTACTTTCGTGCACCCGTGAAAATGCCCTAAAGCGATATAATCAAAATCTGTTAAGTTGTCAATACGGACTTTTTGCTCGTTGAATTCTCTCATCAGGAAAGCAGGCGCACCATGAATGCTTGCGTGTAGTAGTGCGATATTGAATCCAGTATTATGTGGCATCAGTTTATTCTTCTCCGCTTCTATATCATCACAATGCGGAACCGCATGGACACTCATGCCATCTAAGTCAACGACTTTATACTTATTTTCATAAATTACGTGTATACCCGGGATATGCTCAAACAGGCTGAATACACTACCCGTCTCCTTCAACCGAGGGGTATCATGATTGCCTGAAATCGCTACAAATGGGATACCTGCATCACTTAATCGTATCAGTTGGCTAAGCACGAAAGAGATAGCGCGATTTGTCGGCCGCACGGAATCGAAGAGGTCGCCTGCATGTAATACCGCATCCGGCTTCTCTTTTAGCGTATAGTCCACAAATTGTTTGAATGCCTCGTTTGTGTCCACTTCTCGCTGGTTCAGACCGGTCGCCTCGTCCATCTTACGGTACGCCGAATAGCCTATGTGTGTGTCTGCAACGTGAAATATTCGTTTCATTTATCTGTTTATTTGTCCTTGTATAGAAACTACGATATAATATATTCTGTATAGGGGCTGAAAATGCGTGAATTGAAAGAGAGGTTAGCGAGCGAGGGGAAGTTAATAGAGATCGAACGAACAGTATCATCAAATTACGAAGTTGCAGCTATTTGTATAGAGCAGAAGCAGAAGCCTATTTTGTTCCATGCGGTTGACGGTACGCATAGGGTTATAATGAATGTACTGGGTGGAAGAGAGACACTGGCAGGGCTACTTGGCATCTCTTCCCGTAATATCGCACCGGTTTTGGCTGCAATACCGTACAGCGGAGAAGGCGGCGAGGTGAGAATAGTCCAGGATTCACCGACAAAAGAGCTGGTAAAAGAGCCTGATTTAGGCGCTTTACCTGTATTAACTCATTTCCATGGTGATGCCGGTGCTTACATCACGGCTGGTATAGTCGTTGCCGAATTGAATGGCGTAAGGAACGCATCATTTCACAGGATGCTGGTTCTGGATGGCAGGAGATTAGCAGTAAGGCTCGTCCCCCCACGTCATCTGTATAAGATGCATTGTGAAGCAATAGAAGCCGGTGAAGAGTTGAAAGTTGGAATAGCCATAGGAGTTGAGCCGTTAATTCTTTTAGCAGCAGCAACAAGGGTACCACCCGGCAGGGAATTTGAATACGCATCGCGCTTGAAGAAGAACCCAGTAGAGCTTTTCAAATTGGACAATGGCGTGGCGATTCCTCATGCTGAGTTCGCTTTGGAAGGTATCATAGGAAAAGACCGAGAGAAGGAAGGACCTTTTCTGGATATTACCGGTACGTATGATAAGATAAGAGAGGAACCGGTTATCACGCTTACGAGGATGTATCAGCGAAAAGACCCGATTTATCACGCTATACTGCCTGCTGGTAGTGAGCACAAGCTGCTTATGGGCGTGCCTTATGAACCGTTGATATTTCGAGCGGTTGAGCGTGTGGCACGAGTGAAGAACGTTCTGTTGACCGATGGCGGGTGTTGCTATTTGCATGCGGTAGTGCAATTAAAGAAGATGGGAGAAGGCGAGGCGAAGAATGCGGTTATTGCCGCTTTTGCAGCTCATCCCAGCCTGAAGCTCGTTGTCGTTGTGGATGAGGATATAGACATATTTAACTCGAATGAGGTGGAATATGCAGTGGCGACACGGGTACGCTGGAATGATGATGTGATGCTCATACAGGGCGTAAAGGGTTCATCACTTGATCCTTCTGCGATAAATGCGATCACTACGAAGGTGGGTATAGATGCGACTAAGGACCTGGGTGAAGAGAGGAGATATGAGCGGGTAACCGTATGAAAGTGGTATCTGTTTTAGCTGACACTAGGACATGACACTGGTTGGAGTGCTGTTTTTGGTAGTCCTGTTTATTTTTAAATCTCACATCACCTTCTCCAGACTCATATCAAACATCTTCCTCGTCTCCCGTGCAAGCGCATCAGGAAGACCAGTAATGTCCACATTCAAGAACCCGCGAATGATCACCGAAGTAGCTTCCTCCTCGCTCAATCCCCGTGCCATCAGGTATTGGATCTCCTCCTCCGCAACCTTACCTACCGCAGCTTCATGTGAAAGGTCGAGGTCTCTTCGTGTCGCTTTGAGCTCAGGAATCGAATCTACTTCCGCAGTATCAGAAAGCATCAATCCCCTGCATTCGATATGCCCCTTTGCCTTTGCTCCTTCGCCTATGACGTCACTACGTGCGATAACCTTCGCATTGTCGGTAGCAATCACCCTCGATATGATTTCTGACCTGCTGCCTTCGCCCTGAAGCACTGCTCTCGACCCTGAATCAACCTTCGTATCGCCATGAGCATATATAACGGTCTGGAATGTTGCCCTTGCGTTTCTACCCACGCAATAAGCAGTAGGATACATCTGGAGTGATTTAACAGGTGTCATTAAGATGTAGTTGCTGATAAAAGTGCCGTCATCCTCAATCACCACTGCACTTCTCGGTCTAACCTCCATGCCCTGGCTCCAGTTGTGTATCATAGTAAACGTAATCTTCGCACCTTTCTTTACGTAAAATTCGGACACGCCGAGATGCAGTGCAGAATTGACCGCATGAGAGACGGAACAGCCGGTGATGATATGGAGTTCCGAGTACTCTTCTGCAATCACGATGTTGTGCACCTTCTGCCCGATTTTATCGGATGTGATGAAGAGACAGGACTGCACTGGCATAGTTACTTTTTTACCCGCTTCTGACCTGATAAAGTAGCCATGTGTCTGCTCTAATTCGACTTCAGCGGTGTATTTATCCATATCCACAGGAACTGCATTCCATAGATAATCATTTAGCCAACTATGTTTCTTAAAAGCATCTGTCGTGCTCATGAGCTCCAAACCCGGGTATTTCACTTTTGAATATACTACTGAACAGTCCTGCTGTAAAAACGAACCAGACCTGTCTTTCTCAGAAGGTTCAATACCTGCGTCGAGCAGATCTTGCTGGTATTCTTCCGGGAAATTGTCCAGTGAGTTGAGGGGCTCGTGTTCTTCCCCGGCGATATATCCTTCAATCGCGATGTCTTCGCCTAAAGCCGCTCTTTTCGTCTTTGCACGTCCTGCATGCTCAATTATCTCTTTTCTCGCCATTCTGTATCCTCTCCACGTAAACATAACTCCACACATCTTTCAAAACCATTCTCCATGACGTTCTTTGTTATCTCGTCCGGCATTCCAGAGCACGCTATCCGTCCTTCAAGCATCACATGTGCACGGTCGGCCTTTACGTGTCGCATTATAAACCCACTATGAGTAATTATAAGACCTGCTTTCTCTCTTTTGCTCGGCATCTTGTTTCTATCCAGAAGTTCACTCATTATCCCGCCTATGAGCTCTATGTTCTCGACATCCACGCCAGAGTCAGGTTCGTCGAACATGATGAAGTCAGGTGCTTGTGCGAGCAGTTGCAGTATCTCCGACCTTTTAACCTCGCCACCAGAAAAGCCAAGGTTCACATCCCGGTTCAAGAACTCAATAGAGATGTTAAGCCTTTTTGCAAGCGCGATCACGTCTTCGTCTATCGTCTCTTCTTTTCGTCCCTGTGCAATATTCACCATATCGCCGAGCTTTACGCCTCTTATCCCGGGTGGATGCTGGAATGACATGCCCATTCCTAATTTCACACGTTCGTCAGTCGTCAAATAGGTTACATTAACGCCTTTAAACGTTACACTCCCTTTTTTGACTTTATAATTAGGAAGACCAAGAAGGGCCATTAGAAGCGTTGTCTTTCCGCAACCATTGGGTCCAAATAATACGTGGACCTCTCCTCGTTCGATATTAAGTGTCAAATCACGTATTATTTCTTTTCCTTCTACTTCCACAGTCAAATCTCTTATTTCTAACATTTTATCTTCTCGCCTCCTATTTATTACCCTCCGATTTATTATTCTTGTTGTGTTATAATAAGGTTGTAATCATTATCAACTCAATTGTTCTCATATCCACGCTAAATACTAACCATATCCCGCAACAAGCGGAAGTGCGATGGTTCATCTCTTCAACAACTCTTCAAATCTCGCCTTAGTGTCGTCTACCGCAAGTACTTCTTTCACCGCCGGAATCTTATCCTTCAGTGTTGCCGCGACAAAGTTCACCAATGTAAACTGGCTCATCGGGCACCCGGCACATGCACCGGTCAACCGCACCTTCACCACGCCATCGTCCACACTCACCAATTCTATACTTCCGCCCTGCATCTCTAAAAGTGGCCTAATATCCTTTTCTACCACTTTCCTCACCTCCTCCAACATCTTATCACCCTACCTGCTCTATAATACTCCATTTATATTTTTATTCCTTTCACACTTTAAATAGCTTTCGATTGCTTCATTATATGTTATAGTCATCTTAATAGGAAACATGGATTATATAAATCTTCCCATGCCCTACCCTCTATGTGAAGGCGGAACTTGGAGATGGCAGCCTATTATCGCCAAACTACCTTTCAACATCGGAAATATTTGTTTGAACTGGTTGAGCAACAGGGGAATGTTTCAGAAGCGTGTAAGTGGGCAAATGTCTCGCGTAAGACATACTATCATTGGAAGCCCAGATATGAGAAAGAGGGCTTAGAAGGTCTTCGTGAGCCAAAGAGTCATGCTGTGCATAACC
>Ga0190285_1000368_pt1 | contig 10726 bp, 9 predicted proteins | sample 48691823_MG_FD_163429 | JGI IMG/M metagenome (GOLD analysis project Ga0190285, IMG submission 163429) | Hydrothermal vent microbial mat bacterial communities from Southern Trench, Guaymas Basin, Mexico - 4869-18-2-3_MG | ecosystem: Environmental > Aquatic > Marine > Hydrothermal vents > Microbial...
AAATTCAGTAGTATGCTCTACCACAAGACTCTCAGACTGCTCAACCCACATTGCTCCCTGCCCTTTCGTATTAAGCAGCCCCCTATCTTCTAACTCCTTTACTACCACTGCGTCATGTCCTGTTGCATCTATTACAAGTTTCGATTCCAGTGAAACCGGATCTGCACATGCTATTTCTCGCGGCAATGTAGAAACCGCAGTCCAATTTATCACCGCTCCCTGTACTCTACCGTTATGCAGCACCACATCGTCCAGAGCTGTCATATTTAATATCCGCGCACCGCAGTCGCACGTCGCAGCAATCAATTTCGAGCACGCATGAGTTGCGTCTGCAACGAATAATCCTTTGCTATATTCCTTATAAGGCACCTTGAGTTCATCGAATATACGTTCCGCCGGTGACCTGACCGTGAGCTTGTTCATCATGAATCCCCCGAGCCAGAACCCACCGCCCAAATAGTTGTTCCGTTCTATTATCAGTACCTTTACACCTTCGGATGCCAGTTCCTTCGCAGCCATTAGCCCTGATGGACCCGCGCCCACTATTATAACCTCTGTCTCCGCGTATTTATCAAATTCTTCTGCAAATTCCGACACGATTGCTCTCGTTATTTGACTTTCTGATACTGGTGCGAATTCTACTCTGTTCATAGAATTAGCTATGGTGTTCATCATTTATATGTTTTAACTATGCAATTTTAAAACTGAGCATCGCGAAATAAAAGTATGAACCTCAAAGCATGCGTCTATCAGCACCAACAGGCATTCAAGCATAAAGTAGTAGAGGCACTCGCAGAGAAATATTCAATGAGTGTGGAGCAAGTTCTTGATAAGAATAAAGAAGTGCTCGAGAGATATGTTCGGGAGAGATATAAAGGAGTAATGCAAGCAGTTTCTAAGATACAGGAATACAAACGCCCTGTTGTGCTTAGCATAAGACGGGACCCATGTAGTGACGATGTGTGCAGTATATGTAAGAGGGACCAGCCGCACATTGAGGAACTGAAACGAGTGTACGGCGATAGAGCTGATTTTTATGATATTTTTGACAGCTCGCCGGAAGCCGCTATATATCATGTTATATACCAGAACAAAGGCGAGAAGCTACTACCGCTGACTGCGATTATTTACAAAAGTGAAGTGAAAAAATACTGGTCGGGCAGACCAGTAGAACTTGAGCAGTACCGCAAGTATCTTGACCCGCTGGTTTGATGCGTATTAGCATGAGGGGGGAAAAGCCACATCCAGCCGAAGATACTCGTGAAGGGCGAATAATTCAGCTTAAATTCGCACAAACACAATTCGCTTCCCCTTGTCGAGTAGCATTCATAGTCCACATCCTAAAGGAGTATTAGCTCCGGGGCAACTATAAGCCCCCTCACAGAACAGGACTATTCTCTCTCACCATCCGGCTCTTCAGAAGCATATCCTCTACGATTGAATAGGGTATAAGTCAAATAATATATCCTATGCTTTGGTAGCGGATTAAACGAAAGAAAGCGATTGAATTATAGGGGGTTCAAGTGATACAGGAAACTATCCTGGATTTTAAAGTAATTAATGTGCAGAATAAATAACAATGAAGATGGACGCGACAAAGCAGAAAGTAAGGAAATATGCGCTGCAGAATGCGGTGAAGCATGATAAAGCGCCTATGGCAGATGCAGTGCTGAAGAGAATCCTTGGTGAGCAACCGGAGCTGAGGAAAGTAGCAAAAGAGGTATATGCACTGGTGAAAGTCGAAATAGAGCGTATAGAATCAATGACCAGGGAAGACAGGATAGAAGAGCTGAAAGAGATAGCACCAGAACTGTTAGAAGAGCAAAACGAGCGCGAGAAGCGTGAAATTGGATTACCCGACTTGCCACGTGCAGAAGGCGAAAGAGTGGTGATTCGATTCGCGCCCAATCCAAACGGTGCCGCAACGCTCGGCAGTGCCCGTGGCATAATCGTAAATTCAGAGTACGCGAGGAGATACAATGGCAAGTTCATATTGCGATTTGATGACACCGATCCTGTATTGAAGCGGCCGTTACTCGACGCCTATGACTGGTACCTTGAAGATTGCGATTGGCTGGATGCTAAACCCGATGAGGTGGTAGTGGCATCGGAACGTATAGATTCGTATTACAGCTATGCAAAGGAGTTGATAGAAGAAGGAGCAGCCTATGTCTGTTTCTGCCCGGCTGACGTTTTCAAAGGCTATAAAAACAGGAAAGTACCATGCCCTGATAGAGCAGCCAGTATTGAGACGAATGTAGAAAACTGGACCAGGATGCTGGAGGGTGTTTACGAAGAGAAGGAAGCGGTGCTGCGTATAAAAACTGATATAGCGGCTAAAGACCCTGCGTTAAGAGATTGGGTCGCATTCCGGATTATAAAGAAGGATCATCCGCGAGTCGGCAGAAGATACGTGCTATGGCCGAATCTGGATTTTGAATCTGCAATAGAAGACCACTTGCTTGGCATAACGCATATAATACGTGGAAAAGACCTGATGAAATCGGAGAAGCGGCAGCAGTTCTTATACGATCATTTCGGCTGGCAATATCCGGTAACACTGCACTGGGGTAAGATAAAGGTGCAGGAGTTCGGTAAATTTAGCACTTCTGAACTCAAGAGAAGAATAAAAAAGGGAGAATACGAAGGCTGGGACGATCCCCGACTACCAACGCTAAAAGCACTGCGTAGAAGAGGATTCCACCCGGAAGCGATTCGTAAGTTCTTTATCTCTATCGGTATAACGCAAACGGACATCGCGGTGAGCATGAAGAACATGTATGCAGAGAACAGGAAGATGGTGGATGCACTCGCATCACGGTATTTCTTTGTGCATAAACCAGAAGAAATGCGTCTGCGTGATGGCGATTCTTTTGTGGCACAGGCATTGAAGCATCCTTCGGGTTCGGATTACCGAGAGATAAGAACCGGTAGCACTGTTTACATAACAGGCGGGGATTATGCTAAGCTAAAAGTAGGCGAGAAGATAAGACTGAAATATCTACGCACGGTAGAAATAGAAAGTATTGACCCGTTAGTGGCTAAGGTTATAGATATGGACTCAAAAGTACCTGTTATCCACTGGGCACCCGGGAATGGCATAAATGTTACGGTGAAGAAGCCAGGAGGAATAGATAAAGGCATAGGCGAGCCTTTGATTGGCTCTGAACTCGGGAATGTGGTGCAGTTTGAACGATACGGGTTCGTCAGGATTGATTCGGTTGTGAGCGAGGAAGTAGTAGCGTATTTTACGCATTAGGTTCCAACCAATTACGAGAATCAGTCAAGATTTTACGAGCTTAAAATTTATTTTACCCTTATACAATGCGCTACCTAACACGACTCCACTTGCTCCTACCTCTTTTATCCACTTCACGTCCTCCGCACTACTTACTCCACCTGCTATCACCACAGGAACGCTTGCAGCCCCAACAAACTCCTCTATGATCTCTCTCTCCACTCCGCCCATCAAACCTTCAACGTCTATGTTCGTGAACAGCAGACTGCCTGCACCCATCTCTTCTACCTTCTTCGCCGCAGCCTTCGCCTCTATTCCTGTTACTTCTCGCCATCCATCTATCGCCACTTTTCCACCTCTTGCGTCCAGTGCGACCATAACGCGCTCAGAAGAGAACACATCTGCCACTGTTTCTATAAGCTGCGGAGATTTCAATGCGGCAGTACCAAATATTACTCTATCTACACCTATCTCAAGGAGCTTTACCGCGGCTTCGTAAGTCCTGATTCCTCCACCTACCTGAATCTTTGCTTCCCCTTTTACACCCTCTGATTCTGTTATCTCTTTAATCACGCTAAAATTGCCCTGCTCCTTCATGAACGCGCCATCCAGGTCTATTATGTGCAATCTTTTTGCACCCTGAACAACCCATTCTCGCGCTATCGCCACCGGATTCTCAGCAGAGAATATCACCGCATCCTGCTTACCCTGCCGTAATTGAACGCAGTTACCCCCTTTCAAATCTACCGCAGGTATAACTTCAAATCCCGACATCGTAGTTTGAGGGTATGTGTGCGTATATAAAAAAGTAGGTAGGCAAAGAGGGGGTGTGTTTTTATAACGCGATTTATATCTATGGAATGGAGATGAGGGAAGAGCAGTTTCTTGAGGAAGTGCAGTATTTCAACAGCCAGCTATCAGCGGTTATCGGGCAAAAAATAAAGTGTGAAAGCAATAAAATCTTAGCCGATGCGCTGAATTACATAAGAGATACAGGGGGGAAGAGACTTCGCCCTATCATCTGTATTCTATCCGCGGAAGCAGTTGGCGGCTCACGTGATAAAGCCGTGTCCACAGCAATAGCAATTGAATTACTCCATAACGCTACTCTGGTTCATGATGACGTAATAGACGAGAATTACGTACGCAGGAAGAATCTATCTAATCCCGCGAGATATGGCGAAAAGCGGGCAATAGTTATTGGAGACCTCCTGCTTGGGCTTTCTTGTGAGATGCTGGGGCGCTGTGGCGAGCCGGAAGTCATGAGATTGGTTACCCGTGCTATCTCTGATATCGCTATGGGGCAGTATCTGGAGTTTACGTTACGGTTACGGGATTTAACGGAGGCGACAGAGCAGTTATACATGGAAATAGCGGAGCTGAAAACCGCATCTGCATTTATGGCAAGTGCCGAAGCGGGGGCGATACTCGGCTGTGGTAGCGAAATAGAAAGCGAAAATCTCCGTAATTATGGTAAAAGCCTGGGCATAGCATACCAGATTCAAGATGACGTTTTAGACATCTGCGGTGACCCTGAGAAGACGGGCAAATCAGTGGGATTAGACATAAAAAATGGAGAGCGAACGATTCTTGTGATTCACGCATTGAACAATTCGAGCCAGGTAGAGAAGGCGTATGTAGAAGAAATCCTGATGAAGAAGAGGGAAGCCGGTAGTTCCGAGATTGATAGGGTAAGGGGGATATTAATAAATTCGCACGCGATTAACTATGCAATTACGCTATCCAATGAGCTTGTACAGGGTGCGAAGAATAGTATAGAAGGACTCGAGAATACAGAAGCAAAGCGGAAACTGCAGCTCATTGCGGATTTAGCTGCGCAGAGAATAGAAGAGCAGGCTCAGGACACATTTATAGATAGATAATGAAACAAGCGCAGTGCCCATTTGCAACTGTACATTTAACGAATTCGTACAGTTTACGCGAGTGCACCCATTTATTTACGTAACGCAAAAGGAAGCGCGTGATACAGGAGGCTCATCAGATATCTGCTTTCGCTTTCTTAATTTTTTTTTTTGATCTTTTCATTTTTGTTTCAATACCTGTAATTTTAGTTTATAATACATACAGAAATAGCCGTTATATGCTGCTGTATGCTCTAACGAGTACTTATAAAGTTGTTAATCTTAGAAATAGCTGCTGTATGGAAAGCTTTAAGTAATATGAACGCGTATATACGAGATAGGAGGCGCAAAAAACAAAAAAATGAAATGCAAAAGAAGTGTAATAAGTCTGTCGCTGACCGCGGTAATACTGGCGATAATGATGGTGCCTGCAATGGCTACACCACCATCAGGAGGATACCAAATAGACGGTAATTTGAGTGATTGGGGTGTTAACCCCGGTTCTGACTGGTACTCGGAAACAGCGAAGCAGCAGGTAGAGGAAAACTATCCCGGGAGTGGAGGTAATCCTGGGGACGAACGATGCGATATAGAAGCAATGTATATAGATGAGGATGAAAACGGTCCGTGGGTCTATTTCGCTATTGTAACATCGACACCAGAAGACGGTTTTCCACACCCATATGCCCCGTCTGACCCAAAAAAGAGGATTATACCGGGTGATTTAGCTTTGGATTTGAGTTCCCCCACAGGTTGGTTGAACCCTGAAGATTCAGATGGAAGATATGGTTTTGAATACGGTGTAAAACTGACAAGTCATAACTATACTGATGTTGGAAAAGGAACGCCTGTTCAGGGACACATAGGATCCGTTTTCAAAGATCCGGTTTGGGTAAAGATAACCACTTACTATGCTCAAAACAACGCGAATTTTACTAACATGGTCCAAGGTAGTGGTAGGTCAGTGCTAATATGGGAAGCCACAGGCGCTGATATTGCTTATGTAGAGGATGATTGGGAGGACGAGGGTTATGCTAATTACGTAATAGAGATGAGGATACCCAAGAGCGCATTAGGAATATCAGATCAAGGTGGCTTGCTTAAGTTGCTGGCTACACAGAGCTGTACAAATGACATAATAGTAACGAGCTTTGACTATACACCAATCCCGGAATTCGCAACAATCGCAATACCACTGGTTATGACCCTCGGTCTATTTTATTACTACCGGAGGAAGCGGCGGATAGAAGAGAGAATAGATGGCAGATAAATTTTTGTAGCCCCTTTTTTATTTTTTAGCTGATAAGACAGTAGGAATCGTGTGAACTGGAGGGCAAGTAGAGCTGGTAGGTGTTGTTTGTGGATATTGATAGAATAAATACATAGGTTTTAAATAAATCCGTAGTTTGAGACTTGCTATAAATTATATCTTTACGTTTCTACTCATGTTGTTGTATAAGCGGTATGAAAAGCAAAGAACTAACGCTTTCCGGGACTTTCGTATATGGCAATGACTTTGAAGAGAGGGAGGGTCATATAGTAATAGAACGGGGTAAGATAAAAGAAATAGGTACGGATAGAACAGAATCCGGTTTAAAAGGTATTATAATTCCCGCTTTCGTTAATGCACATACGCATGTTGGCGATTCGATAGCAAAAGAGCCTGATTTTATGCCATTGGATAAATTAGTAGGTCCAGGCGGGTTCAAACAGAAAGTATTAGCGGAAACGCCACACAAAATGCTGGTTTCTGGAATGAAGAATACAATTGAGGACATTTTTTATTCGGGTACGCAGATGTTTGCGGATTTCCGTGAAGGTGGTGTTACGGGTGCGAAAGCGTTGAAAGAGGCATTTAACTTGGTGCAGGAGAGTTTAAGTATGCGGATTCTTGGTAGAACAGGTAACAATAGTCATGGAGACATTAACTCACTTCTTGACCTGGTGGATGGGATAGGGGTAAGCAGTGTTGCGAACCATAAACGTGAATATCTGGCGTTCTTAGCAGAAGAGGCGAAGAGTAGAGGTAAAAAGCTCGCTATCCATGCCGGCGAGAGAAATGTGGCAGATATAAAAGGAGCAATAGAACTTGAACCTGATTTCATTGTGCATCTTATAAAAGCAACGCGGGACGATTTCCGGCAGATGTGTGATAGTAATATAGGCGCTGTTGTTTGCGTGCGCTCAAATCTGGTGACCGGGATGGGACTGCCCCCGTTACGTCAGATGCTTGAGTCGGGATTGACCGTGGGTGCTGGTACCGATAACGTAATGCTCAACTCACCTAACATATTCTCTGAGATGGAATTCATATCGAAGATATTCCGAATTGAAGCGAAGGAGGTGCTGAAGATGTGTACATGGAATGGCGCAAAGGTGTTGGCGAACGAGGGAATTGGCACGATAGAAGAGGGTAAGACTGCGAATTTGCTCGTTATCAGTACTGATACAGCGAATATGAGGAATGTCAGGAACCCGATAAAGGCTGTGGTGAGACGCGCGACACGAAATGACATAGCGGCGATAGTGTATGAAGGGGAAGTAAAGAGGTAATTAGATTTAAAGCGAAGCAATAAATATGGAATTAAAAGTTGACATTCGGAAAATAGGAGAGAAAGGGCGGGAACTCTTCAAAAAGATTTCCGAAGAGCTGGAGAGTGATTATTTGGGTAAGTTCGTGGCGATTGAAGTGGATAGCGGTGATTACTTCATTGGGGATACCAGTGTTGAAGCAAATAAGTAAGTATCAGGGCAAGGTATTTTATCTGGGAAGATCTGGTTTTCATGCAAATGAGCGGTACCCCCTATCAAGCAAAGAAATATTTAAGTAACCTCCGGCCATCTCCGAAAGTCAAGTTATAAGGCATGTTTCCTATCAGGATAGCAACAACAGAAACTTAAAAAAAAGAAATGGTTTGTGCTAAAAGAAGAAAGAGGGGGGGATGAGAAAGTGTTTTCCAATCTGAAAACGGTGTTAAAAGAGCTTGGCAGTATTTTGGTTATACTTGGAGTGCTCATACTTTCACTGCTCGTGGTCGCTTATATCTTTGGAGAGCTTTACGTGATAAAACCGTTAGTATTCACGGCTATTGCAGCCTTAGCCCTCGGATTATCGCTTAGATACTCTTTTAAGACCGCAAAAGAGCCTGAATTTAAAGATGCGATGGTATGTGCGGCGTTGACGTGGCTGGTCGTTCCCGCACTCAGTTCACTCCTTTTTATTATGATAGAGGGGATGAGTCCGCTGGATTCGTTCTTTGAAGCGATGTCCGGGTGGACAGGAACGGGTCTGACGATGATTGCACATCCCTCCTCGCTTACACACACAGCGCAGTTCTGGAGAAGTCTAATGCAGTGGGTGGGCGGCGTAGGTGTGATTGTTTTGATGCTCTCCATTCTGGCACGCCCCGGGACAGGGGCATTTGCATTGTATAAAGCGGAAACGCGAGAGGAGCGAATAAAACCAAGCATTATATCCACGGTGAGGATGACATGGTGGATTTATCTTATTTTAACCTCTTTTGGCATAGTTTTATTCTTCCTCGCCGGGATGAAGCCATGGGAAGCGCTGAACCATGCAATGACCGCAATAGGGACAGGAGGATTCACTGTAACAGATAAAAGTATAGCATATTACAACAACTTTCTTATCGAATTGGCAATTATTCCGATGATGATTTTAGGAGCCACACCTTTTTTAGTGCATTACAAGATGCTAAAAGGTAATCTCAGGGCTTTTTTTAAAGATACGCAATGCCGAGCTTTTGTCGTTATCTTGTCTATCCTGCTCGTTTCCCTGTTCGCAGCCAATTACTCATTATACGGTGATGTTTTAGGCTGTCTCCGTTTTTCCTCTTTTCAACTTATATCTGGACTGACGTGCACGGGGTTCCAGACAACAGGTGTGCATGGGTGGTCTGGTACAGGGCTGATTATCGTATGTATGAGCATGATAATAGGTGGTGGTGCGGGATCTACGGCAGGGGGAGTGAAATTAATAAGAGCGGTAATAGCGTATAAATGGATAAGATGGTCATTACGGAGGAATTTTTTGCCACCAAGAGCAATAATTTCTCTCAGACTTGGAGATAGACTATTAGAAAAGGAAGAAATAGTTAAAATAGTCTCAGAAGCGAGTTTGATTATTATTCTCTGGCTTCTGTTCTTGTTTACTGGGATATGTGTGTTATCGTCAGTGTTGGATCCACAATTTCAGTTGGGTGAGGTCATGTTTGAGGTCGCTTCTGCACAGGGGAATGTGGGATTATCTACCGGGATAACAAATGCGGGGATGTCATACATTGGGAAAGTAATGTTGATATTAAACATGTGGATAGGTCGTCTGGAGATAATCCCAGTTTTGATGCTTTTCCGGGTTCTTGTTAGAGGATTTGAGCCAATATAGTCAAAATTCCCGCCACCAAGCACCAAAACACAAGCAATAGTGAATACCAAAACGAATGCATGACTCGCCGCCAAAAAAGTATTGCCTTTTTGGCAGTATTGGCATTGATAAGAGTGGGAATGGCGTTTGCCTTCATGGGGGTGGTCATGATAAACTCGTGCAGGAATGCGCAATCCAGCATAAAGCGAACTATTACATAAAAGTGGCATTCGTTAATCAAAACGCTCGTAACGTTACAATAGTAGGAATCTACGAAAGCAGCGAACCCATAACTGTAACGGCGACCCAGAGCGAAGACGGCAGCGGCGTAAATATTCTTCTTTTTATATATTCCGCTTTATTTATATGATTTGCATACAAATGTCCTCCAGCACAAACAAGCATGCACCAAAATATATATCGCATCACCTATTGAAACCAGACACGGTAGAGCGTAGGAAGTATCAAATAGCGATAGCAAAAGAGTCAGCGAAGGAATCCCTAATGGTTGTTTTACCTACCGGCTTGGGCAAGACGACAGTAGCACTTCTGGTATTATTACAACGGCTGGCAAAGGGCAAGACCCTTCTTCTCGCGCCTACTCGCCCGCTGGTCGAGCAGCATTCAGCGTTTTTAAAAGAAGTACTAAAACTCGATGAAGCGCTTATACAAACCTTTACAGGTACAGTTATGGCAGAGAAGCGAGCGATTTTATGGGAAGCAGCAAAAGTAGTCGTTTCTACACCGCAAATAATAGAAAACGATTTGTTGAGTGGTAGGATCAGGCTCCACGATGTTGCACTACTGATATTCGATGAATGCCACCGTGCAGTAGGTAACTACTCGTACGTGTACATAGCAGAGAAGTACGCGGAACAGGCTAAGGAGCCACGCGTATTGGGCATAACCGCTTCTCCTGGTAGTGACAAGGACAAGATACGGGAAATTTGTGCTTCTATTGGTGTAAAGCGAGTAGAAAGCCGTACGGAATACGATTCCGACGTAGCACCATATATATACAAGAAGGAATTTGAATGGCGTGCCGTAGAGGTCCCCCGCGAGCTGAAGCAGCAGAAACTGGTATTAGATGATGTTTTAGAACTAAGAATAAACGAATTACGAAAGCTTGGTTTTATAAGGAAGAAAAAGGGTAAGGAGGTAACAAAAACCGAACTGTTGCAGTTGCGCAGGATAATAGAGGCGCAATTGGCGGTACAGAAGCATGCAGACCTATACAAGGCG
>Ga0190285_1000370_pt1 | contig 10709 bp, 8 predicted proteins | sample 48691823_MG_FD_163429 | JGI IMG/M metagenome (GOLD analysis project Ga0190285, IMG submission 163429) | Hydrothermal vent microbial mat bacterial communities from Southern Trench, Guaymas Basin, Mexico - 4869-18-2-3_MG | ecosystem: Environmental > Aquatic > Marine > Hydrothermal vents > Microbial...
ATATAATTGGATTAAGGGTGAATAATGGAACAAAAAATTATTCAAGGCGATGCCATGACGCTTTTAAAAGAAATTCCATCAGAATCCATTGATGTTATTATTGCAGATCCCCCTTACAATTTAGGGAAAAATTATGGAAACAATCATGATTTCAAGGAGTTTGATGATTATATTTCATTCTCAAAAACTTGGTTAGGTGAGGCAAAGCGTATTTTAAAAAGCACCGGCACGATCTATGTTTTCATGGGTGTACGTTTTATTTCTTATATTTATGATATTTTAGAGGTTAAATTGAAATTAGTTTTTAATAGCTGGATTTGTTGGCATTATACTCAAGGTATAGGTAAAACTAAAGGATTATCACCACGCCATGATGATATATTAATGTTCACTAAATCAAATCATTTTAAATTTAATTTAGATAGTATCAGAGTTCCGCAGAAGTTTTATCGCTCACGTAATAATATGCGTGGTGCTAACCCTGGTGATGTCTGGAAATTTTCTCATGTACATTATTGCAATGAAAATAGACAAAAACACCCTACTCAAAAACCTGAAGGACTCATTGAAAGAATGATACTCGCATCAAGTGATAAAGGCGAACAAATATTTGATCCCTTTTCTGGTAGTGGAACAACGGTTAGAGTTTGCCAGCAGTTAGAACGAAATGCGACTGGTTTTGAGCTAAACCCTGACTATGTCCGAATGACCAAAGAACGTCTTGCCCAGCCTTTTAATGGATTTGATAGTATTGATCCTCGCATGAAAAGAGTACCTAATGATTTAAATGATTTTGAAATGAGAGAGAATTATCTTAAAAATCATATTGAATGGTTCTTGAAGAATCATCCCTCAGCCATTGAAAAATTCCAAGAGGAAGTGAAACGAAAATATGGCAATAATATGAAAACTATTCTTAAAACAGATAATCTGACACTTTTTTAAGTGGATAGGCTGAATGGTTTCTGAATTGTCGCCCATTGTTTGCTATTTAAAATATGTGGTTGCCTTTACTGACGACTCAAAATCTATTATTTTCATAGCCTGAAGCCATTTGCATCCTGAAACGCAAATTTAGAAAAAATGGTGTGGTTAGTGTAGCAATGCGAAGTTTTGCTATCGCTCTACCCATCTTAGTAGCACTAAAGAAATATTATTTTTGCCCAAAATAGTATTTCTCATACTTACTTTTGGCAATAGAAATCAGATTTTTCCAAAAAATCGGATTTTTTATGGGGCAATTCCTTGCTCAAGCCCTGAAGAGTTTTTTTATCAACAACCTTAATGAGGAGTCTATATGAAAAAAACACAATCTGTCGTTTTAAGTTCGCTGATGGCATCGGTTCTGTGTTTGCCGGTATCAAGTTATGCGGCTGGTTATAAAGTCGTGTCAGTTAGCAATGGGGGTAGTATTAAAGGTGAAGTCACCTTCGCGGGTTCAGAAGCAGATGCCAAGAAACACGATAAAGTGTACACTAGCATTAAAGACGAGGCTGTATGTGGTAAGGGTCCTCGTACCATTCAGTATGTCAAAGTGAATGGTTCAGCACTCAACGATGTCGTGGTTTATTTACTTAAGGTGAAAGAGGGCAAAGCATGGATTGAAAGCGAAAAGAACACCACGCTTGATCAAAAAGGGTGCGAATTTATGCCGTTTTTTTCGATCATGGCTAACAAAGGTGAACTCACGGCGACAAATTCTGATGCGGTAGCGCATAACATCCATACTTATGAAATGATTGGGCGTGCTAAGAAAACGACGATTAATATCAGCCAGCCCAATCAAAACAGCGAAGTGACTAAGGAAATCAAGCTCAAAAGAGGGGTTAGCATGAAAGTGGAGTGCGATCAGCATGACTTCATGCACGGCTTTGTTTTTGTTGCTAAGAACCCGTATTATGCTGTTGTGGCTAAAGACGGCACTTATCAGATTGAGGATATTCCTGCGGGTAAGTATAAAGTGAAGGCTTGGCACGGTTATTTGAAAGATCCGAAAAAACAAATATTGACCGTTGAAGCGGGTCAAACGGAAAGCGTGAACTTTGTATACAAGAACAAGAAGAAGTAGTCAATTGTTAAGGAATGGTCACTATAATGATGATTAACCAGGTTTCTTCAAGAAACTGGCTTTCTAAATGTTCAAGCTATTTTGTGACTGTGAAATAACTTTCTGTTTTAGAAACGGGTATAATGATGATAAATCCAGTTTCTTCAAGGAACTTGGTTTATAAATGTGACTATTCCTAACAATTAACCATTAATTAACTAAAATGATGGAAATTTCTAAAGATAAAACAGTATCAAAACAATGGTGGCGACGTTTTAATGGCTTTGACATTTTCGTCATGCTTGGGGGCTTAGTCAATTTATTGGTTATTATTTTTTTATTTGGTTATTGGTTATTACATTAATTTCAATTCACCCAAAACTTAAGGAGTGCTATATGAATAAACGCACTGTTCAGCGTCGTTTGATGACGCTATCAATAGGCATTACTATGGCATTGACTGCCAATGTAGGCTATACCGCACCAGACATTGGACCCTTGCCTGAAATTAAAATCGACAAAGCCAAGGCAGAACTGGGTAAGCGGTTATTTTTTGATGCTCGATTATCGGGGGATGCCGCGATTTCTTGTGCTACTTGTCACCAACCTGATAATGGCTTTAGTTCTAAAGAAGCCCTTTCACCAGGTTATCCGGGTAATGGTCACTTTCGCAACGCTTCTAGTGTCATTAATTCAGCCCATAAAAAAGTATGGATGCATGACGGACGCATCGGTACCAATCTCAACGATGTTACCCGGGGGATGATCACGGAAGACTATATTATGAATATGGATATGCGTATTATGCAGGAGCGTGTCAAACAGGACCCTGTTTATCTGGAAATGTTTGAAAAAGCTGGCTATGGGGAGCCTTCCAATGGTAAAGTGCGTAAGGCGATTCCTGAATATCTGAAGACGCTCACTTCCAGAGGTGCGCCTTTTGATGCGGGAACGATGTCCGATGCTGCTCAACGTGGTTTGGAATTGTTTAAGGGTAAGGCAAATTGTATCGCCTGTCATAATGGTCCTTTGCTCTTGGATGGTAAAGCTCACAATACGGGCGTTCCAGAGAATCTGGATATTTTCCTTAAACCATTGAATCACCAAGCTTTTATTGCTTATAACATGTTTATGGGCAACGAAAATTATATGAACCTGAAACGTGATCTAGGAGCTCATGTACAAACCCATAAAGCCGATGGAAGCGACATGGGTAAGTTTATGACACCGGCACTGCGGGAGTTGAAGTACACAGCTCCTTATATGCACAATGGTATGTTGAAAACTCTGGAAGAAGTAGTGGCTTTTTATAACCAGGGTGGCGGTGAAGATAGTCATAAGGATCCGTTGCTTAAACCACTGAATCTGAGTGATGAGGAACAAAAAGTTCTGGTTGAATTTTTACGGGCTCTTTCTGGGGAACCTCTGACAAGCTCAGAACATGTTTGGACAGAAGCCTTTCCAAACGAATATGAAGCTATCGCCGATTGGCGCAATGTCCGTAATTAATGTTTGAGGAGGAACAAAGATGCATCGTTATTTATTAACCACTGGGCTTGCAACGGTTATCACATCCGTTTTGGCAGGTTCCTTGAGTCAACAAGCCATTGCAGCCGAAGAAGCTGTCGCTTTTCCACCACTGGCACCTCTGGGTCTGCCACCTATACCGCCTGATAATAAACAGTCGGATGCCAAAGTAGAATTAGGCAAAATACTATTTTTTGATCCGCGTGTGGGTGGTGATACCTCTACTGCATGTTCTACCTGCCATGAGCCTGATCAGGGCTGGGCTTGGAGTGATAACTTTTCGCGTGGATATCCTGGTACTGTCCATTGGCGCAATAGTCAGACAATTATTAACTCAGCCTACTATGGTAAATTCTTTTGGGCAGGTGCCGCACTCTCTTTAGAAAAACAAGCACCCGCAGCGGCTAAAGGGGGAGTTGCTGGCAATGGTGAAAACGACATCATGGAAGCCCGTCTCGCTTTAATTCCTGAATACCGTAAGCGTTTTAGAGATGTTTTCGGTAGCGAATGGCCATTGATTGATGATGCTTGGCGGGCCATTGCTGCGTTTGAGCGTACTTTGGTACAACGAGACACGCCACTTGATAAATATTTACAGGGCGACGAAGAAGCCCTCAGCGAGGAACAAGTTCGTGGTATGGAATTGTTCAACGGTAAGGCTGGATGTATTCGCTGTCATAATGGTGCTTTAGCTTCTGATGATAGCTATTACAATATTGGTGTTCCTTCTTCTTCACGTTGGGAGGAAGATGGTTTAGCGCAGATAACCTTCCGTTTTGAATTTTATGCGAAGGGAGCTAATGAAGAACTGTATCGCACTGCTAAAGCGGATGCGGGTTTGTATTTCCGTACCAAGAATGAATGGGACAAGGGTAAATTCCGCACCCCATCTCTGCGTTATACTCTATACACACCTCCTTATATGCACAACGGTGCCTTTTATGAATTGTCCGAAGTAGTGGATTTCTATGATCAAGGCGGAATTGATGAAGAAGGTCGTACCACAGACTGGCCCGACAACAAAAGTTTGCTCATCGAACCGCTGGGTTTGACTGATGAGGAGAAAGAAGACCTCCTTGCCTTCTTAGAAGCTTTTTCAGGTGATGAAATTAGCATGGAAAGACCAAAGTTGCCAAAATACGCGCCATTGTTCACTCAAGCCGAATTGCAGGCGTTGAAAAAATAAATTAGGAGTTCAAAAGAATGACAAATAAAACGCATGACGAATCTGCTTTAGAGCATGGTCAGTGCATGTTAAACCGTAGAGAGTTTTTGCTTTACAGCGGTGCCACTGCGGCGGCTGTCAGTACGATCACTTTATTTCCAGGTACGGCACAAGCTCAATCAGCCCGAGTCGTTGGCTATTCACGTAAACTCATTGCTAAATTGAGTGAATTGAAAGACCATGAACTGGTTAATTTTAATTATCCCGATGATGGCAAAAATGCTGGCTGTATGTTGGTTAAAATGGGTAATGTTAAAGCCGGTGGTGGGATAGGTCCCCAAAGCGATGTGATAGCTTTTAGCTATCTATGTACCCATCAAGGGGGACCATTGCATGGCTCTTATAAAGTGACTGATGATCAACGTACACTCGGTCAGTGTCCTTTCCATCTATCAGTGTATGACTTGCGCCGTCATGGTATTATCGTTTCCGGTCAAGCTTACCAAAGTTTACCCCAAGTTTTGCTAGAATTGGAGGGTGATGATATCTATGCTGTTGGTATGATGGGCCTATTGTATGGTCGCAATGAGAATCTGATGACGGCTTAAAGAAAGTTTAGACCTGACAGGTTTAAAAAAACTGTCAGGTCTGTCGAAAAATTTGACACCAACTCTTAGGAAACATAAGATGTCTACGAATTACTATTTACCTGAAGATCGGGTGCCACTGCCACCCAAACATGCTGACGTGCTAACCACTTGCTGCGATTATTGTATCGTGGCTTGTGCTTATAAAGTCTATCGTTGGCCACTCGGTTCCGGTGACGGTGGTCCGAAAGCCTCGGAAAATGCTTATGGGATCGATTTTCCCAGCAATGCTCTACAAGACTGGGTTGCGCCGGCACAGCATAATGTTGTCATGCACAACATGGTTCCCCATAATGTCGTCATTACCCCGAATAAGGATGCGAAAACGGTTAACACTAACGGTGATTCTAGTATGCGCGGCGGTTTGATTGCACAAAAATGCTACAATCCCAAAACACCGACTCGTGATCGTTTAACCACACCGATGTTACGGATTTATGGCATTTTGCAACCGGTGCCCTGGGATTTTGCGCTTGACATTGCTGCTGAAGTGGCCAAGCATGTGATTGCTAAACACGGTGCAAATGCTTACTCGATGAAAACGTATTCTTACCAGTACATTGAGAATACTTATGCCATTACCAAGTTCGCATTGCGCCATATCAACACAGCGAGTTTCACTTTCCATGACACCCCCTCTGATGTTACCTCCACGCCTGGATTTAGGGATGCGGGTTTTGATAACTTTGGCCCTTCCTATGATGATTGGGGCAATGCCGATGTGCTAATGTGTTGTGGTACGGATCCTTATGAAACCAAGACTATCCTCTTTACTCAGCATATCATGCCAGGTATCCAGCATGGCATGAAGGTGATTATGCTTAATCCACGCGAAACGACGGGGGTTGCCTATGCTAAGAAAATGGGTGGTTTACACTTAGACCTTTATCCTGGTACGGATACGGTATTATTAGGTGCGATTGCTCGTATCGTCTTGGAGAACGGTTGGGAAGATCAAGAATGGCTTAAAAAGTGGGTTAACAATAAGTGGGAGTCTGACTCTGGCTTTGGGCAAGGAACTCGTAACACGCCATGGCAATGGCGAACCACTTGGGGCAAATTCCAAACCAAGGGCTTTGAAGACTATAAAGAATGGTTACTTTCCCAACCAGAATATGAATTGGAAAAAGCAGCTGAAATAACCGGCGTTGATCCAGAAAAAATCAAGACGGCTGCAGAATGGATAGCCAAACCTAAAGAGGATGGCAGTCGTCCTAAGTCTTCCTTTGGTATTGAAAAGGGCTTCTATTGGTCTAATAACACAGGCAACACCAATGCCATTTCTTCTTTAGCCACTATATGCGGTGCAGGTGGTCGCCCTGGTCAAGTCGTCGGACGCTTTGGCGGACATCAACGTGGTGGACAGCGTGGTGGTGGTTTGCCACGTAATAAATCACCTGAAAAGGTACCAGGTCGTCGTCGTCGCGCCTTGGATACTGACCGTTGGCTGGTTTCTGGTCATACTCGTATGGCGCATGTCGTCGGTACGACTTGGATTCAAGCCATGTGTGGTTCTCAAGGGCTGCAAAAGGCATTTCAAGAATTGGTCGTTAATAATCCCCATCAAGTGCGTACTTATGATAAGCAGGAAATCATTGATACGCTCAAGGCGCGTGCTGACTCCGGCGGAATGGTCGTCATTGATCAGGACATTTATCTCCGCAATCCGATTGGGGGTCAGTTTGCTGATATTATCTTCCCAGCTGCTACTTGGGGCGAAGAAGATTTTATGCGTGCGAATGGTGAACGCCGTCTGCGTCTCTATCAAAAATTCTATGATGCCCCAGGTGATGCCAAGCCTGATTGGTGGATTATTGCCCAATTAGCAAAACGGATGGGCTTTGATGGCTTTGATTGGAACAACTCCAACGATGTCGCCGAAGAATCTTCGCGCTTCAGTCGTGGCGGACGTAAAGCTTATCACATGATCAAAGTCTATGCTCATCGTCATGGGCGTACTTTGCATGAACAACTGCGTTTATTAGGTGCAGATGGTATCCAAGGCCCCACCTTTATTAATGACCAAGGGGAATTAACCGGCACTAAGCGCTTGCATGATATTTTTATGACACCCGAAATGTCCGCAGAACGTTATGGTGCTGACGGACCTGGCGGAGCTAATATGGTCAACAAGAAGATGAGCCATTTCAATACCCAAACGGGTAAAGTCAACCTTCAGAAACATCCTTGGAGCCTGTTTTCTGATTACTGGGCTTGGTTGAAACCACAAGGTGAAGAACTGTGGATGACCAACGGTCGTATCAATGAAGTCTGGCAATCCGGCTTTGACGATCAACAACGTCGTCCTTATATCACGCAACGTTGGCCTGAAAATTTTGTGGAAATTCATCCGGATGATGCCAAGGCACGGGGCATTGAGTCAGGTGACTATGTCATGTTACACTCAGATCGAGTCGCAGCTCATAAGGACACCATTCTTGGGGTACACAACGATCATTTCCAGTTCGCCTCACTGATGGAACGCGGTCATATTGAGTTGTCTAAAGCGGCGGTGACAGCTGTGGCAGTGTTAGCCCCCCATATCAAGAAAGGAGTGCTATACACCATGTTTATTGACATGCGCCAGCCCTCCAATGCCATCATGCCAAGAGTAGTGGATAATATCAGTGGCAACTACAACTATAAACTGGGTGTCGTGAAAATCAATAAGCTCGGTGAATCCAAGTATAAGAATGAATTCCGCAGTATGTCGTTTGCGCCTAGAAATATCACCTAGTTTTTTTCCGCTTTTTTGGTTGGTGGTTGATAAGAACCCCCATTGGTTGACTCGCGTTAACCAGTGGGGGTTTTTTCATTTATACTGAGTTCTTGCGTAAATTTTAATTTGAGGAACTTTGTATAGAACATTTTTATTTAAGTTGTTGATTTCAATAACTTAATTGTCTGAACGAGGCTAAAGTTTTTTGCAAAAACATTTTAGCCTCAATCTCAGAATTAACAGAATTTTAGAATTATTCAGAATAAAACATCAATAACATCAACAAACCCATTCTGAAAAATTCTAAAATTCTAAAATTATGAAGACAATTAAAAATGTCCAGTACAAAAAGTTTTTAATTAAAAAAATTATATTTTTTAATAACTTTACAAAAATTTGAGCGGGAATAGCTGGCAAAACACTGGCTCAATTTCAGCCATATTTAGCCAATTGCCATGCTTGGGTGTGTAGTGAAATTCAAGTCGTTCAACAATTCGCTTTCCACTTAAGAATTAACAAAATAAAAAAGTTTTTAATTTGTCCTAACATTTTTTGCTGTACTACCTATAGTTTTTCAGATAAATATCTTTACCTATAAACAGGCTTTGAAGTTTCACAATCAGGCGAACACTTATGTTCGCCCCTACAAGAATCTATTAAGGAATGTGCCTGAAATAACCTCGAAAACTAAACCAGACAGGTTTTGAAAACCTGTCAGGTTTGATTTAACATATAGAAAAATTATTTCAAGCACGTTCCAAACGGTTTGTAGGGGCAGACCTGGTGTAGTGAAAATGTCACAGACAGAATTACTGAATGTGATCCCGTTTTGGTTCCACCTCATTTTTTTGATTTGAAAATCAGTCATTTACAAAATGTAGGGGAATAAAAATAGGATCAACTTTTGAGAACATTAGAGTTGTCCGAAAATAAGGGTTTTACGGTTCTAACTATTTGTTTTTATTAGCTAAAATTTTATTGACGGACAAGTCTATTGTATCAAATTAATTTTACTCTGACCCCAATTATTCTTTTAAGGTCAGGTGCAAGAGCTAGTTAGCAGGTAAGACAATGTATAAACGAGTCGACCTGCTAAGTTAAACTAAGCCGACCATGTCGCCATAGCCGACTTGTCTTCAAAACTGTACGTGAGACTTTCACCTCATACAGCTTCTCTCCTAACTATTTGCTTGACTGTAGAATATCAAACTTGAATCCAGTCGGACATGGTAAGTAATTCTCTTTCATACCTTTTCTTATCCTCACGGGTCTTAGTATCATGGCAGTGACCATGCAGCTGTTGTGTATTGTCTTATGTTGAATCCTAAGAAGTCAAAACCGCTTGATGTATGTGATATGTGAGTTTTGTCCATATTCAACTCAACACCCATTTCTGTCTTACACCAATCTGCTATTCTTATCTTAGCTTCTTCGACGATTTCCCTATCTTTATGAAGAATAACAAAATCGTCTGCATATATTACTGTGGTTAGGCTTCTGAGATTTTTTGCTTTGGTTCCTTTCCACGTGCAGACCCATTCATTCAACATCGTTTCCATACCCATAAAAGCAATATTCGCCAGCAGAGGTGAAATGACACCTCCTTGAGGCGTGCCTTTATCGGTTGGTTTGAAAATTCCTTTATCAACAACACCAGCCTCTATCCAAGCTTTTATTTGCTTGTAAGTTTTCTTATCTGTCCTTTGGATTACTTCACTTTCCAGTATCGCTTCTGGAGCAATGTTATCAAAGAAACCAGTTAAGTCGCCCTCAAGCACATATTTTGGTTTATTAACAATGCTGTTAAATATTGCTTCTATCGCATCGTGAATACTTCGCGCTGGCCTGAAACCATAAACATTTGGTTCGGCCATTGCTTCGTAGATTGGTTGTATGCTTCCCTTGACTAACTCCTGTTTGGCTCTATCTTTTATAACTGGGATTCCTAATGGTCTTCGCTTTCCGTTGGGTTTGGGGATTTCAACCCTTCTCAGTGGTAAAGCTTTGCCATCTACTTCCAAATTATTCGCTAACTCAATACGTTGCCAGCCTTGCTTGGCGGTTTTTCCGTCTACACCAGCCGTTCTTTTGCCACGATTATCTTGAGTGACTTTCCGAACGGCTAGTAATTTTATTAATTTGCTTGATTCCCATATTCTGCGCAGCTTTGCTACTTGCACAAAATCGTGATGTTCTACTGCCTTTGCAATACTATTCTCTAAACGTCGCATATGTTTCGCCACTCTTCATTTGCAACTTCATTTCTATTCAATAATGGAAACACACTTGCTATTTTCATTTATGGTACTGAATTATCTAGTTAATAAAGTATTGTTCTTAGTTAGAAGTGTACACGTCTGCATATCCTCCTCATTACAAAGAGGCATTGGCTTTTTGTACAATCCTGTTATTCCACACGACTAAAGTTTGTCAAACTCCTCTCACCGCAATCTATGAGACTTGCGTGGAATAATTACCCCCGTTCCCAAAAGATGGCACTTATGGACTTAGGTTTTTACCTTTACACCGTGGTAATGTTTCTTGCGAAACCGACTCCTATCATATTTTTACGGCGTTAGAATATGAATCTTCTTACCAAACATA
>Ga0190285_1000374_pt1 | contig 10622 bp, 11 predicted proteins | sample 48691823_MG_FD_163429 | JGI IMG/M metagenome (GOLD analysis project Ga0190285, IMG submission 163429) | Hydrothermal vent microbial mat bacterial communities from Southern Trench, Guaymas Basin, Mexico - 4869-18-2-3_MG | ecosystem: Environmental > Aquatic > Marine > Hydrothermal vents >...
CACCAGCTCTATTACCCTCGTTAACCACATGCGATCAATCAAGGATGTTAAGCACGCTCGTATACTCCTGGGGTTGATTATGGAACCATAGCGATAGCCAAAGAAGCCCCAACCTTCCCACCACGGAATGAAGTTCCGTGGCATCCATTCTGAGCAGACTCGAACTTCGTTCGAGATATAAATTTATTTTTTTACATATACAAGTCACTATACCCCGTACTTAAGTACAGGGCCTGTACTTAAGCACGACCGCCGATGACTTAAACTACACTGTTATTACAGGTATGTCATAGGTATATAAAAGCTTTTCGATTTTTTTCTATTTTTGATGCTTCCCTCCAAAAAGTTTGTTATAAAGCGTATTGTACCATGTTTTACGCGCTTTCACCTTTTCTTCAGCTATCACCGGTACAGTATCTGTATTCTCGTAACCCTTCTGCCCCGATATATATCTCTCCACCACTTCCCAGCCATGCCCTACTGAGCCATGATAACAAGAAGGCGCCCACAGGTGACCCGGGCACCACTCCTTAAGCTGTGGAAATTGATCCCTTAACATTTTGCTGCTTCTCCCCTTTATCCGCTTCGCTATCCAGCTAACAGAATACTTCGGCGGATATTTTATAAAGAGATGAACGTGATCTACACCCACAGCCATGTCTATAACTTCAATATCGAGCTCTTTGCAGTTTTCCCGAATAATTTCTTCCGCTGCTTCCGCGACTTCGCCCTCCAATACCTTTCCCCTGTATTTCGGTGAAAACACTAAATGGTCGGTCAGCAGCGAAACCGTATGTCGATCATGACGGAGATCACGCCTTGTTACCATATCCCTATTCGCTTCCATTTCGCTCATGCCTCTTTAGGGTTACTATTAAATACGTCAAATTACTATAAAAGCTCTTCTGGTGCTTTTCTTGTCGAAAATATTTGATATTACAACTCTATTTGTGAAACGAACAAAAAAAGCCCGGTGAACTTGCGAAAACAAGCTCATTCAAAAGAAATAGCACAAAAAATTTATCGAAAACTCGTAATAGCTGTTAAAACCAGAAAACAAGAATTTCGTCCCGGCAAAGTTTTTAAACAGAGCAGGGAGAAAAGAGTTTGAACTTTATATACCGCAGGCTATTCCAGCCTTATCGCAGGTATCCCATTGTTCAGTGCATAAATATAATTATCGCTATCCCACGCAAGAGCCACACCGTTTCCAAATGCACCTTTTGGAAGATCGGATGTGTTCATCATGTACCAACAACCGTTTCCGAATCGTAATCCCCAAATGCTGGATTTCTATTAATGTTATAGCATCTGGCGATATAGATAATCTTTCCCCTGCTCAAGTTCATTTCTGAAATTAGTAAGTCAAGGCTTAGTTAAAGGGAAAAGGGTAGGCAGGCAGAACCTGTGAATGCACACGATAAAAAAACGTTCGATTCCTCTCTCTAACTCGCTGCGTTCTCTGTGAACTGCGTGGTAAGCCCTTACCGCAAAATCGTCATTATCCTCTCAATCACCACGGTAACTTTATCTGGTTTGACAACAGTCAGAATTTCTCCTCTGCATGTATAGAGTGGGTATGCAATAAGATATGCAAAGGCAGCACCATTAAGCGTCAGCCCGATAGCATAACTACGAGCTATTAGCTCCAGATTCACTACGGATAGAGCAACACAAAAGACGAGCATCGCCCAACCCGTACTCAGTCCCAGTCTAACAACGGTAGTGCTCGAATACCCAAAATCTTCATGGTAATCTTTTATTTGATGTGCAAGTAACGACTCGCAACTAATTATCACAAATAACGATGCAATTAACAATATAAGCACATTTACCGTACCACCTGCCAGTGTAAGACCAGCTAAAAATGGGAATAAGCCAAACATCAGGCCATGCACTAATATATCCAGCATGAACCGCTCTTTTAGCCTTATATGTCTCACCGAATAGAGCGTGAGGCAAACGATACTTAAGCATGTGAATATAAAGCCAGTTAGGCTTAAAAAATAAGATATAACCAGAGGGATTAGAAGTAGCACACTCATGAGCACACAACTTCCTTGTTTCGTTACATTACCCCCGGAAAGCGGATTCTTGCCCTGACTGACCTTTTTACTATTGCTCTTGTCTAGTTCAACATCGAAATAGTTGTTTATTACGAACCCGTAGCCAATCACGCAGAAGAAGATTATGCCAACTAAACAGAGAATAAAGGCACTAGCATGCGCTATAATCGCACCTATAATGGGAATAAAGATAAAGAACTTTATCCATTCCTTCACCCGCAACATCCTGATGTATTCCTTCACTTCAGTTAGCACTCCTCTTAAGGACTTTTAGCTCTATTCTATCATAGTTATATATGTTACAAATGGTACATATATATGTATAAATAAATTCATGCTCTACTTCTCCGATTGCTCTCGTGCAAAATCACTTTAGGACTCAAAACTGTCCTGCTTTTATCTCCAGAACTCTGGTTACCTTATCCAATATCGCCTGCATCTTACCCTTTACCTTGTTCCACGCTTCATGAACAGGAACAGCGGTATATACGTATTTAAGCCGTTTCCCCTCCTCCACCCTCTTTGTTATAAAACCCTCTTTGTCTAATCTCTGAATGTATTTCCGGATCGTTCGTTCTGAAATATTCAGCAAGTTCTGAATCTGCTTTATCGTTAACGACGAATTCAGTAGAAGATTGTATATCTTGATTTCTACCGGCTTAAAATTAAGAAAGCCTAAAATAGCATTCAGTAGCTCTATTGGTGGCCTGTTCCCTTCCCGCAGTACAGTTTCTATATCGACAATACAGTTTCTTTTTACCATAATTCTCTGTTTATACTATGAACGAATAGCCATATAAAACTTTCGTATGTATGTACGAACATTTGCACGCTCGTGATGAATTCTGGCACTTAAATTGGCTATAAAAGCTTTACGCCGCCGACAGGGCTCGAACCTGTGACAATCCGGTTAACAGCCGGGCACTCTACCAACTGAGTTACGGCGGCATAGATTACTTTATGCTCTTAGTTATTATTGCATATAAAGTATAACTTTATTTGATAAACATTTCTTTTTTTTTACGGTACTACTCGCCATAGGAAGTGCAGTACGAGAAGGATTATGATAATAGCCGCAATTGCCACAATGATATAAGGCAAGAGCTTTACTATGAGCCATAGTACGCATAAAATGGCGAGAATACCAAGCAACAGCGAGACCAGAGCTGGTATTCCGCTCAGAAACCATGCGATTCGCATTCTCCCACTACCTCCCGCATCTCTTTCGCCACTTTTAACAATCGAAGCCATGAATTTGCCGCTGCCCTCATACGTACAATATCTTCACCGCGTATAATCATACTTAGCCGGTTTCCGTCAAGGACAAGGTCCACATGAGAACGTGTTTTAGCACTTATCTTCTCCTCCCGCTCCTCCTTTATGGATTCATAGATCGTATTTACTGATTGTTCATCATCCTCAAGCACAAATTCCGCTTCTATTTTCATCGAGGAGTAATATTTATGTTATAACCGGAAAAGTTCATATCGCCTTTACTTTCTTAACTATTACTGATGGCCGCTCCTTTTTCAACGCTCTATAACCACAGTAAGGGCATCGTATACTTTGATAGTCCGTCTTCAGCTCTACTATTCTCTTACACCGCAAACAATAATAGCCCATATCTCCCTCCTCAACCCTATATCAGAGAGCTTCCCGCTCTCCTCCGCTTTCTTCTATGCCTACTTCTGCCAACCGCCTTATCGCTCTCTGCGCTGTTATGCCAACCGTAGTTTGCGGGACATAAGTTCCACCTGTGAACGTGTAGCCACATTTTGAGCATTTCCACAGTCCCGTGCCTATCCTTGCCACTGAGGCTCTTTCACACCGTGGGCACTTATGCACAGCGTTAGTCTGCGATTCTATGGATGCAACGTTCTTTCTTATCTTTCGCCCGTAACGCACGCCCAACCTACCAGCGGATTTTGTTATCTTCCCTTTCCCTCGCCTTCGCTTCTTTGCCATCTTTCACTTCACCGAATAGAATAGTAATAGAGTTAATTAGTAAAAGTAATATATCACAAGTTTATGAACTGTGCAAATTGCAAAGAGAAGGCGTGCTCTAAAGGCAAAGACTGCACTGACATTGCAGCGGATGCAAAAGCAGCATACAAAGGAGAAGCACTCAAGTTGCTTAAAGTTGCTAGTTCTATCGAATCACGGTATTACATGAAGAAGACCAGGATAGAGGAGTTGATTTTGTATGCGAAAGGGATGGGTTATAAGAAATTGGGCATTGCTTTTTGCATCGGGCTGCAAAGGGAGGCAGAAGTAATCAGTGCCGTTCTATCTCAACACTTTACCGTGTCGTCAGTCTGTTGTAAAGTATGCGGTATTGACAAGTCATATTTCGAGCTGGAACGCCTACACAAACTTAACGGTGATAACGGTGCGGATACAGAAGTAGAAGCGATGTGTAATCCAATAGCTCAGGCAAAGCAATTAAATAAAGAAGAGACTGACTTAAACATCATCCTTGGTTTGTGTATAGGTCATGACATATTGTTTACGCAATATTCGGATGCACCGGTGACCACACTTGCGGTAAAAGACCGTGTGCTCGCTCATAACCCGCTTGGTGCGATATACTCAGGGTATCATCTAAAAAGGTTATGACTACTGTACTGGCTTTTGAGGTAATTAATGTGCAGGATTCTGTGGCAGAAAATTTATACCTTATATACGATTAATATATCATCAATACATTATGTATAAATACGTTACGCATAAATACATAACTACAAGAAAAATGACTACATGAAAAACACCTCCTTATAAATGGGGAAAGAAGGAGGTGCGATATGTAGGATGTACATAAAAAGCTGAGCTACTATTCGATGTTAGACAGCAAGGGAACAGAAGTGAAGAAAGGCGGATTTCCAACGACATGCGAAGGTTTGGACGAATTTGGGGCGTTGTGCCAGAAGGAGTGAGAATAGCAATCGAGGCATCAGCATCGGGTATTTTTGTATATGAGTACCTGGATGGAAGGGGAAGAGAGGTGCATTTGGCACATCCCGTCTATGTCAAGCCGTTTGCGAAGAAGCATGTGAAGGCAGACAAAGTGGATGCGAGGGTGTTAGCGATAGAAGGAGTCCAACCACCGAAGGCAAGTGACCTATTTGGAAAGAAAGGGACGAAGTTTCTGAAAGAGCAAGAAGGGGGGAAAAGGTAGCGATCGTTGCAACAGTGCGTCACATGGCAGAGTCGGTCTATTGGGTACTAACAGGAATATTACGAGGAATGAAAGAAGGCAATAAGAGCCTCGTATTTTTCATGTTAGATAAACATATCCAAATATTTAAACATACTATTTTAATTAGCCATGGATCAAAGAATGACGGGGAATGAATATTTACGAACATAAATATTGGTGATGTTGCCGCAGTTACCTTCCACGCCCTTGAAAGATCCAATAACAGTATCCCTTAATCCACTCTCCCACCCGAAGCTCTTCCTTTTACTCATTCATACAACCACCTTTTTATGATACGGCGTTTAATCTTAAAAATGATGAGCTTAAACAAAGAACCAGCTCTGGAACGAGTGGAAACATATCACCAAACTTGACAGCATATTACGGAGAATGACTACAAAATACCTGAGATATTAGAGCCCATAACTCCTGGAGGCGAAAATATGCTACATCTTCTCCTTTACATATATCCTATCCCCTTCTTTCAGCTTGCTTATGTAAGAGAGAGAAGAAGAGGTAAGATTAGAGAACGAAAGTACGAGATTAGTACCATCAAAAGTCTCACCCGTGGGGCTATATTTATCGCTATCGCTCAATCGTATGCCCATCAGCCCCTTGTTTGACCTGGACATGTTCGTAACTCCTAATATACCCGCCTTGGCAGTACCTTTTGGTATGTTCTCCGGCACAAGTGTACCCGCTTCTTCTTCATTTCCTTTAAACAGCACCATAGATCCAGCAACACTGAAATACGTGTTCAAAATGCCTATTGGCCTGTGTATCAAGCCCGATAGCTTCTTGAAATACCACACAGTCTTAGGCGCCTGTTCGTAAAATAGCTCTATCTCAAATACTCTTTCTGCATCCACACCCACAGTCCTCACCGTCCCCCTATCCATAATCTCCGTTGTCAATGCAGGCATCTGGTCCACGACAATTCCATCGTCACTTTCATTACCTTCCCTCACCTGCTCGATGTCCGCCTCCGCAAAAAACGCTTCCGCTTCTTTTTGCGTCTTCCCTACTACCATCATCCACTTCGGCTCAGATATTGTATATATCGTATCCCCTACCTCTGCGTAATCTATCAATTCGCCGCCCTGCTCTATCTTACCAAGCACATTGTGTGCGGGATTCGGCAGTCTGCCCTCCTTATATATAAATACTTTCCCCTTATCTACCCCGTCATTTCGCACTGACAGGTGATGTTTCGACCTGTATTGGATGTTCTCAGGTGGCAAATTGAGCCCGCCTAATGCGCTCGACGCTACGTAAGTAGATGTTAAGTCATCCACGACGATAACACCCTTGCTTGTAAGGGAAAAGAAATGTTCGCTCGACATCGGTGCTTCGCGGAAGAGCTTTACCTTCGCATACGTGTATATCTCCTGCCCCTCCTCTATCTCCATAGTCAAATCAGAAGTGCAAAAGCCCATTCGCTCCGCCTTTGTCACGATAGGATGTATCTTCTCTATCTCATCACCAACAGATAAATCAGAAATAATACTTCTTCCTCTCGTTAACCTGCCTATCACTGCGTCGGCTCCCGTGCCATAAGCAGCTTCATGGTCTCGTTTACTTATCATCAAGTATGTCTGGCTTGGATCAAAGCCGCCGAAGCCTATGAATACATCCCACTTCTTGTATCTATGCTCTCCTTTTTCCACTGATAAATTCGTTACGATAGGTCCAATAGCCGTTACATCCTCCGTCTTCCATCTTACTACACCACTGCCATTGTGGAACCTATTATAATCCGCAAGGAACAAAGATAACGCATCACTCTCGACTTCTGACTCCCTGAGAATCTTTATTCTCGCTTCCCCCGCTTCTGACGTTATAGCAAATTCGTTTTTCAACTCTAATTTCTCCTTCTCTGATACAACAGCGGTTATACAACCCGAACGATAGTCCCCGTTAACTTCTTTTATGATTTCGCCTAATCTCTTGCTTCTGACATCTCGGTCCTCGCCGTTACATTTTATCTTCATAATACCTATTTTAGACAGAGATGTTTTTAAAACTTTTCTTTTTTACTTATCTCAGGAACAATGGTAATTTGAGAGAGGATTGTAGTCATGAGTAGCGAGAGAACTAACTGGTATAGCATTATTTAAAGAACAAATCGGTCTTATAGTTTCGTATCATAGGTGAAAGCATACGATGAAGGTAAAACGGCTAAGAGTAACAAAGGATGGTTTGGATTTAGTCGCCGATGCGGCGAGGATAAGTGGTGTTCCCACAATGCACGATTCCCGCGAAATAGTTGAGTTAATCACATTTAACGACTATTCATCGGCACTTGAGCATATCTACTTCACGTTTGATATCGCGGAGATAAGCGTCGCGTTGAGCAGAGAACTGTTAGAGCACCGTATAGCAAGCCATACCGCGCGAAGTACGAGATATATGGAGGAAAAAGGATTCGATTATTATATTCCCGAAAAGTTAGAGCGAAGTGCTAAAGAGGAAGCAGCGGAAGTATATCGTGATGCGATGATAAGCGCCAACGAAAGCTACGCGAAACTGCGAGAACTTGGCATTGCACGAGAAGAAGCGAGATATGTATTACCTATGGCGCTGCACACGCGTTATGTGGTTACGATGAATGTTCGCAGTTTGATTAATTTCTTCATGCTCAGGCTATGTGTAAGAGCGTCACCGGAGATGAGAGCGCTCGCAATGCGTATGTACAAAATATGCCTGGCTGAATATCCCGGCATATTCTCTAAAATATGGTGTCGTGGCTACACGCTGGGTGTATGCCCCGAGAACGAAGTTAGACCAAGCGACTGCCCTTTTAAAAACATATTAGTAACGAAACAAGAGCTAAAGTATGTATTTGAAGGACAGGCTAAGAGAATAATAGAAAAAGAGCTTGAGCAGTTGACAGAAGTTGTTTAAGACGCAGCATAAAAGGAGAGAGTGCATAAATAAAAAAAAAGAACTCAGTGGACTCGCCTACACATAATCCAACTGAGCATAGACCTGCTTATCCTTGAAATTCTTCAGCGACATCGCACCCGACGGGCAATACGAGGCGCAACAGCCACAGCCTATACAGCCATCGCCAACTTTCGCAACCTTCTTTGTTCCGCTTGTCACCGTTGCTACACCGAAAGTAACCACAGGCACTGGCTCTTCTGACAGCTCTAATGCCTCAACAGGACACATATCCACACACACACCGCAGCCCGAACATATCTGTTCATCAACCACCGCGGTCACCGCAGGCGTCTCAAGGAAGTTCTTCGCAAGTAGTACACATGCCCTCGATGCTGCCGCTGTACTCATTGCAATGCACTCATCTATCATCGCAGGATAAACTGCAGAACCACAGATGAATACTCCCTCGTTCACCGTATCAACCGGCGTTAGTACCATCTTCGGTCGTTCCTGTGCTTCCATAAAGAACCCATTCCTCAGTGGCAGCTTGAACATACTGCTCAGCCGCTCGTTCTCCTCTGCTGGCATCATCGGCGTACTTAAGACTACCTGGTCCGGTTTTATCTGCACGTCATCATTTAATATTACATCAAATACCGACAGAATTCCACTACTAAACTCTGGTACTTTCTTACTGTCGTATCTGAGGAATATCACCCCCTTCTCCCGTGCATCTTTGTATATCGCTTCCCACTTGCCATAGGTCTTAATGTCCTGATACAGCACGAAAACGTTTGAATCCTGGTTCTGCTCCTTTACTTTTAACGCACTGCTTATCAGTTCTACACTGGTAGATTTTGAATTTATTACGCCTTCTGTCTGCACCATATCCTGGACAAACGCGATTGTACCAGCGTTGTATTCCCCCGCCTTCCGGAACTCGCTCAGTGTCGTCACCTTATTATCTTTTCCATAGTCCAGATAACCTTCGGGTACGTATTCACGCGCTCCTGTTGCAATCACACATGCGCCAAATCCTATCTCCTCATCCACCCCGTCTCCTGTTATATGTGCCTTAAACGAACCGGCTCTGCCCCGGACATCCTCTTCCTTCGCATTCGTATAGACTGTTATCCGTTCGTTACTCGTTACCTTATCTACAAGTTCCTTTAATGGCTCAGAAGCTTGCTCTCCATTCGGCAACTCAGGGAATTTGCCCAACCCACCACCAAGCTCTGCTGATTTCTCTACTAAATATACCTCATAGCCAGCATCGGCAATACCAAGCGCTGCTGTCATTCCTGAGACACCACCACCGATTACTAATGCTTTCGGTATTACAGGATACCGCTCAACCTGAATATCCTCGAGATATTTCGCTCGCTCGACCGCCATCCGTAGCATACCGTATGCCACGTCTGTCGCCTTATCATGCGCCCACGCGCATTGCTCCCTTATATTCACGAACTCAAGTAGATACGGATTCAATCCCGCACTGGCACAGGCGTCCCTGACTATATCCTCGTATTCTCGTGGCGAACAACCTGCAAATACTATCCTGTTCACGCCTCCGTCTACAATTCCTCTCTCTACCGCTGCTATCGTATCTTGCATCGTGTTCGTATCGCTGTTCACCAGCTCTACGCTTTTCAATACTTTCACCCGCTCAGCAACTGCTGCTATATCCACCGTCTGCCCTACTTCACCTTCACAGCCACAGATGAAAACACCTATCTTTGGCTCTTCTCCCCTTTCTATGTATTTCCTATCTTCCTGTCCTGGAATTGGCTCGGTTCGCTCTGAAAGAATCGCAGCTTTTAATGCCGCACCGTTTGCCATGCCAACGCTTTCACGCACCTTCATCGGTGCCGTTGCCGCACCACAAGCGAAAACACCCGGTACATTCGTCTCCAGTGGATTCGTAATACTGGTCTCAATGTAGCCATATTCGTCCGTCTTTACGCCCGTTACTTCCGCAAGAGTGCCTAATGTCTTCGCGGGTAGGAGACCAACCGCAAGAACTACCATATCCAGCTCTAACGTATCTAGCAAGCCTTTCTCTAAATTCTCGTACTTTACCGCCAGAACTCCTTTCTCTGGTATCACTTCCGGTGTTCTCGACCTTATGTAATGCACACCGTACTTATCCTTCAAGTCCGCGACCAGCTCTTCATCCCTGCCAAATACACGTACATCCATGTAGAAGACGTAAACGTCAATATCAGGATAACGCTCTTTCAGTTCCCATATCTCTTTCGCCGTGTATGCACAACATGCAGTAGAACATATTTTGTTCTCCACACATCGTGAACCTACACATTTGATAAATCCTATCCTTTTCACTGGCTTACCGTCCGAAGGTCGCACCAGTTCCCCGCTCGCACCCTTGAGCATGCCTTCAAAATCTAACGAAGGTACAACGTCCGGACTTCCGAATCCATAGCTCTTCGCTATCTCGTCATAGACGGCATATC
>Ga0190285_1000376_pt1 | contig 10614 bp, 8 predicted proteins | sample 48691823_MG_FD_163429 | JGI IMG/M metagenome (GOLD analysis project Ga0190285, IMG submission 163429) | Hydrothermal vent microbial mat bacterial communities from Southern Trench, Guaymas Basin, Mexico - 4869-18-2-3_MG | ecosystem: Environmental > Aquatic > Marine > Hydrothermal vents > Microbial...
CCATTATTGCAAGGATATCGCTGGGAAGGTTTTAAAATAAGGGGTAGCTATACAAATACAAAAAAAAGAACTAAAAGAGGGTGAAAGCAAATGGAAATAAAAGAGGGAGAGCTTTTGACCATTGATGAGGTAATAAAACTGGAACTTGCAAAGAAGTGGAAAATAGCGATATATGGCAGTGAAAAGGAGGAAGTAGGACCGGAAGAGGAAAGTGCTTCTTCTGATACCGAGGGAGAAAGAAACCTTGAGAGAATCACATCTATGGACGGAGGCAAAGTAAGGTACAGAGTTAAATCGCTTGATGAGGATAAGAAGGTATTGTCGGTAATACGGGAAGTAACATGGGAATGAAAGATGAAAATTCAAATTCACCGCAGAGAACGCTGAGTTCACAGAGAAAATTAGGTGTCAAGTATTAGTAGCCCTAAAACCTAAACCCCTAAACCCCTAAACCTGCATCCTCCGCGTTCTCCGTGAACCCTGTGGTTAATATCTGACATTGTTATTTTATTCACTGCTTTTACCAAGCTTTTTGCCGTATCTTGTTCAACACCAGTCTCTTGATGCACAATTTGAGTCTCTAAGCCTTTTCCGAGCCATCCGAGCGCGATACTCACGAACCTCTGCCTTGTGCTAATACATTAACTTATATTTAATTAAATCTTTCTATTCCTCAGTATTATTCGTTGAAAACATAAATACAAGAACTGGAGGGGATGAAATGCAAAAAGAGACGAAGAATCAATGCATCGGTACATCTAAACCAAGACAGTTGGATTATTTCAATTTATATCTCCAATTACCCACGAGCGAACTGATATGGGAGATTGGCGGTGCAGTCCATCTATCGCCAGACGAGATTAATTATCTCATCAATCCTCGGAGATTGCGCGGCAGCGACTTTTTGATGCGTTGGGCGCAAGGTCGCTGGTCAGAAGAAATTGTCATCCGTGCGCTCAATCAGACAGAACGATTTGGTGTCATTCCCTACGGGCCTTCTACTGTCGCGCCAGAAGACCCGGAAGAACTCGAGTTGTTCTTCCAGAAAATGGATGTGATCAATCAAGAAGGTAAACGTCCTGATTTATTGTTATATGAGAAGGCAACGTATGATTGGGCACGAAAAGAAGTGGAACATCGTCTTGGCAGTGTTGAAAAACTTGCAGAAACCCCATCTTCAGTATTAGAGGGTGTCATTTCAAAAGCGACTGCTGCTATTGAAGTCGAGAATAGCCTGTGGGTAACGGAGAAAATGCCTGGTTTCGGAAAACCGTTTTCGCGTTACAAGCGAGGGAAGAATAAAGGGCGGCTCAAGCCTGCTGGCATCGTCCCAACAATTATCGTGAAGCAAGAGGACATGCCTCGTCTTCAACAGTGGGAAGCTCATTTTGGCATCCCGCTTTATGTAGTTCATATATTCTATGACAGGGGCTACTTCATCAAGTTCAGTGACGTGCTAAGCATGCTAGAATCCGGTGAATTAGGAATGGAAGCACAGCGGTATACCAATCCCGATGGAACTGCAGCTACACCAAAGTCCATCGTCAAAGTCCCATACATCTTATGCAATGAGTTTGGAACCGTTTCCGGGCAGACACTACACCCTAAAACATTCGTGGACAAAAATGGGAAGGTAATGACCTACGTGACTTTCTCAGGAGGGGATATTCAATTATCCCTGGATGTTTTTGAGACATGGGGCACACGATATGAAAGCAATGATTAAGCAACTGGATATTGCAGCAAAAAAATACCATCAGGAGATTAAGCAGCGTTCTGATAATGCCGAGATCATTGCCTGGTATAAACTCCACGGCTGGGATTCTTCGGATGCAGAGGCCCAGCGCTTACTTGCCCGACAGGCTGTGCTAAATGCCGTGATTCGAAAGGCTTTTCCTGACTTAACATTATACAGGACTCCATTTGATTTTGTAACGGCACCCGACATGCTGGTGAGTAGAATATACGAAATGGCACAGCGATCACACTCATTCAATTTCTGGGGAGAACTTTACAGTATCCTGATACCTCAACCCCACCGTCGTCAGGTGGGACAATTCTGGACGGATGAATGTATCGCGGACTGGATGGTTACGTGGCTCCTTCAGTTTCAACCGCGTTTACTGGACGATATAGGCTGTGGTGCGGGAAATTTTCTTATCAAAGCTGCGCAGCACCTACAAGAAAGTAAGCCCGCTATGCGACTCTATGGTTTTGACGTAAGCCCGCTATTGCTTAATATTACCCAAGCCAGTTTTGCCACCGCTAACTTGCCAGTGCCTGAGCTAAGTGAGAAGAATTACCTTGAATCTTCGCTTCCCGCTGATGCTGATGCAATAATCTGCAACCCCCCATATACCCGACACCACCACATTTCGCCAGACGTGAAAGACCATCTCCATGGTTTTTTCAAAGGTAAGCTCGGTGTCGCCATTTCCCGTAAAGCCACAATGGCTTTTTACTTCCTCCTGAAAATCATTGCCGAAATGCCCGAAGGCGCTCATACCGCGATAATCGTACCAATGGAGGTACTGGATGCTCGCTATGGTAGTGCCGCTAAACGCGTGCTCTGCCGAGAAACTGTGCTTTCGGCAATCATTCATTTTTCACAAGAGATGAACGCCTTTCACAAGGTGGATGTGGGTGCTTCTATTTTATTATTCAGAAAAGGATATGAGAAAGACAACTTGGTACGCCACGTGACGCTGAAAGCTGTGCCGACCACTGATGAACTCTTATCGTGTCTGGACGCTCGCGAAAGGCGAGAGTTGCCTTTCGGTTCTCTCGTCATCCAGCCGCAAAATGAGCTCTTGAACATACCTAAATGGTCCGGGATTGCTACATTTTCACCCGAAATCAAAAAGTGGGAGCAAACCGGCCTGATCGTTCCTCTTAAGGCACTGGCGAAAGTCATGCGTGGAATTGCCACAGGTGCAAATGAGTTCTTTGCTTTATCCACGCAAGAGGTCAAACGGAGATCGCTTGAACCTTTCGTCATCCGTACGATACAACGGAATCGCGAGATACAAGATATCATACTGGACGAAGCAGCGTGGCAAGCACTCTCAAATAAAGGGAAGCGAGTATGGCTGCTGTATCTAAACGGCGAAAACTTGAATCGTCATCCCGCTCTCTCCGCTTATCTTGCCGAAGGCGAAGCAAAAGGTTATCACAATCGCAGTCTGGTGCAAACGCGGAAAAAATGGTACTTTATGGAACAGCGCGAGCTTCCGGCAATCTTTTTCACCATTCTCACGAGAGGCAATCCGCGTTTTATCCTGAACCAGGCAGGGGTGCGGCCACTTAATATGTTCTCTCTTCTTTATCCAAACAATTATGTAGTCAAGGCAGGTTGCATAGAGCACTTGTGGGTGCTCTTGAACAGCACGTTCTCACTTTCGCAGCTTCATTCTGTCAGCCGAACCTATGGCGGGAACACGCTCAAGGTCGAGCCACGCGAGTTGGATAACTTACCCGTTATCAATCCATTGGCTCTACCAGACGAAATTAGACAAAGAATAAGGGAATTAATCGCCGATTTCTATCGCCATCGTGATACCCTGTTATTAGTTAGAGAGACCGACACGCTAATTGATACACTGTTGAACTTAAAAACGGTTACCCCATATCGGTCGTCGCTGCCTATGCAACTTCAACTCTTTGAAACACAAAAGAACTATTGATGCGAACGAATCTTAGGATTATAAAAGAACGAGTGAGATTTACGCTCTTCTTGGCAAAATACGGATTAGGAAGAAGATTCAAAATTACCGCAGAGAAGGCTGAGTTCGCAGAGAATGTTTCATCCTCTGCGCTCTCTGTGAACTCTGCGGTTAATCTGACATTGTCAAATTAAATATAAGTTATTATACTGGCACACGATAGAGGTTTGTAAGTATCGCGCTCGGATAGCCGGGTGAAGACTTAGAAACACAAATTGTGCATCAAGAGACAGGCGTTGAAGAGGATATTGCAAGAAAGTTGGTAAAAGCAGCGAATAAAATAAGAAATCTATATCTCTATTATCTTAGCTGCGTTGTGGTGGCTTTATATCTCAGGTTTCACTTAGCATAGCTTCGAGATATTCTGTTGCTGATTCCTGATACTCTTTCCCTTTACTTACTTACTTAAAGTCGCAGAGTCGTGATTTCTTGTATGCTCTTTTATTTATTTATGTTGAACAGTATATAACTAACCAAGCAAGCATAGTGGCAAAATGGAGAATGGAGACCGGAAAATTAAGGTTTCTGATTTAACGCAATATGGAATCTGCCCCAGGTTGGTATATTTCCATGCACGCGAGCATAGCGAGCCAGGGAGCGGTAACGAGCGAAGCATGGTTGAGCGTATTCTATTGAAAGAGTTAGCATTTAATCTCTATATGATTTACGGCTCTGAAGCTGAGTATGAAGGAACAGAGCAGAAAGAAGTAGTGGAACGCATAATTGACGATATAGCGGATGATGTAAAGCACGTATATAAGAGAGAACTGAGTACGCTGGCAGCAGACGTTTTTGATGCCGTGAAACTCGATCTCGCATCTAATATACTAAAAGATAGTGAATGGCTGAATAAGATAAGAGCAGAGAACGAGCTGTTAGTGCTCCAGAAAGTGCATGGATACGATAGAGAGCACACAATGGTATCAGAAAAGCTGAGCTTGAGTGGTAGTGTGGACAAGCTAATAGTTACTGATGACGAGGTTATACCATGCATGATAAAAACGGGTAAATGCCCTGAATATAGCGTCTGGAGAAGCGATAGGATGCAACTGGCTGCGTATTCAATGCTAATCGAAGCGGAATTTGAGACCACAGTCCGGCGGGGTTTTGTAGAATACATAAGAACTGCGGAATTCCGCGCGTGTCCGATAAGACGGAAAGATAGAGCATTTGCTTTACAGACATTAAAACACGTAAAGCGAATAAAGAGAGGTGCGTTCCCTGATAAGGGTGCGAATGCACCATGTGATAATTGCATCTTTCTGGATCAGTGTGAGACGAGAAAGACGCTCCTCTCTATGTTGTTTCGTAAGTAACAATTAATTGAAATGCTATGGACGTGAAAGGATTAATTAGTAAAGAGATGAGAGCAGAGAAACACGATGTAGTAGTAGTAGGAGCGGGACCCGCAGGCTCGATAACCGCGCGAACCGCAGCCGAAAAGGGTTTGGATGTCCTCCTGATCGAACGTAATCAGGAGATAGGAGTGCCGGTGAAATGCGCTGAGGGCGTAAGTCGGGACATAGAGAAGTTCGTGGATATTGATGCTAAATGGGTCTCTGCCGTCCTTAAAGGAACCATCACTTACGGACCTGACGGCACAAAGGTGATATTATCTGTTGATGGTACGGACGCGGCGATGTACGTGCTGGAACGGCGGTTGTTTGATAAGGTCCTCGCTCAGGAAGCAATAAATGCGGGTGCTGAGGTTAGGGTTAAAACAGATGCTTATGGCATCATAAAGGAGCGAGATAAGATAAAAGGAGTGTATGCGAACGCAGCGGGAGAAGATATTCGCATCTTTGCCGATATTGTCGTTGGTGCGGACGGCGTGGAATCTATGATTGGCAGATGGGGGGGCATAGATACAAGACTGCATTTAGCTGACGTTTACTCCTGTGCACAGTACCTGATGTGCAATGTCGAGCCAAGCAGAGACTACGGTGAACTTTTCTTCGGCGACGACATTGCACCCAGAGGCTATGCCTGGATATTCCCGAAAGGAGTAGATAGTGCAAATGTGGGCGTTGGGATAGCTGGTGACGTCGCTGATGAGAATCATCGCGCTCTTGATTATCTGAACGCATTCGTACGCGATAAGTTCCCGGATGGTGACATAATAGCACAGATATACGGTGCAGTACCATTGAGCGGTCCCGTGTACGAAACAGTATCAACCGGGCTGCTTTTAGTCGGTGATGCAGCAAGGCATGTGAATCCTATTACCGGTGGTGGCATCTTAGAAGCGATGAAAGGCGGAAAAATAGCAGGCGAGGTGATAGCAAAGGCGGTGCATGAAAAGGACTTCTCTAAGCGAAGGTTGATGGAATACGAGAAGAGCTGGAAGAAAGAGTTTGGTAGAATCCTGTATGCCGGAATGAAAGCGAAGCAGTTGTTACTGAGCCTGAACAGCCATGACTTCAATAAGTTCTTTCATCCTTTAGCCGGTGATATAAGAATAAAAGAGTTCTCGGAACGTGCATTATTGAAAGAGATGATAAAGAGGAATCCGAGGATACTCTTTAGCCTTGTAAGGATGATGTTCTGAGTATTTGATTCATACAACAAACTTCTTCTCATTTTTCGTCAGGTTCTCACAGCTATTCTTCTGCACGAGCGCCATATCTTCCAATCGAACGCCGCCAACTTCTGGCTCGTACAAGCCCGGCTCTATTGTAATTACATTACCTTTTCGTAGTTCGTAATCATTATTACCAACACTGGGAGTCTCATGTATATCCAAACCCACGCCATGACCCGTAGTATGAATAAACCCGCTATTGCCATTTCCCCTTATAGTGTCATAACCTCTGTCCTCAAATATATCACATACGAGATTATGCACCTCTTTGCATGTTACACCTTCCTTTACAATCCCTAATGCCGCATCCTGAGCTTGTTTGACCGCAGCATACATCTCTTTCAGCTCATTACCCGGCTCTCCCTTGACCACTGTCCTTGTCATATCGGCAAAATATCTTTCTGTCTTCAATCGTGGGAAGATGTCTATGATGATTGCTTCGTATGCTGATAGAGCTCCATGCCCCGAGAAATGTGGGTTCGCCGCTTTCTTACCGCATGATACTATTGGCTCACCTGCGTCACATTTACAGCCGTGATCAATCAAATCATGCTCTATATCAGCTTTTAACCTCTCAGAGGTCAGTATCTCATCGTTCAGCACGAGAAGATTACCCTGCACTGATGAGTTCTTTATGCGTTCTATGGCAATTCCCATTGCGTGTTCGCATGCACGCTGCGCCTTTCGTACATATTTTAACTCCTGTTCCGTCTTTATCTCACGTCTTTTCGTCATCTTTAACTCCTCCACGGGTACCACTTCTATGCCTTCCGCACGCAGCCTATCGGCACTGTAGAGCGAGAAATACCCTGGCACTTCTATCTCGTTCACGCCTTCTAAGCTGAGGATTCTTAGAATAAGCTCTTCCAGTTTTAGGGCATATCCGTAATCACGCGTGGAACGAATTTCTTTTACTATTGACTCTTTCTTCGCACGTTCATACTCCATCTGCGGTACGATAAGCATGTCTTTCCCTTTGTGTGGCATACTGAGGTACACAAACGGGTCGTTGAAGAGGAAACGAGTGAGGTAATACATGTCCGCGTTATGCATGCTATCGCTGACGATCAAAAGAGGTTTTTTGCACTCTTCTATTTCTTCCATTATATCCAATATTTGTATATCCTTTTTATCCTTTAATAGATTGATGGGGATATTAATGAGAGGTAAAAGAGATGCGCGAAGGAGAGAGAGAGAAAGCTTGTTTGATAAACTGGATATAACAAAATATCAGGTAAAGACATTGATTGCAATACCACTGATCATACTGCTTCTCGCTTTTGTTGTGATTGGTTACACATACGTACAGCCACCCGCATACCCCCATTCACCGTATCGCCATGCACCAGTCCAGTTAGGGATGGATTTTATAGGAGGAACGATGGTGAAAATACAAACTGAGGAGACGCATGAGGAGCTAACAGTGAAATTCTCCGATTTCCCTCTCGCCCTCGTGGGTGAGACCGGGAGTGGAGCAGAGAAAAGGATAGATTTTGGTCCAATGAGCGATCGGCAGAGGGACGAGTTGATAGATAAGCTCAACGGAGCTTATGGTGCGGGGAGCTACGAACTGGCGAATATCAGCCCTGTCTTCGGTGAGCAATATCTGACTCAGGCGCTATGGGCTCTTTTAGCTGCTTTTAGCGCGATGGCGATAGTGGTATTCGCGGTATTCCGAATGGTTATACCACCCTCAGCAGTGATTTTCGCCGCGTTTTCTGACATTGTAATCGCTCTTGCCTGTATGAACTTGATAGGCATGAAGTTATCGCTTGGTACGGTAGCGGCGTTGCTCATGCTAATAGGCTATTCGGTGGACTCGAATATTCTATTAACGACAAATCTGCTTCGTAAAAAGGGTGATTTAAACGAAAAGCTACGAGACACGATGAAGACGGGTATTATGATGACTTCTACAACGCTTACCGCTGTAGTCGCCATGTTGCTTGTATCATATTACATTGACATCATCATATTAAAAGCGATAGCAATCGTGCTCGTGTTCGGGCTTGTCATGGACTTGATGAACACCTGGCTGCTGAATGCTGGAATATTAAGATGGTATATAGAAAAGCGGGATAAGAAGAAGTTCGTACTGCGAAACAGGAAAAAGAACGTTGCAAAGGTAAAAGCGAATAAGAAGGCATAATCTCGCTCAATAATCAGTCTGTTAAGTTCACTCTCAATGTTTTTCCTTCCTGCACTTCTTCTTCGCTGACTTCTACTGCCTTTCCCATATCCCATACTATGGTATTGTTTTCTACATGCCCTTTTCTTACTTTGTAAGGTTGTGCGCCAGTCTTGCCTGGTCCTTGTGTTGAGTAAGGCACGATAAAGGAATATGTGCCGTTAGATACTGTTCTTTGTGAATACACAAATTCCCTTCCCTGGTTTGTGGTCACATTTGCCGTTATCATAACTAACGAATCATTGGGCGCTGTTCCTTCTATTTGCGCACCTTTTTTTACGTATTCAAACACCTTCACGTAGCTTACAGGCTGGATGAATTCAGACGTGTGATTTACCTGCCCCTGTTTCTGTGCTAAACTGCGATGAAGCTTCTCTGCTTTTGTCTTGACGCTATGATAATCCCCTTCATAATGGTCCCACCCTGAAATATCACCACTACCGGCATCTACACTGGCAAATGGAATTAGATACAGAGGCGATTCATACACTAACCGATAGTGCTGCAAAGCGGGTATGGTCTTTGAGTTAATATTTGTGCTCGAACCGTCAAACAGATGCAAACGCGCTTCCAGTGTCTTATAAAACTTTGTCGTCTGCTTCATTCTATACCCTGACTCCGTCTCCACTTTTACGTAGTAGCCTTCTGTGTCGCCTGCCCAGAACATCATCCCAGCGAACTTGTTATAGAGAGAATCCCAGATGTCCACCATCTTGTAACCGCTCACTACATACCGTACATCAAGCGCATCTGCAACTTTGTTTGCCTCTGTCTCGTTCGTTGCAGTAAAGAATACGCAAGCACCCGGGCTATTATCCTGATAGGGACCCCCAATGCCCTGCTGGAAGTTGTTAGCCACGGGAATCCTGTGGGCGATGCGAGTAATCCAGTGGCCGTAATCCCACCAGTTCATCACGGAATACGCCGCTTCTGGATACTCATAACCTTCACCCTTCTCTGGTTTTGCATATAAACCATAGTAGTCCATACCGGTATCCGGAGTGTTGTTCCGCATCCACGAAAGAGCGTCATACCAATCGTCTTGCGGGCCGCTTTCTTGCTTCGCAATCGCTAAAGTACTACCTTCATATTCCGTTCCCGGTATTCCCAGTAGCGGAAAAGCCATAATTAGTACAATAGCGCAAAAAGCAATGACAGCATCCGTGTGCAAAAATTTAATCTCTGTCTCATGCTTCTTATCAGATACTTTTCTCCTCTTCCCCTTCTTTGCTCTTTCTATCTCTTTCCTCTGCTCCTCCCTTGCACTTAAATCTACAAATTCGAGTATTCGCCATGAAAAGAAACCACAAAGAATCGCTACATTCACCGCGTAATACGCTGCAAATCTGTTCTGACCAAAGCATGCGAGTAGTATCACAATGCTCCATACGACAAATAGAATCTCTTCTGGTCTATATTTCCTTGCAATGCTATACATTATCCATACGAGAGCGGCAAGCGCGATAAAGAAAGTGGTATTGAACCAGGTCATAATGTCGCGCCAATCCATTGGTTCGGCCTCGGCTATTGTTAAATACGTCTCCGCGGGTGCAAATACGTATAGAAGATGTTTTGTCAGTGTAGAGTATAAACCAGGGCTAAACAGATGTAAAAGCACGAGCGATAATAGACCAACAGCAAAAATCGTTACGGGATACCAATAAGCATTTGCTTCTCGCATTCGGATCAAATAGGAGAGTATAGCCAATCCAGGAAATACGATTATGCCAAGGAGTAGAGTAATACAACTGAATTTGAGCATGAAGCCGTAAGAGAGTACAGGTATAATCATGACTAAAGGAATGATGAACGCAGGCAGGCTGAGAATACAAAGGTAATCGGTGCTCGCGCCCCGGAGATGGTCCGTGATATACAGAACCAAAGCGTATATAATCAGAATGAAAATGATAAGCGGTGCACCCAACCATGCGAGGAAATATAAGCCTATGAAGAATCCCGATAAAGACGAATAAACAAATGGCTTTTTTAAAGAGTGCCAATCTCGCTCGGTGATGGAATAGAAAGTTATCTCTTCTTCTCTTGCATTCTTTAGCGCGAGTATAAAGAAAAGCAAGGCACTCGTGCTGATAAGAATCTCCATCGCGTGATGGTCGGTATAGCCC
>Ga0190285_1000380_pt1 | contig 10587 bp, 5 predicted proteins | sample 48691823_MG_FD_163429 | JGI IMG/M metagenome (GOLD analysis project Ga0190285, IMG submission 163429) | Hydrothermal vent microbial mat bacterial communities from Southern Trench, Guaymas Basin, Mexico - 4869-18-2-3_MG | ecosystem: Environmental > Aquatic > Marine > Hydrothermal vents > Microbial...
GAAGGTTGCCGGCCCTGGCGGTGTTATTCTCACCTTTGCCCTGAATGCGGTAATCGCCCTGTTCACTGCTATGTCATATGCCGAATTGAGTTCAGCTATACCAAGGGCTGGCGGAGCTTATAATTTTGCAAGGATCGCTTTTGGTCGCGGCACAAGTTTCCTGGCAGGCTGGATGGAGTGGTTCGCATCCTCAGTGGCCGGAAGCCTCTATGCTGTCACCTTTGCTCTATACACAGTTCACTATCTCACCCAACTCGGTATTATTCAGGCATCAGGCTTTCAGCTCATTTTGGTGGAAAAGGGTACAGCCGTATTTATTGCCAGTTTCTTTATCTATATCAATTACCGTGGGGCCTCGGAAACAGGCACCATGGGCACCATATTCACTCTGGGACAGACTGTAAGCCTCGCCTTCATTGCATTAGTGGGTATTGCTACTGCAATAGCTGATCCTGTACGGTTAGCCAACTTTCAGCCCTTTCTACCAAATGGCTGGGACAAGCTCTTGATCACCATGGGGTTTACGTATGTGGCCTTTGAGGGATTCGAAGTCATTGCCCAGGCCGGGGATGAAGCTATTGAACCCAGGCGCAATCTGCCCAAGGCCATGATTTACTCTATTCTTATCGTTGTATTTACATATGTTGGGGTTGCTTTTGCTGCCATAGTTGGTGTGAAAGACATAGAGCAGCCCGCTTGGATATGGATCGGAAGCCATGGCGGAAAGGGTTTCGGTGAAGCAATCTCGCAGCTCATGCCGTCTTATGGAAGCATCCTGGTTACTATTACAGTCATCTTCGCCTCCACCTCGGCGCTGAATGCCACCATATACTCTGCCACTCGCGCCTCATACGCACTCGGCCGGGACCGCATGTTACCAAAGGCCTTCTCCTGGCTGCATCTCAAGAGGCGCACACCTTACATGGCCCTCCTGTTCACCGGCGGTATTGTAATCTCTGTTGCTACTTTCCTGCCTACTATTGATGTTGCCTCAAGTGCCAGCATGATGTTTCTTTTCCTGTTTTTCCTGGTCAATTTCTGCGTAATTCGTGTTCGCCGGCAAATGGTGGATGAGATGACCTATGGCTTTGTTATGCCACTATTCCCAATTCCACCCATTGCTGCCATCCTCATCCAGGCTACATTGGCAGTGTGGTTGATCCATATGAGCCCCATTGCTTGGGTAGTTGGTCCCACCTGGGTACTGTCAGGGATTGTAATATATCGTTTTTACTCCAAGCAAAGGGCTCGCCGGACTGAAGATGAGATCGTAGTGCTGCAAGAACAGCCTATCCCGTTAAAAGGCGAATACAGAATACTGGTTTCCATTGCAAATCCAGCCAATGCAGTACCTCTCGCCCTGAACTGTTACAGATTCTGCCAGGCAAAAGGGGAACGCACCGAGATAGAAGTGATTAACATGGTGCCCGTTCCACCCCAGGTGCCACTGTCAGAGGCTTCCAAATATTCGTATGCAGGCGAGGAGGCAATAATAGAAGCCATGCTCTATCTGGCACCCCGCTATAAATTTGGCAGCACTATGCGTTATTGCCGGAACGTCGCTCGGGGGATCATCTCAGCCGCTGCCCAGCGCAAGGCCGACCTGCTCATCATGGGATGGCAGGGATACCGCAGGAAGGGATTCTCCCTTGGAAGCACTGTTGATCCTGTATTAGAGCGTGCGACGTGTAACGTTGCAGTTTTCAAAGACTGTAAGCAACAAAAAAACATGAACGTCCTGGTCCCGTTTGCAGGCGGGCCGAATGCGGCCTTTGCCTTAGAGACCGCCTCCATCATGGTAGAGCATGATGGAGGAAGGATCGTAGTCTTTCACGTAGCCCCACCAGGCAAACCGACCCAGGATATCGATGCCTTTCTGGACGAGATCGCACCCCAACTGAAGGTGCCGCGTTCCCTCTTTGAATCCAAGTATGCCATCTCACACGAACGATTGAAAACCATTCTTGAAGAAGCTAAACATTACGATCTTGTAATCATCGGGGCCACCCGAGATCCCTTGTTCCGCCAAAGGGTTATGGGATCTCTCCCTGAGATATTGGCAAGGCATTGTAAAAAGCCTCTTGTCATGGTTAAGGCCAAACACACTATCAGGTCTTTCATTAAGAGATGGCTATAAAGAGCTGAAAGCCTGAAGCTGAAAGCTGAAAGGAGGTTGATCTCGATAGCTCTTTGAGCTTTGAGCTGATTTTACCCGGTCAAATCAGAACTATCCGCAAACTTCATGCGCACATCCCGAACCAGGTCTGTCTGACAGAAGATTGTGAGCTGGTCTCCGGGCAGAATTTCGGTACTTCCGTCCGGTATAAGCACATTGCCGCCACGCTCAATGGAAATCACAGTGGCACTCTGTGGCAAATTAATCTCAGCCAGCTTTTTACCTGCACAGGGGCAACCGGGTTTTACCTGGACCTCGATAAATTCAACTCCTGAGACTTTGCGAAGTGCCATACGTTCCCGAACGTATTGGGCCTGTTGCTTCTTCAACAGGCCCACGTCATAGGCCCGCAGGATATCACTTCGGCTGATCAGCCCAAGCAATTTTTGCTCAGCATGACGCGAGACCACAGGGAGCCTTGCGAGATCCCTGGGTCCCATCTTGCGTATGGCAGACCAGATAGGCTCATCCGGAAAGACCGTAACAGTATCGGAAGTGGCCACGTCACGTACCTTGAGATCACGTATTATTACATCCTTTTGGGCAAGCGCCCTTTCCATGTCCTGCAGGGTGACTATGCCATAAAGGTCTTCGTCATTTTCCATGACCGGGAAGCCATAAAGATGGGTCTCCTGGAAGATGGCGAAGAGCTCTGCCAGGGACTGGTCCTTATGAACCGTGACAGGTACCTGATTCATGACTTCTTCAACCAGGACACCTTGCATGACATCAAGGTCTCTTCCCTGATCAAAACGGATCCCCCTCTTGGTCAGCTTTAAGGTATAGATAGAGTCAGGATGCAACCATTGTGTAAGACTTGATCCAACTATACTCGCAGTCATGAGGGGCAGGATCAGGTGATAGTCCCCGCTCATTTCAAAGACGATAAGTATAGAAGTAAGCGGGGCCCTTGCTGCTGCAGCAAAGACCGCGGCCATCCCTACAAGTGCATAGGCCCCGACTTGTCCGGCGATATCCGGAAAGAATGCACTGGCAACATATCCATAGGCCCCGCCAAGCACAGCTCCTGTAAACAGGGATGGTGCAAAGATACCGCCTGAATTGCCGGAGCCCAGAGTGAATGAGGTTGCCAGGGGCTTAAGGAGAACCAATACAGCGAAAAGCCAGAAGGACGCTTTGCCCTGCAAAGCATCTTCCATGAATGGAAATCCTGAACCGTAAACATGAGGCAGGTTTTCAATCAAGGGCAGCCCAAGCCGGAATTCTTCAGCAGAAACATGAAGGACCCCGGACAGATAAGGATAGGAAAAAGCCATAATACCAAGAAGCAATGCCCCAACAGCCGGCTTGAAAGCCTGAGGAAATTTCCAGTGATCAAACAGCTCCTCAAAGGCGTCGAGCATCCTGATGAACATGATGCCAACAAGGGCGGCGAGAAGGCCCAGCACAATATATAACAGGATCTCCCATGGCGAGTGCATAACATAGCTGGGAACCTCAAAGGCCGGACTGGCCCCAAGAAAGATCTGGCTGATAATGCTGGATGATACAGACGCAATTACTACATTACCAAGCATGGATACCTGGTGTTCGCTCATCAATAATTCTGAGGAAAATGCTACCCCGGCAATAGGTGCGTTGAATGTGGCTGAGATGCCCGCAGCCGCCCCACAGGCCACCAGGTTCTTGATACGTTCGTCTGAGAGGCGCAGCCACTGTCCCACAGAAGAACCAAGGGCAGAACCCACCTGGACAATAGGGCCTTCCCTGCCGGCTGAGCCGCCTGAGCCAATACAGAGTGCCGATGCAAAGATCTTTGCTATGGAAACCCTCGGCCGTATACGGCCGCCACGCAAGATCAGGGCCCTCATGACCTCAGGCACGCCGTGGCCTTTGGCCTCCGTGGCAAAGTAGGCAATAATAGGACCGCCGATAAGTGCGCCCAATACAGGAATAAGGATAAGCCACAGACGTCCCAGAAAAGGATAAAGGACCATGGCCTCAGTGTAAGAAAAGTGCTCTATGAGGGCTATAAGCCGGATAAAAAAGACAGCCGCAAGTCCTGTACCGGCCCCAACTACAGCAGCCATTACCATTAGGACCAGCCCTCCCTTGGGGACCAGTCGATCTAATAAATATATCAAATGACGTCTTGACATAAACCAGGAATTTCGCCACCCGCTCGCTGCGCTCGCTCGACACACACAAACGAACACAGACATTTTTCTCCGCCAACATAGCGGGCAAAAGATACTGCCGGGCCATTTGCCGGTTTGGCTAGATGGCCTGAGTCTGTGTGAGTCTGTGTGAGTCTGTGGCTAATTTTAAAATATTTTCACGGTAAAAGATCTCGAAGGGCTTCCTCCAATGTGGGGAAGTTAAAGTTAAAGCCCTGTTTTTCAAGTATCCTTGGTATTACCCGCTGGCCCTCCAGGGCGATTTCCGCAGCACCACCAATAGCAAGCTTCAACACAAACCCCGGTACTGGTAAGATGGCAGGACGTTTCAATTCCCTGGCGAGGGTCTTGGTTAGCTCAATATTAGTGACCGGATTGGGGGAACACATATTTACAGCACCTGAGATCTCCGTCTTCTCGGCAACGAAAAGAATGGCGCGGCAGAGGTCATAGAGGTGCATCCACGGAAACCACTGTCTGCCACTGCCCAAGCGACCGCCCAGACCATACTGAAAAGAAGGAAGCATTTGGGCCATGGCCCCTCCTCCGCGTCCAATTATTGCGCCTAAACGGGCAATAACAACCCGAGCCCCTTTTTCGCCCGCGACCTCCGCCTCCTCCTGCCAACTCTTTGTCACCTCTGCAAGAAAGCCCTCTCCCGCAAGAGATTTCTCGGTAATAACGGCATCTTTTGTGAAGCCATAATAACCAACTGCATTGGCATTAATCAGTGTAATTCCATGATCCTGCTTTTCAGGGATTGCCTCCACTGCCATGCGAGTGGAAAGGACCCTGGTTCTCATGATCTCTCTTCGGGCCGTCCTTGTCCACCTCGTCATGATGGGCTTTCCCACGAGATTGACAATCACGTCGGTCTGGGCTGCTTCTTTCTGCCACTGACCAGGCTCTAATGGACTCCCTACAATCAAAGTAGTCCCTGATGGCAGGTTTACGGCTTTAGCCGCACTACGAACAAGGGCTGTGACATCATGCCCTTTTTTAAGAAGATGCCTGATCAAAGGCCCGCCTACAAAGCCCGTCCCTCCCATAATGAAGAATTTCATAGCATGTCCCCGAATTTATGTATTACCTAGGTTGAGCGGTTCACGGTTCACGGTTCACGGTTGAAGCCCTGCGTGATTGATATCAAAAGGATAATGCCTCAATAGAGACGACACGCATGTTTCACTCAACGGGTGAAAGAAGTCAATCTGGGTATTGTGCTTTAAAGTGATGTATATCAATACCTTATAACCTTTGAACCCTGAACCCTGAACCCTGAACCAATCACTTTATGTATTAAATAGAATTAACCAGGAACCCACTGATTACAAGCCCTTTTTGCAATATCTTTTATTTTTCAGAGTAAAATGAGCATAGGACTGGAATGTTTTTAATCAGACAAGTAAAATAGAATTCGAGTCTCTGAGACATGCCGGGTCAGGGGCATCTGTTTTTTGACATTTGGAGTTCGGTTTAGGATTTTTTCTTTGAGCAAAGGGGGGAATAGATGAACATCTTACTTATAGGTTGCAGTGCATATATGGATCAAGGTTACGGATGTCCGGGGGAATACAAATGTATCAACGCGGTGGCGGAAAAGAATGGGGAATTCGCCCAATACGACAATCCCGTGCTGGTCGGCTTTCTGCGCTGCAAGTGTCCTGGACGGGCCGTAATATCTAATATAGAAATGGTCAAAAAGAACGTCCATATCGATGCGGTGCATCTCACCAACTGTATGGTTAAGGCAATACCCATGTGTAAGAACCATGACTTTGACAAGTTTAAGGAGATAGTTGAAGAGAAGTTCGGTATAAAGTGTGTCCTGGGCGCACACGCCTATGACTAAGTGAAGAAGAAGTTGCCCCTGACACCGGCTCCCTGGAAATCCCGAAGCAGGTTTTGGTGCCTTAACAGATGCTATCTTGACACCTATTAAATCAAATGTTACAGAATATCCGCATTTTTACGGGCGGGTAGCTCAGTGGGAGAGCATCGGCCTTACAAGCCGGGGGTCACAGGTTCAAATCCTGTTCCGCCTACCACGCTTTGAGAAAAGACATCAGATAATGGGGTCGTAGTTCAGTTGGTTAGAACGCTGGCCTGTCACGCCAGAGGTCGCGAGTTCGAGTCTCGTCGGCCCCGCCAAACCGGTTATTTAATTCTGATAAATTCGAAATTCTTTAATTATCATTATCAGTATGACAGAGATCGTCAAATAGTTGAGTCGTTGAGTCGGAAAATAAACATGTTAAATCAGTATATTAGACCTTCAACTACATCAAGTGTCCAATTTTTGCGCAAACCATAAATTCATACAATAATAAACACTTAACTAATTAACTACTCAACCACTTAACGAGGTCTGTATGAATTTAGATATTATAGGTTTTGCTTTTAAAAAAGGAATATCTCTCCTGTTGATGCCTTCCGGCATGATATTTGTGTGCCTTTTTTTTGGCTTTTTCATCTGGCCGCTGAGGCGGCAGCGGAATTTGGCCCGAACATTATTCGTCTTGGCCTTTCTAATTTACGGCTTAGCCGGAAGTACTCCTATTGCCAATTTCTTGATTTGGGGCCTTGAGCGTACAGTCCAATCTGACAGTTCAACTATATCTGCAAACAATAATGTAATCACAGTGGTGATGCTATGCGGAGGGGCCTCCCCTGATAAGGATAGGCCGATAATAGACCGCCTTTCGCCTAATACAAGGCTAAGGCTAATCAAAACTCGAGAACTGTGTCGAGATAATTCAGTTATTAAACGGCTTGTAATTGTTGGTGGTTGTGCCAGGCCTACCGGCTGTCCGTCTTCTGAGGCACAGATGTCTTACTCCTGGCTTAAGGAACTTGGTCTGCCAGAAAACCTGGAAGTATCTCTGGAGAAGAACTCCAGGGACACTGAGGAGAGCATGAGGGCTGTAAGTGAAATCATGGGGCAAACGCCCTTCTATCTTGTGACATCTGCTGCACATATTCCAAGGGTCCTCTTGATTGCAAAAGACATGGACCTCAAGGTTCACTCCATCCCCTGTGATTTCCAGTGGTCTCAGAACCGTTGGAGTCTATGGGATTTTTGGCCTAATCCCACCAATCTCGGAAAAGCTGACTTTGCATGTCACGAATACCTCGGGATTACATGGTACTGGCTTAAACATTATTTCAATAAGCTCCGTAGCATTTAGCTCCTCTCAAGCCAGCCCCTTCTTTTTCAGGTAGATCCGGATTGCTGTGATTGCAGCCGGTGTGATTCCAGAGATCCGTGAGGCCCTCCCAATGGAATCAGGTTTCTGGACACTCAACTTCTCCTTGATCTCATTTGACAGCCCGGGGATGTCTCTATAGTCCAGGTCATACGGGAGGCGGACAGACTCCCATTTTCGGAATTTAGCCACCTCAGCTTCCTGACGAGCGACATAGCCTGAGTACTTGGTCTCGATTTCCACCTGGCATGCCACTTCAGAGGACAGGTCTTTCAGTTCGGTAAATCTTTCGGCTACAGCCTTGAGATCAATCTCAGGGCGACGCAGGATGTCTTCAATACTGACCTGCTGCATGATGGGTTTTGAACCAAGGGATTGAAGCCAGTTATTCAGCCCTGCCCCGGGGCGGAGCTTTAAACCCCTGATCATTTCAATGCCATGCGAAATCTCCTGTTGCTTCCTTTCAAAAAGGGCCCAGGCCTCATCATCCACAAGGCCGATACGCCTTCCAAGAGACCTGAGCCTCAGATCAGCGTTATCCTCCCTTAAAAGCAGCCGATACTCCGCCCTTGAGGTAAACATCCTGTAAGGTTCTTTTGTGCCCTTGGTCACCAGGTCATCTATCAGTACGCCAATATAGGCCTGAGACCGGTCGATAACCACCGGATCTTCTTCCCGCACCTGCCGGGCAGCATTTATACCTGCCATAAGGCCCTGGGCTGCAGCCTCTTCATACCCGGATGTACCATTGATCTGTCCTGCGAAAAAAAGGCCTTTAACCAGGTGGGTCTCCAGGGAGGGCTTGAGTTGTACAGGGTCTGCATAGTCATACTCTATGGCATATCCAGGCCGAAGTATCTCTGCGTTTTCAAGACCCTCTATGCTCCTTACCATTGCCAGTTGCACATCAATAGGCAGGCTCGTGGGAATGCCGTTGGGATATATCTCAACCGTATCCAGTCCCTCAGGCTCCAGAAAGATTTGATGCCTTGGCTTTTCAGGGAAACGGAAGACCTTGTCCTCAATTGACGGGCAGTATCTGGCACCTACGCCTTCAATAATTCCGGTAAAAAGTGGAGACCTGTCCAACCCTCCCTGGATGATCTTATGTGTCTTCCTGTTAGTATAGGTTATGTAACAGGGAACCTGGGGCAGATCTATTTTTCCCGTGGTAAAGGAAAAGGGCCTTGGTTGTTTGTCACCTTCCTGGACTTCAAGCCCTTCAAAGTTGATTGACCGTGCGTGCAGGCGAGGGGTCGTGCCTGTCTTAAGCCTTCCAATGCGAAACCCTAGTTCCGCCAGGGACCTCGAAAGCCTGTTGGAGGGAGGATCGCCCATACGTCCGGCAGGGAAACGGTTGAGCCCTATGTGGATAAGCCCCTTGAGGAATGTCCCTGTAGTAACCACTACAGTACTTCCGTAAATCTCCTGCCCGAGCGTGGTCTCAATCCCATATACCCGTCCTTCCCTGACCAGGATCCTTCCCACCATGGCCTGATATACATCCAGGTTTTCTTGATCCTCCAGGACCTTCTTCATGCAAAGGCGATAGCGCAGCATGTCTGACTGGGCCCTGGATGCCCTTACAGCAGGGCCTTTTGAGGTATTAAGCTGCCTGAACTGAATCCCGGTGGCGTCAGTATTTTTCGCCATTTCGCCACCAAGGGCGTCTACCTCCCGGACTAAGTGCCCTTTGGCCAGACCGCCAACAGCAGGATTGCAGCTCATGGCAGCTATGCAGTCAAGGTTTATTGTGAGGAGGCAACAAGGGGCTCCGAGCCTTGCAGCCGCTAGGGCAGCTTCGCACCCGGCATGCCCGGCACCTATTACTATCACTCCGTAATGTTTTGGAAATACAGACATATCCCCTGAATGATCCGGTATGTTTCCATATTAATCGATACGTAACCGTTCACGGGCAGGGGACATTTCTTTTCACTTTCACACTTCAGCCCTTATTTTCTAAGGCTCTTGCCTTGGGGGATGTCTTGCCCCCTCCGCACTCGCCTATGCTACGCTTCGGCGATGCGGTTTCCCCCAAGGCAAGAGCCAAGAAAACTACGGAGCTTCCGTTAAACCGTTCAAAGAAACACCCCTGTCCGTGAACGTCATATCGATACTTGCCTTGAGGCGCCTTTTGCGGCTAATTTAAGTCTGCGTCTTAATGATGCTGATGGATTATAATGCTGTATCAGAATTTATCCAAGCCGAATGGCCAAGCTGTCTTTCCATATTTTGACTTCTCACTTCTCCATATTAAACTAACTATAATGTTTTAGCAGGAGGTTATCATGTCAAATAGCCTTTATATCACGGCCACTGAAGCAAGGAGCGGGAAATCAGCCATTATTCTGGGCTTGATGGAGATGCTGCTGAGAAAGATCGACAGGGTTGGATTTTTCCGCCCGATTATTTCGGACGTCAAAGATCAGGATCATGACATCAATCTTGTTTCATCACATTTCGAACTGGGGATCCCGTACGATAAAATGTACGGATTTACCGGAACAAAAGCCAGCAATCTGGTCTCACTAGGTAAGCAAACGGAGATGCTTGAGGGAATAATCAATAAGTATAACCAGCTAAATGATATTTGCGATTTTGTGTTATGCGAAGGCACTGACTTTGTGAGTTCCGTAGCCGCCTTTGAGTTCGATATCAATGCGGAGATCAGCAAAAACCTGTCATGCCCGATCTTACTGGTAACCAATGCATACCAAAAGGGCATGGAGGATACAGTCCGATCCGTCGAAGTGGCTCTTAAGTCCCTGAGTGGAAAAAGATGCCACACGATTGCCACAATCATTAACCGCATAGACCCAAAGGATGGAGAAGCGATTATCAAACTTCTGAAAGACAAGGACTTGACCGGAGAACAGTTGCTTTACGCCATACCGGATGAACCATATCTCGGGAAGCCCACAGTGGGTGAGATTGCAAAACTTTTGGGCGCTGAAGTACTATACGGGGAAGAACAGTTGAACAGGCACGTGCACAACTTTACGGTCGCGGCAATGCAACTGCATAACTTCTTGACCAGGATAGAACGTGGCTCGCTGATTATTAC
>Ga0190285_1000385_pt1 | contig 10471 bp, 23 predicted proteins | sample 48691823_MG_FD_163429 | JGI IMG/M metagenome (GOLD analysis project Ga0190285, IMG submission 163429) | Hydrothermal vent microbial mat bacterial communities from Southern Trench, Guaymas Basin, Mexico - 4869-18-2-3_MG | ecosystem: Environmental > Aquatic > Marine > Hydrothermal vents >...
GTAAAAATAGTTAAATTTACTTAGTAATTACAGCAATTATTGTAATACTAGCATCTGTAGTGTCGTTGTTTTCAAAACCAAATGTTATTTTTTCTCCGTTTCTGACTGCTAGTGTGATTGTTTGTTTGTATCTGTTCTCTAAGTCAAACAAGTATACTGGCACTTTGTCGTGTGTGATTATTTCATCCTCAATTGCAATACTTACTGTTACCTTCTTGGTGTTTACTCCTGCTGTTTCTATGAAGAAAATGTCTTGTATTGTCATGTCATCGTTGAGTGTTACTGTTTGTTTGCTTGTTCCTCCAGCTGTTACTGTTACTGTACCGAGTTCTAAGTAGTGTGGTTTTACTCTCTCGATTTTGTATGCCATGTTTCACTCACCTCACTTAAAATCCTAGAGCCATTGGGACTTTCTCATACTTCATCTTTGCGAATACCGTGAATGTAATTGAAGTGTCGGTTGTTGGTGAAATATCAGAACCGCTTATGTTGATTGCCGTAATCTTCCACTTGTGTCCTTCTGTCAGTTCTATTGGTGTTTGCTTGAGTGTAAATGGATACCAACCATTAGTTTGACTTGGTGGGTATGGAAATGCCATAATGTCAATGCCTCTCTTTGGGTTGTTGTCCTCAATGAATTCAATTGGTTGTCCGTCCAAGTAGAACAAAATGCCTATCATTCCGTAATCGATTCCACCGCTGATGTTCTCTACCTTAATCATGAGAATGTCGTCAAAGAGGTATTTCTCTAGCTTTGATGGTTCTATTTCTGCTAGTGTAACTTCATCGGTTGTGCTGAATGTAACATTGGTTCCTAGTGAAGCACTGTGTTTGTAGTAGTAAATACCCTTGTAATATGCTTCTCTAAGCCTAGCATAAGCATTTGAAGGTAAGTCTTCGTTTGGGTCTAGAATCCAAAGTTCTCCTTTTACTCTGACTTTTCCAGAACTAGATGATTCGAACTTGAATGGTGTGTCAGGAGGTATTACAAAGTAGTAATCGCCTAAATCAAGCATTCCTAACATGTTGTCGTCGTTGAATGTAATTGGAGCCATATCTCCATGAAACGGAATCAGAGGTTTGTTATCCACATACAGAGTGACTTCGTCAGAAACATTAGTACCAATGAGCTTGATAATCATACCAAGTCTCTTGTCTAGCCTATATTCTGTGTTTAAATTAAAGGTTCTGTCTAAATACCATACTCTTGCCATAGTTCATCACCGAAAAAAATGGTAAAAGAGATTGTGAAATAAAAACCTAATACTTGCTTTACTTGACTCTTGGCACATACTTGAACTGTGCGTTCCACCTAATCATTTCAGCAGCTCTTCTGATGCTGTCTTCAAGTGTAACCTTTGGCATTGCTAGGACTTTAGCTAATCCTGCTTCTAGGTGTTTGCTGAATTGCTCGTAGAAGTCAGCGAATTTGTCTTTACCGAATTCGATTCCTCTTGGGTATCTTTCTACTCCCTTTGTTAATGTTGCTTTAAGCCATCCTTCCATACCAACAGCAGAAAGTCTAGTCTCCCACTTATCCCATGTTTCTTTCTTCTGCATTTTAGCTTCTAGGTCAGCTCTTTTTGCTATTGCCGCTTTTATTGGGTCTCTTCTTGGTGATTTTACTCTCTCAGCGTATAGAGTTGCTCCAGCTCTTGCTCTTTCGAGCCATTTCTTTACGGTTAATTCAACGGGTTTTACTTTTATTCCCGCAGACATATACATTCACCTGTATTGCAAAATTCTTGTTTCTGTTGTTATAGTGCATAATGTCATTTAAGTTTTACTTACATTCTATTACAAAGAAGAACGATATATTTATTACCCCTTCGGAGGGTATATCATAGTATGGTATCCCTTCAGTGAAAGTAAAAAACAGGAAAAATAGAACAAGGTAATGCATATGTCAGCTGATTTTGATGAAATCATGAAACGCATTCAACAAATGGAAGAAAAAGAAGTAAGAGAGAGATTAGCAAAGTATGAAATTGCACTAATGCAAGTAGACCCTATCACAAAGAGCATTATAGACACAATGTTTCAACCATATCGCTTTATTCTCAGAAACTTCAGACCTGTTTTTGGTGTTCTACTTGCTGTAAGGTTTGAACCAAGCGAATTCTTAGTAGCAAGAGAAGAAGACATCGAAAATTACACAAAGAAAACTGTAACGCATGAAGTTAAATGGACTACGATAAAAGCCAGTAGTGTTGTTCATTTTGAAGCAATACACTCAAGCGAAGAAAGACCAAAAGAAGAAAGACCATTATACTAGCATTTTCACTTTTTGCTCTACTTGAGTATATCAATTGCCTGTTTGAGGAACATTGCTCTTACAAGATCACCCTTAACAATATGGCTCCACTTCACTATCGTGAGCACTACAATAGCACACATGTTCATGATTGTTCCAATCTCATTATCAGAGTTCCATATTGCTTCTACCAGCCAGTCAAGTTCCTCTGTTAAATCCTTTCTAAAGTCTTCGTCATCAATTATTGCTAGGTTTAGCTCCTTGAACGCTTCAATGATATCCACTACCTTTCTCTTTATTTCACTAGCAATTTCATCAGCAATGACTATCTTCGCTCTTTTCTCAAACAATTCAATAGCCTGTTTTTTATCCATTTTCAAACACCTTTGAGTGTTTTCAAACAAAAAAAGAAGGTAAAAGAATTTAGTCTAGTAGCTCCATTATTAACCTGTAAGCCATTACTAACATATCCGCAATTAGGTGTTTAATGTCTTTGTATTTTTTCTTCAGTTCTTCTACAGTCATACCCTGTTCTGCATCTTCTGCCATTTGACACAAAGTGTATGACAAATGGTCAAAGAAATCGGACATTCGATACAGCATTTCGTGTAGATATACTTCATCTCTAACTATTTGCATTTCACTCACCCAGTAGCAAATACATTAACTTACCTAGTTCCATTAGTGTAGTAGAAATTACAGCACCAATTACAGTAAGTTCTTTTTCTAGCTCTTTCTTATCAATTTTACTCGGATTTTGCTCTTGTATGTGTTTCAGTTTTGTAAAGCAAAAGTACAAATTACCGATTAGTTGCTCCAGTAGTTCTGTAGTTTGTTCTTGTTTCGTTTCAGCTTCCATTAGACATCACCTTAATGCCTTCCTTTGTGATTTTGATTTTACCAATTATTCCTTCTTCACCTAGTCTGTTTTTCACTATTTCACATTTCACTACCTTTGGTCTCCTGCTCAGTATTGTTAGTTTCAAAGCAACATCAACATAGTGTGATATACCAATACCACCGTAAATTTCTTTATACCAATCTCCCGGTTTAACTTCTACATCACCATTCTTTTGCCATGATGTCATTGTGATTATACCATCAAACTTGTGTGTAATTGCAAATATTACAGCAAACATTTCTTCAAGTTCTCCTTGCAATCGCTTAGCTACTGGTCTCATTTGTTTACCCTCTGTCTTTAATAATACCCTTCTGTAGAGGTTGTTTATAGGGTCTATAGCAATCATGTGTATCTGCTGATTTTGGTTCTTCACTAAGTCTACTAAGTCATGCCTAACAGCTTGGTATAGCTCCTTCCATGTATTTACCTCGATAATGTGTAGTATCTCCCATAGCATGTTTATGTCAACATTATGCATTTCAGCTAATTGCTCGATTCTGTCGTAATCAACACTCTTATCCGCTGAAATTATCACTAGCTTATTCTTACTCGGTTTTGCTAGTATTGCAGGTCTGTATTTCAATAGCTGAAAAATTGGGTGATATACAGCAAAGTGTGTTTTACCACTACCAGCTCTACCGTAGAATAGAATTACCTTACCAATTGGATACCCACCAACAGCTTTATCTAGAAAGTCAATTTCAAACGGTATTTTACGCATTCAACAATCACCTTCATCAAGTAGTTCCTTTACCATTTTGCTATACCACTCTTCAAACAACTTACAAAACAGAGAATCAGCTGATATTGAATCTTTTACAATCGGCATTAATTCGTCACAGCTGAGTGTAAGTTTTAGCGTTATATCTTGCTCTAAAAGTGTTAGGTATATGCTGTAGTTCTGGAATAACTGTTCAATTACAATTCTGAATTTCCTTGTCTCTATGGTTATTTTGCTTGTTTGGTAGTCAATGAAGAGCACATTTACATTACCCTTGCAAATACTAAACAATGCATCTGTGAGAGAAACAAAATTCTGTTTAATATCACTTTCACTCATACAAATCACCGTGTTAATTGGTGATTCTTTCAGTAAAAAAGAGAAGGTAAAAGTGATTCATTTATTCAGCTCTACTACATCTTTGATTATTTTCGTAACTGTTTCTTCAATTTTTTGTGTAACATCTGTTATTACGCCCAATTTCTTATCCCAATTATTAGCACCTATTGTTTTCTTTATTTTCAACAGTTGCACACCCAAGTAAAACTCATTTACAAAGTCCAGCACTAGCTCTGTTCGTTCATTATCGGAGATGTTAATTTCGTCCCTGTATATGTCAATTTCACCATTTACAACATTAGCACAGTATCTGAACGATGCATTTCTCATTGCACACTTAAATGTTATGTTACTTCCTTCAACGTTCACTTTCCAATGCAAACAAAACTTTGGTAGTACTTCAATTAATCTCTTCGAGAATTCAACAGCAAGTAAAACATCTGAATGTATCTCTTTATCCATTTTACTTCACCTTCGCATACGGACAGAATTTAGCAAATGCACAGTATTTACATTCCCACTCGTATCTCGGTATGTTGTTGTTTTCCAGTATCTGCATAATTTCAGCTGAATTTATTGGTTTATCGTTCTTGTATTCCTTGATACCGTCAGGAGTAATGTAAATAATTCTAGCCTTTCTTATTCCCGTAAGCCACTTGTATAACTTCAATTGTAGTTCATGATGTTCTAATGGTAGTTCTCCTCTAATCCCTCTCATGTATTTGATTTCAACAATTTCGTTATCCACAATCGCATCAATCCTACCCTTGATTTTCATATCTTCAAATTCCTTCTCAACTTCAACCTCAATTTGCACTTGTTTATCAAGAAACATTTGCTGTAATAGTTTCTCTAACCCCTCATGCACTAACCTACCAAGTATTAATGACGGATTTGTAACCTCTAAGAACCACAGTTCCTTCCTAAACTCCCGTTTTAACGGACATTCAACAAGCTCTGTAACATACACTTCGTTCTGTTCTCGTTTCTCGATATGCTCCAGTTCTTCTTGTCTCAGAAACAGTAATAATCGCTTGGTAATTTCCATAACACACACCCTACAGAAACAACTACCTCAATGAAAAAAAGAAGGTAAAATGGGTAAAAGAAAGTGAGAAATGCTCTATATGTTCAACTCTTCTTCATCCGTTGAACTTTCAGTTTGCTTTTGCTCCATTTTGCAATCCCAGTCTAGCAATGTTGGGTGTATTGAATCAGTATCAACATGTCCCTCATACCAAACACGCCAGTATCTATCATCACCATCTCCTGTAGGTCTCCTTGCTCTGATTATTGCACCTTTGAGTCCGTCAGTTAGTAATGCAATTTGTGCAAGTTTGTATGCGAGTGATTTAGACCACAGCTCTAGTTTGAATACACCGCCTCTGTAATATACAGGAAACCACGGTATGATTTTATTACCGTTTCTTGTTTGCACTGTTCTGAAGTTTGCTTTATCCTCAAGAATGATGAACCGCTTCATTTCTCCCGGTAGGAAGTCTAGTCTAGGAGGTATTACTGTAATTTCGTCAGTCTCTAGCACTTCTTTAATCCACCACAATTGCTTTTTCTTTTCTTCAGGCAGTTCTTCAAATCGGATTTTCATTACATTTGTATCGTTCTCACTCATACATTTCACCCCCATTTTACATGAAATCAGATAAGAGTGCAAGATTAGTAGAAATAAACACACTCGGAGAAGTAGTCAGAAAGAACATCAACATGGATGTTAGATGCATAGCATTCCACAATGCAAATACTTGACCTAATGATTTAACACCTTCAGAAATTCTCTTGTCTAGGTTTTCCACGATTCTTGAGAATGTCGCTAGAACCTCAGTATTTTTACCAAACCGTTCTTCAATTTCCTTCAACTGACCATACAGGTTATCAAGATTCACTTCAAGGTATTTGATTAACACTTCTTTCTGTTTCTTCGTCAGTCTTACCTTTAGCATTTCATTCGCAATCTCATTAGCACGGGATAGCAAAGCTACAATTTCCATTTATATCACCCCCTTGTTTATTACATGATACACATAACTCGGATTAGCCACAATTTTACCAGCAATACGCTCTAACCTTAACAACCTCAACGGTTTATCATACAATTCCTTGAACCTAGTATGCAAGTTCGTTATTGCATTTGCAATTTCAAACGCTGTAAAGTAGTCCTTCTTCTTCCTGTATAACTCCAGTAACACTGAATTATGCCATAAACCCGTTAGTATTCTCTTCCTCAGCAAGACTTTCAGAAATCGCTTAACATCTTCGATATAAAAGCTCTCCCTAACAGAAATTCGGACATGTCGTTCAATCTTTTCCGCATATTGCTGATACTTGCTCACTATATCCTGCAATGCCGTTCTTAAGTCAAACTCAGAACCAATGTGTATCTTCCTCAGTGCTAGTGCAATTTCCTCAGATAGCAAACCATTGCTACATTTCAGCACATAAACACCATAGTAAACCCTCAATGCTGTAGAACCGTCATTCACATTGCTTACAACGAACAAGAGCTTATTATTACCCTTTACTTCAATGTCAGGAACAACATAGCGAGCATAATACACAAGCTTTGAACTGAACTTTACATCTAACAACCAATGCTCAGGAACTACTGTTTCTACAACATCATCAAGCATACTATTGTCAATGTATTGATACCTTGAGCTATATACAGCAATTACCTGCTTATTGTCATGCACTAGTAGTTTCACTATTGGGCTCTTTAACAGAACAATCCTTCTGTATATGCCTGTTGTTAAGTAATACTTACTACCGTTATAGTCAAAGCAGTATGTGTTTTTGTCAATTTGTCTGAATGTTATGTGTTTCTTGTTTATTTCAAGCAACATATGTAACTACCTTTAACAATTTTTGTTACATTGTTAAATCCAGTAAAAGAAAAAAGGTAAAAAATAAAACAAATGAAAGAACATGTGTGTAATGTCTCTCTCTTACAATTTTGCTAGTATTTCATTAACTTCTTGTATTGCTTCTGATACCTTCTCAAATATTTTCATCCATGTGTGACATATGTATTTATTACCCGTTATTTTCTTACAGAGTATCACATACATTTCATGTTTCTGTGATTCTGGTATGAATAAGTCTTTGAGTAGTATGTATCGCTTTCTCAGTATGCCTTTCTTTGCTTTTAGTACTGTGGTGTCTGAAATGTTCCACAAGAAGCCAAAGTTGTACTCTGATAGTGGAAATTTACCATCATATTTCCAGCCGTATTCTTCAAGAAGTTTTGCTAGTTTCACTTTCAGTTTATCATTCTCCATACAACATCACCATCCGTTTTAATTCTGGAGGTAAGTAATTCACATACTTCTTCAACGCATTAAGAAGCAGTTTGCGTATTGTTTCACTCCTCTTTGTCTTTAACACCTCATGTGCAAGGTAGTCAATTGCCTCTAACATCCAGTAGGGTAGTCTAATTGTTATCAGTTGCATTGTGATTCACCTCAGTGATTTTGTCGGGTTCAATTAAATCTGAGGCTAGAGGTAGGTTTATCTTCTCGACCTGGTATGAGAAATGTGACCATCGTTTTTCTGATGTCTTAAACACCCAGTACTTTAGCATTGGTAAATCCCTGTCATTGTATAAGTAGCATTGCATGTAGTATAACCACTTGTCAATCTTCCAAATGAAGTCAGCTCCTGAAATGAACTTTTGTTTTACTAGTCCTGTTGGTCTTTTTGCTAAGAATGTGATACTCCAACCTACTGTTCTCCAGTAATCATCGGTTTCCTTAACTTGAGTAATAAACACATAGGCTTGTATTTGCGGTATGTAAAATCTTAGCTTTCTTACAGGTTTCTTTTCCAACATACTCGACACCTTCTTACGGTGTATTTGAGTATTTCAAGAAAAAAATAAAGGTAAAAATAACAAATGAGTGAGTATGTTTGCATATACTAGCCAAAGTTTATGTCAAGTATTTCAGCAATTTTGAGACACACATCTTCAAGTTCTACATAGTTCCATGAACATGCTATTTTCACGGATTTAACAACCTTGAGTTTCTCCTTGTATTGCATTACTTTCTCAAGATAACAACATATGCCGTATTTATCCCATTCTAATGTCAGTCTCAAAAACCCGTCATATTGTTCTAATTCTCTCATTGCTTCTATTGTTTTGTTGTATACCTTGCTGAACAGCTTCCAGTTCATTACTATAGCACCACTATGTCATCAATGTTGGTAATGCATTTTACAAGAACATCGTAGAACTCTTTTGCTATTTTCAATGCTTCATCCACTGGTATTTCTATCGGATATTCGAATACTTCGGATATTGTAGCAGACCAGTATAGATTCAGGTTTTCTATTAGCACTTTCTTGAGTAGTTCAATAAACCTTTGCTTGTTTTTTACAACTATTACTTCCTTACCGATGTTTGACATTCACTCACCCTCTATCAACCTTACCTTGTTCAATAAGTCTTTAATATCTTCCTCAAGCTCCATAAAGCACCTATCGGCTTTAGTGCTTATCACTATTTCATCGTATGTAGTTATATATGACCGAGCCAATTCAACAACTGCTTTTATCTTCTTCAACTCGATTAAGGCTCTGAATAGTTCTTCTTCAAGCACTTCCTTCGTCATTCTTCATCACCTTCATGTCATATTTGCACTTCTTCATCAATTAACCTTGAGATTAGGAGCATAAAGACAGTTTCTGCTAGTGTTGGAATTCTTGTTTTTGCTACGATTTTATTGTCTAGGTGAATCTCATAGTGTGTTATTTCTTTTAGTTCTTCTCGAAATGGTAGGTACTTCTTAATTTCAACCAACTCCACAAAACGACCTTCAATTTCAACGCTTTGGATTACTTTCTTTTCTTCCATCTTTACTCACCCTTGTCCTTGTTTACTATTACAATTACATACCTGCTGTCTATGAAGCTGTTCCACAGTATGTATTCACCCTTGTATGTCTCTTTCTCAAAGAAATAGTTTATGACTGTTCTACCGATGTACTTAATGTACAGTACATTTCCTTCAGCTCTTACTACTTCCCAAATTTCGACTAAATCGTCTAATTCTGGATGTTGTGATGGAATGAATTTTACTAGTTTCTTGCCTTTCATAGTGCATCACCCTCACGAAAAAAATGAAGGTAAATGAAAAAAACAACAAAATTAACAAGCTTGTAGTTTATCCCGTAATTTCCTTAGTAATTTCCTGTTCTGTTTGTGATTCTAGTCTCTCTATTGCTTTCTCTTCGTATTTTGCTAGGTCTATCTCCTCCTCTCCCTTTAGCTCGAATGTTCTGATAATTACTGAAACACCGTCTAGGTTGCTGTTATACACATTGCCGTATGTAAAGTAAATCTCGAATTGCACATACTTATCCTTCGTAATTCCTTTCTCCTGCATTAGCAAGAACAGTGCTACATTGAGAATAGAGCCGAACCTAACAATAACATCATTATCGAAGTGGTCTCTGAGTATTGCAAATAGCTGTCTTCTGATTCTGTATGAGAATGAACTAGCTTTCATAATTCTCGTGATTAGCTGCACTACATGTGTTGGATTTCTTCTTCTTCCACCTTGAGGTTTATATTTACGGTATTTCCTATATGCATAGCTAGACCAGGGCATACATACATCACCTTGTTTGACAGATACATATATGTGTTTGTGTTCAATAGAAAAAAGAAGGTAAAAAATACAAAGCAATTACTCTGAAGCAAGCAGAATTTCCTCATATGCATCTTCAAGCCAATCAATAAATTCACTAGCTGTTTCTTCAGATACAATTTCAGTTATTTTCCTTTCCTTGAACCACTGTGCTACTCGCTTCTTCAGTTCTTCAAAGATTTTCCTGTTTTCATCCGTTTTAAGTAACGGGATTACCGCGTTGAAATACTTAAGAATTCTATTTTTGCTTGCAAAACTCCGCACATTATTCAGTGAGTGAGCTAGTTTCTCCAATTTCTGCAATTCTTCTGCAAGTTCCGGGTCTTTAGGATCGAAATACACCCTTAGAACAGATAGAGCAGTTTTAACATGGTCAAGATAATGAGTAAGAACTTCATCCAAATCTGAATCTCTAACACCATAGTAAATAACCCACTTAAGAGCTTCTCTAGCTTCAAGTTTATCAATGTATGGTGTATGTCTTGTAGAACCCGGTATATCACTCCCGAATAAAATGTAGCGAATCCTCGCTGTAAATATGTGCTTAATAGACCACATTCTTGAGAAATCAGGACCTCTAATAGCACACATGAT
>Ga0190285_1000386_pt1 | contig 10469 bp, 5 predicted proteins | sample 48691823_MG_FD_163429 | JGI IMG/M metagenome (GOLD analysis project Ga0190285, IMG submission 163429) | Hydrothermal vent microbial mat bacterial communities from Southern Trench, Guaymas Basin, Mexico - 4869-18-2-3_MG | ecosystem: Environmental > Aquatic > Marine > Hydrothermal vents > Microbial...
CCAGTAAACCCTCTAAATTTCTCTGATATACGCTTGATTATACCCGCTTGAATAATCAAAAAAGTTGTATATGTGGAACTTATATCAGAACAACTCCTATATGCGTTCATTTAAAATGTTTTAGTTAGCTCATTGGGGCGAGTTTAAAAATTACGTGCTGCATCTATACCATCAATCCCATAACCGAACAAGTATGGGTACTTATATATAGCCCCGCTCCATCAGTACCTCGGCATTCAATATAGAAGCTCCGGCAGCGCCTCTTACTGTGTTGTGCCCCTGCACGATGTACTTCATTTCGTTCTCTATTTGCCCTCTTCTTACTCGCCCTACCGATACACTCATGCCCCCACCTGCATCCCTGTCTAACTTCGGTTGCGGTCTATCTGGCTCTTCACGCACTATTATCGGCTTTTCGGGAGAGGAAGGGGTACGTATGTTCGTGGTAAAGGACTTGAAAGCATCTTTTAGCTCTTCTTCGCTCACGTTTCCCTTGAACTTTACCCATAACGCTTCTGTATGTCCATCCGTGATAGGAACTCGATGGCAGGAGGCGCATACAGTAAAATCTGCATTCCGTATCTCAAAACCGTCAAAAGTACCGAGAATCTTAAGTGGTTCACTCTCCATCTTATCCTCCTCACTACCGATATACGGTATCACATTATCCAGAATTGCCATAGAAGATACGCCAGCGTAGCCGGCTCCCGATACTGCCTGCATCGTTGCGACCCGCACCGCTTCTATCCCAAAAGGCATCAAAGGCTTCAGACTCAGGGTCATCACAATCGTTGAACAATTAGGATTTGTTACTATAAAACCGTCCCAGCCGCGGTTCGATCTCTGCACATCAATCAATCCAAAATGGTCAGTGTTTATCTCAGGAATGAGCAGCGGTACATCCTTCTCCATTCTGTGTACCGATACGTTACTTGCAACTGCATAACCAGCCTGTGCACATCTCTTCTCCACTTCCTTTGCTATTGCGCCGGGCAACGCGGAAAACATAATGGCAATATCATCCTTTGACGTACCTATATCGTTCATAGATTTTACTACCATTTCCGCTGCTTCCTCTGGCATCTCCGAAGGTAGGAACCACTTCGATGCCTCGCGGTAGTTCTTGCCCACACTCCTCTCAGAAGCGAATAACGCTCCGAGTTCAAACCACGGATGCCCTGCTAAAAGCTGCACGAACCGCTGCCCTACACTTCCCGTTGCACCTAATACACCTACTTTTAGTTTCCTCATACGCTGCCTCCATCTGGCAAAAGTTTCTATTTTTAGAAGACTGGTATGCTAAAAAAGGTTTTTATGCTGCTGCTATATAAAGTAAATAGGTAGAGGAGAAAAGCAGCAATGGCAAGATTTCCAGAAGCGGAGGAGAGGCTCTTCCGCGTGAAGATATGTATGAATTGCAATGCGAGAAATGCGCTTAGAGCGACACGGTGCAGGAAATGCGGGTCATCGGATTTGAGGATGAAATCCCGGCATAAAGCGTAATTAATAATAGATGAGAAAGAGCAAAGTAATAGCAGTAGCGGGAAAAGGTGGTACGGGTAAAACAGCTATTGCCGCTCTGTTAATACATGAGATAATCAGGCAGGAGGAAGATGTATGTATTTTAGCCGTGGATGCAGACGCGGATTCTAACCTGCCAGAGGTATTGGGGATTTCCTATGATAAAACCGTAGGGGACATAAGAGAGACCCTGCTTGAAGACAAGCAACGTGACGTGACTTTAGACATAAGAGCGCAATTTGAGGGTAGGATAGCAGAGATAATAGAAGAGGAGGACTTTTATGACCTTCTGGTCATGGGTCGTCCCGAGGGTCCGGGTTGCTACTGCCCGGTGAATCACATAATGAGAATGATTCTGGACACGTTGACAGAGAACTACGACTACACAATAATAGATTGTGAAGCAGGTTTGGAGCATCTAAGCAGACGAACGACAAAGGATGTGGATGTTATGCTTGTGGTGTTAGACACAACGCAGAAGAGCATAAGAACAGCATTGCGGCTGCAACAGATAGCAGAAGAGATAGACGTTGACGTGAAGAGAATGATGTTTATAGCGAATAAAATACCGGAGGGTGACGAGACAAGTGTGATAGCAGAAGCAAAGAGGCAGGGCATAGGAATAGAAGCGATAATACCCTTTGACCCTTTGATACCGGATTATGACCTTAAAGGCAATCCGATTAGTGATTTACCACATGACTCACCTTCTGTTGTAGGTGTGAAGGCAGTAGTGGCGCGTATAGTTTAAATATGTCCTGATACGTCCTCTATAACCATCTCACAATAAAAGCACCGGAACCGGGGCGGGTTCTCACTCACAGTCACGAATTTAGATATAACCGGCTCTCTTTTCGCATTGGATATGCAATTAGGGTTTGCACATTTTATTATACCCTCTATTGTCCCGGGCAGATAGACCTTATGCTTTGCTATTACTTCGGAATCTCGTATTATATTTATTGTTGCATTTGGTGCGATCAAAGCGATCTTATCCACCTCTCCTGACTTTAGCTCTAAATCTTCCACCTTCACTATGTCCTTTCTGCCCATCATCTTGCTCTGCACATTCATTACCACGCTTAATATCGCGTCCGTCTTTGTGGTTATCCCCAGTATCCTCAGCACGTTCAGTGCCTGACCCCCCGTAATATGGTCAATAACCGTCCCGTTCGTGATCGGCAGTACTTTTAACTCTTTTTTCATCGTATATAATCTGCGTTAGTCTGTGTCAACGATTTGTTTTCTTGCCTTAGTGGGACCGCCGAGATTTGAACTCGGGACAACTCGGTCTTCAGCCGAGCGCTCTCCCAGTCTGAGCTACGGTCCCTCATAACACTATGCATTATTATCACAATTTATAAATATCCTCTTCTTTATAAATTCCTATAATGGAAGAAGACAAGATAAAGGAAGCAATAGATTTTGTAGTATCGAGAAATGCGCGATACGCCGATATCCGTTTAGAGACCGGTTACGCAACTGTTATTGACATGAGAGACGGTGTTCTAAGAGAGATGAGCTATGGAATAAACCAGGGTATGGGAGTTAGAGTACTGTATAACAACTCCTGGGGATTCTCTTCTTCAAATGATTTATCAAATCTTAAAGACAAATTTGAAGATTCTTTGAAGATAGGACGTGCGTTATCCAGGGTGAAGACAGAAGCAATAAGAATTGCAGATGCACCCACGAGAAGCGAACATTTCCGGCTAAAGCCGAAGATAAACCCTACTGATGTCAGCATAGACGATAAGAAGGGAATCGTCAGAGCTGCGTACGAAGCGGCGAAAGAGCATTCTACACGCATAAAAAGCGTTTCTATTCTCTATTTGGATGGCTATGAAGAGCAGACCTACGCGAATAGCGAGGGTAGTTATATAGTGATGAAAACGCCGGCGGTTTTTATGCGTGTGCATGCGGTAGCGAAGAGAGGAGCCGTGCTACAAGCGGGTAGAGAGAGTATAGGTGCCGTGGCAGGTTTTGAAGTAATAAAAGAGGAGAATCCAGAGGTTATGGGTGTGAAGGCTGCGGATAAGGCGATAAGATTACTTGATGCCACACTACCACCGGCTGGTGAGTTACCTGTGATAATGGACCCGAAGCTTACAGGAGTGTTCATGCACGAAGCGCTCGGACATGCAGCAGAAGCTGACCACGTGCTGTATGGCGAATCAATATTGCGTGGAAAGCTGGATGAGGAAATAGCTTATGATGGGTTGACGGTTGCAGACGATCCGACAATTGAGAGTTCGCATGGATATTACAAGTATGATGACGAAGGTATGAAGACAAAGAGGACAGAACTGATAAAAGACGGTGTTTTATGCTCTTATTTGCATACCCGTGAGACTGCGGGCAGATTGGATGCGATGCCGACCTCGAATGCACGAGCTGCGGATTACTCGGAGATTCCAATAGTCAGGATGAGCAATACGGTAATAGAAGAAGGCGACTATAATTTTAAAGATATGCAGGCGGATATTTCGTATGGTATCTATGCAAAAGGTATGCGTGGTGGACAGGTAGATACGATAAGAGGCGAATTTCAGTTCGGTGCGGAAGAGGCATTCCTGATAGAAAAAGGCGTGCTTACCAAGAGGTTGAAAAACGTTTCGCTCTCTGGCAGAACCCTGGATGTACTAAAGAGCATAGATGCAGTGGGAACTGACAAGACACGAGGCTCAATAGGCTTTTGCGGTAAAGATGGTCAGGAGGTACCAGTTTCTGAATACGCACCGCATGTACGTGTGAAGAAGATATTGGTGGGTGGAGCTTCGGGATAGAGTGGAAATAATAGCATCATGATTACAAATTATGCATCCGAACTCTTTCCCCTTATCTCTCTTTCTCTCCCTGCTACTTCGGGATACTTCGCCTATCAATCATGAGGGGGCGGAGGAAAGTATTTAAAATTGAAAAACAGTTTAATAGACATGGCGAAACTGAATAAATTCTACATAGTCCTGGCTTTTACGTGTTTATATGCAGTATTTCTCTTTTATCTTTCGTCATTATCCACAACACCAGAGCCACCGGCATCTGGTTTTTTGCTTGAACTCGCACGTTCACTCGAGAATAGTGGGCTGCGGTTTCTCCTGTATCCTCTTTACTATGTGTACCGGTACCCCGACAAGTTTGTTCACGTGTTTTTATATATGGGTTTTGGTCTGTTACTGAATCTAACATTGAGCAGTACAAATATCAGGCGTTTGAGCAAATACGCCGCGCCTTTAGCTGTTCTCCTCGGTACGGTTTACGGCATTACAGACGAGTTTCATCAATCTTTCGTGCCGTATCGAACCGCAAGTATATTAGACATATATGCCGATTTCCTTGGCTTACTCCTCGCGCAGCTTCTACTCATGGTGTATTATGGCATAAAAAGACCGCGGAAAGTTAGCTATGATGTATCTGCACCGACTTTTGACCTAATGCTGGTAATTATTTTTGACTTCTTCGCCATACTATCTGTTCTCGTAGCACCGTTTAACCAAACCCCACTTCGTTTGGTCTTTGCACTCCCAATTCTGCTGTTCCTGCCAGGCTATGCCTTAATAGCGGCAATGTTCACACGAAAGGGCGAGTTGAGCACAATAGAACGATTTACATTGAGTATTGGACTGAGCATAGCGATATTCGTATTTGACGGTTTTGCCATAAGTGTCACTGCCTGGCGGTTCCGGCCTACACCCCTTATTATATCACTCTCTTTGATTACCATCATACTAGTGCTAATTACGGTACTCAGGAGACTAAGAACTGCAGAGGAGGAAGTGTTCTATTTCGATTTAGCGTCAATTTCGGAGTTTATAGGTACGATTCGCAACACAGAGGAGAAGCCGAGCGAGATAGAGAAAGCGTTGATAATCGCGCTTGTCGGCTCGATATTTATCGCGAGTGGAATGCTGATTTATGCAAAGGTAACATTTGAGGAGGAAAAGTTCACGGCATTGTATATCCTTGGTGAAGGTGGCAAGGCAGAGAACTATAGGACTGATTTGTATTTGTTAGAACCGAGTTCCATGATCGTGGGTATAGAGAACTATGAGCATGCACCCACGAACTATACACTGGAAGTGAAATTAGGTGGATATACGCTCCTGAAGCGGCATATCCCTCCTCTTGCACATGGCGAGAAATGGGAAGAAGTCGTTTCTTTTACACCTCGACATGCGGGTAAGCACTTGAAGCTGGAATTTCTACTGTATAAAGATGCTTCTATCAGTACTTACCGCTCGGTACATTTGTGGGTTGATTCCCTGATAAACTACGCTAATCTCACCGCACTGAGGGAATCAGTGCTTACGAATCCACCGGTACTAAGGAATCAGGACATGGAATCCAAATCGGACTGGACATTGACAGAGAATACGGACGATTTCAGGGGCTTCTTCACCAAATACTATCACATAGACGAGAATGCTACTATCTGTGGCTACGTAACCGAGAATGGAACAGGATTGCCCATTCATGATGCTCGTGTAACAGTGAACAACCATTATGGCTATGAGAAGCACAACACGACAAGCGAAACAGGCTATTACAAGCTGGAAACAATTGCCGACCATCTCTGGATGACTGCTACTGCGAACAGATACAAAAGAAGCGAGACAGATTTTGAGATTGAGGGTGGGCAAGAATTGATGGTTAACATAACAAACGACCCGGTAATGGCTTTCAACATGACATTAGTGGAATTATCAAAGAAGAACCTGAGTGAGACAATAGAGACTTTACCGGCGGCTGAATTGCCGGAAGAGGCATCTGTATTCATTACAGGATACGTGGTAGATAATGAGACGGACATGCCAGTAGCGAATGCAAGTATAAAAATCAGGAGTGATTATGGCATTGGCGAGTGGAGTACAAGAACAGACGAGGACGGCTATTTCGGGAAAAAAGTAATCAGCGGGCCTTCAAGGGTAGAGGCAGAAGCAGCGGGATACATGACGAATAGCACACGGTATGACACATCCCGGGTATCCCAGGTTAATTTGAGAATGAGACCAGAGAAATCAATAGTGGAAGGATACATTGAGAACGCTACTGGTGTTATAGTTCCTGATGCGTACATACGGGTGAGTAGCAGGGGGTACAATAATTACACAAGAACCAACGAATTTGGCTATTACTCGCTAAAGACAATTGCGGGACATATAAAACAGGACGTAAGTAAAGAGGGTTATTATTCTAATAGCACTGACTTCAACGTTTCTTATGCCGAAACCGTGGCGGTTAACATGACGATTGAAGAGATTCCGCCTCCGCCAGAGAAAGCAACTATTTATGGCTTTGTGTCCTGCAATGGCACGCGACTTCCGGCGGTAAAAGTAGTGGTAAGCGACCATGAGGGATACGATAAGACTGCACTTACTGATACCAGAGGCTACTTTGAGATAGAGACCGTTCCCGGTCATCTGTGGTTAGACGTGTTTCCCAGCGTTTATATGGGTACTACAATGGAATTCAACGTAAGAAGCGGTCAACGGGTATATACAGAGATAGAAGTTAGCGCATTTTCAAAGAGTACATACCAAATAGAATATCCATCGGGAACGCCAATTACGAAAGGCAGGTACGGGGCGATATATCAAGACGTTATATCAGAAGAAGGACTTGCAACCTTATCGTTCAAGGTTAGCGACTCGCACAAATCGAATAGAAGTGAAGGCTGCATTTACAAGCAGATAATGCTGAATGACCTCGTGGTGTGGGAAGAAGACGTAGCAGGAGCTGAAGACTGGCAAGAAGTAGAGATACCGCTTACTCTGAACAACGGCACGAACAGGTTAACGTTACGGGTGTATGCGAAGTCGGATTCCAATAACTTTCCCGTGACTGTATGGTGGGATGACGTGAAGATAGAGCGATTCGAGGCGATTTTAAAGCAAACTGCAACCTCGTTTTATGTCCTTGATGCAAAAGGCGGGAAGGGGAACTATCCAACTGAGTTATATCTCGGCGAGCCGGCAGAGGTAATTGTAGGCATAGAGAACCAGGAGCGTAAAACAGTGACATACATACTACAGATAAAACTGGGTGGTGAACTGCTTAAAACAGAGACAGTAAGGCTTGAAGATGGCTTTGTCTGGGAGCAGCCAGTATCCTTTACACCTACACAGATAGGACCACTGCTAAAGCTGGAGTTCTTATTATACAAAGATACAGTGACGGAAGAGCCATATAAGCAATTCCACCTCTGGGTCTCCTCTGAGATAGACTATGACAATTTAGATGTGCTCAGCAAATATGTGGTATCACCATTACCCGAAATAGAAAACGGGGATATGGAAACATTCGGTGGCTGGCAGACAGGAAATGCAACAAATTATAGCGTGTGTCTAACAGATTCCGCTTATGTTTCGCCTGTTCATTCTTATGAGACCAGTTACAAGGCAGCGACAGCAGCAGCCATAGGCAGCTATGCCTGCATTTACCAGAACGTAACGCAAGAGAAATATCCAGCCGTGGTTGTTTTATCGTTCACGGTAATGGATTCATGTACCGATGCTAAGAAGACGGGATTGTTTGTAAAACAGGTACTTCTGGATGATAGACTAATCTGGGAAGAGGACGTAGCAGGAGATGAGGGATGGCAGCATGTAAGTGTGCCTGTTACACTGAATGAGGCAACGACCAGGCTGGTATTGCGTGTATATGCAGAAGGAGAAGGTGCTGACTTTCCAGTAAACGTCTGGTGGGATGGCGTGGAGATAGAACCGATAACAGGTATTCCAGAGAAAGCTATGACTTCTTTCTATGTGCTGGATACGAACGGAACAGAGGAGTACTATCCAACAAAACTATATCTTGGAGAACCTGCGGATGTCCTTGTAGGGATAAAGAACAACGAGCCAGAGGAGGTGAACTACATCATGCAGATAAAGCTTGATGGTAGACCACTTACGACATTGAGCAAATGGCTTGAACGCGGGTCCAGTTGGGAGCAAAAGGTTTCGTTCGTTCCTGACAAGGTAGGAGAAAACCAGAAGCTTGAGTTTATGCTCTACAAGGACTTCGTGAAGGGGCAGCCGTATAAGCGTTTTTCGCTCTGGGTTGCCACGGCGGTAAACTACGATATTTTAGAGCCGTTATTGAGCTACGGGATATATCCATGCCCGAAGATAAGAAACGGCGATATGAAGTACCTATCTGCATGGACGATAGAACATAATGGTAGTTTTAGAGGTGGTTCAAGTGGCGAGCAGTACGTTTCACCGCCTTATTCATACCGTGTTACGCAGTACGAAGATACAAATGAGGGTGATTACATAGAGCAGTCGCAGAACTTTTATGTACAGGATTCTGGCGTTGTCGTTATATCATTTAATGTACGAGACACATACGACAAGACGTCAGTGGATGCGAACAATATAAGTAAACAGGTGCTGCTCAATGACGAGGTAATCTGGGCAGAGGACGTTTCGGGTGGGAATACAGGATACGAGGGCTGGGTAGTGGAGGAGTATGACTGGGTAGAAGATGAATGGACAGAAAAGAAGCCCGTGGTGAAATCGGGCTGGAAGCTTGTTGATATTCCTGTGTATCTGGCAGAAGGCACTAACGACTTGAAGCTGAGGGTGTATGCGAAAGAGGGAATGAAAAAGCTACCAGAAACGTTGAATGTTTACTGGGATGACGTGCAGATAAAACCGTTGTACGAATTAGTGAAGACGGGCGATACAGTGAGGATGAAGCGGTATGGGTGATCGGTATTTATTTATTCGTGTGAATTAGTGTAGTATTAATCCGTGTCCTAAATATAGTATAGTCATTCCGAAAGATAGACCACAAGATTACACAGATTTCCACGAGAGCACTATAATAGCTTTTCCGTGTTTCATCAGCGATTTTAGCACCCATCAAATGCTATCTCTTGTGTTGACCCCACATCCCGCACTTTAACTTTATAAAGATATTAGCCCCCTCCACAAACTACCAATAAAACACAACTTCATCACACTCCAATCAACCGAAACAACACCCTATATAGCTGCCGACCAAAACGACAATGTATAATTAACCCATACCTAAGATAAGGACGTAAAAACAGAAAAATTTATAAAGAGAAATGTTTTATAATTCCTTCGGGTGATTCAAATGAAAACACCGCTTGTACCAGAAGAAGGAGACCCCAGATGGGAATTAGTGCGAAACGTATTAGGGATATTCGAGCAACGGAAAGTGTGAAAAATAGTGTCTAAATTCGGAATAAAGCCGTTAGATAGGACTGTAAGGATGCTGAAGGTTGTAATTCTCGCCTTGTGCTTCGATGTGGGCATAACCTTCGTAATAAGCGAATTAAAGGCTAAAGCATCGGTTAGACAATGGATTTTACGCTTACAGGCATTATACCGAAGGTTTAATCGAGTACGGCATCGTACCACTGATATTTCCGAGGAAAAATTTCAAACTCGATGAGGTGTTGAATTCTATACAACTCACGTTAGATTTCTTTAATGACAAAGCAAGTCGTGTGAAGGATAAAATACAGCATTTAGAGTCTATCATCTCGGATTTTAAACATAATATTCCCAATTGGAAGCAACTTAAGTCAAAAAGGTCTTTAATAGAGGATGTTTTTAAAGTAATGAAAGGTACATTCTCCTTAGCTAAATTACATAGATTTACACTGCGATCGGTAACAAAGATTACTTCTCTAGGTGTCGTTTTGGTTGCCATCGCTATTTCACCGGGCTTTGGGAATAAAGAAAGCTTGCAAAGGCTTGCCGAGTGGTGACAATTTGGAGGGGGCTATAATATCAAAGGTTGTGCCATTAAAAATAGGGGCGTTTATCAATTAAAATGAAAAATAATGATTTTGTTGTTGCTATCTTGATAGGAAACATGCTTTATATAAATCTTTCCATACCCTACCTTCTATGTGAAGGAGGAACTTGGAGATGGCAGTCTATTATCGCCAAACTACCTTTCAACAGCGAAAA
>Ga0190285_1000389_pt1 | contig 10402 bp, 11 predicted proteins | sample 48691823_MG_FD_163429 | JGI IMG/M metagenome (GOLD analysis project Ga0190285, IMG submission 163429) | Hydrothermal vent microbial mat bacterial communities from Southern Trench, Guaymas Basin, Mexico - 4869-18-2-3_MG | ecosystem: Environmental > Aquatic > Marine > Hydrothermal vents >...
GAATGCGGCCAACCTCCTCCCAGAATACTCGATTATGATTCCACCCGAGATCTCCGGCTCCGCTTCAGGTAGCTCGAAGGGCAATCTAAATCCCTCGATATATGCGCATGCTAGGAGTACTCCTGAAGCGGTTATGATCGATGGTACTGGATGAATAATCGAGGCTTTCTCGTAAATCTCCGCCATCCTCAGCGCGCCACACCTGATCATGATTGAGATTAGGGAGAAGATCGCCGCGAGCTCGGTTAGGATAGTCATGGTGAGCTCCCTCCTAGCGCCCTCATATGCGAACACATTCCCGGATCCAAGCCCTCCAAGAGCTAGGAGTACCGTCGAGGACGATAGTAGGTATAGGATCAGGATTAGATCGCATGTGAACCCTATCGCCGATCTAAGATATATCATCGGAACCATTATCGAGGTGAAGAGTAGGTAGGAGAATGCGAGATATGGGGCGTAGAGGAATAGGCTTGACGCGCCTTCCGGGACTATATCATCCTTAACCATGAGCTTCCCAAGATCATATATAGTCTGCATTATCGGGGGCCCAATCCTGCAATGGATTCTGGCCTTTATCTTCCTGTGGATTCCATCGTAGAGGGGTGGGAGAAATATCGTCAAGAATCCTCCGAGTATCGAGGATATGATTAAGAGAGCTAGCTGGTTCATCCGATCACCACCATCAATAGGAAGCTTATCAATAGGATTAAGAGGATCGCGACGTAGATCTGAACGGGTCCAACCTGAATCCTCCTGAGCTCTCCGATGGCTCTACCAATCCATATCCAAGGCTTAACCAAGACGAGATCGGCGTTCGGCTCGGGATAAGCTATCCTCGGCCTCCTGATCCTGATCTGGTAGAATGAGCCCAGCATGGACTCGAACTCGGAGTAGAATGAGCCCGCCACGAGCTTCGTATCCCTTAAGACATGTCTAAAGCCTCCGAGCCAAGTGGGCTGAACCCTAGTCCTCTTTGGATGGGCTAGCTGATAGGCGATTACGAAGATTATGGGGACGATGGCCGCCAACAGGATGAAGTACATGGTTGATAGTGGAAGCATTGTTGGAATCATTAGGATCGAGTATAGGAATCCAACCCCCTTGAACAGTTCAGCTAAGCCAACCTCGGGAATCATGGGCTGAACCGCTGGGAATATCGCTGAGAAGGCCGTCCCGGGAAACACTCCTAAGATTATGCAGAGGATTCCTAGGATCAATTCTGGGATCAGTAGGATCGCCGACACATCTCCAGCCTCGACATCGATTCTAGGCTCTCCCGAGAATATCTCGGAGTAGAATTTTAGGGAGTAGATCGCGGTCAAGGTTCCGGAGAACATCGCCAACGCAACTCCAACATAGATGGGGATGGAAATCATGTTTACGGTCGAGCTCGCTATCCCCGAGAGGTAGATCGACCACTTACTCGCAAACCCGTTAAATGGCGGTAGACCGATTAATGACAGGCATCCTATCAAGCATGCGATGGACGTTATCGGCATCGTCCTACCCAATCCTCCAAGCACATCCATATCCCTAGACTTGGCCTTGACGAGGACGTTTCCAGTTATCATGAAGAGCATGGGCTTAAACAGGGAGTGGTTTAGGAGGTGGAATAATCCGGAGGAGATCAATATTATCGCTAAAAGCGCAAGCGACTTTGAATATGAGTAGAGAATTATTCCAGCGCCCAACGCGAACCAGATATATCCTATCTGACCTATGGTCGAGTATGCAAGCAAGGCCTTATCATCCCTCTGTGGGATTGCGTATAAGCATCCGATGACCATGCTTATTATTCCGGGGATGCAGATTAGGAGACCGCTAGGGATTGTAGGATCGAATATCCTGAAGGTGAAGTAGGTTAGCAGGAATATCGGAACCTTCTCCATAACCCCTGCGAAGAGGGCTGAGACATTACTTGGAGCAGCCGGATAAGCTCTTGGAAGCCAGAAGTGGACTGGAACTATTCCACCCTTAATCCACATGGCAACTGTGAAGATTATCGGTAAGCCTATTAGGGCTGGGAGCGGTGAGCGATGATAGGCATCTCTAAGGGAGCTATATGTGAAAGATAGCGGATGAGTCCATGATGCGAGGCTTATTATCGTCACTATGAGTAGGGCTACGGCGATATGGGACATGATGAAGTAGACGAATCCAGCATCCCTCACCTCCTCTTTCTCATGCTCGATTGTTATGAGGAAGTATGAGGTGAAGCTCATGAGCTCCCAGAAGACTATCAGCCATAGACCGCTCCTAACCAATATCACTCCAACCATCGACATAAGGAATATCGGGAAGCATATACTATGTCTTCTAACATCGATTCCAGCGTTCACATATTCATCCTCGATGTATTTAATGGAGTAGATCGAGGTCAGAGTGTATGGTATGCTGAAGATTAGAAGGAAGAGGGCTGACAACCCATCCAACTCTAATGGAATCGACGCAGGGCCCGAGAATATCGTCTGTCGGATCGGCGATCCAAGCAATGCTTTAGCGGATGCATATAGGAGGATTGTGGAGGCTATGGATGATAGGATGCATGAGATTCTACTCCCCCATCTAACGTTAGGCAGGAATGCTCCGAGGAGCGATGCGATGATGAATAACATGAATGTTATCAGTAACATGCCCTTACCCCCTCCAGAAATTCACCTCCCCGAGAATCGGATAGTATAGGTATGCGGAGACTATGCACATGGCTATCAGGACTATGAGGGATGATAGTATGCTCTTGGGAATCTCTTGAGCTCTCTCAACCACATCGCTTGGATCCCCATAGACACATCTAGTGAACCAGTATAGGAATACTGTGAAGCTACACACGCTTTCACCTATCGCTATCAGGGTTAAGATGCTCGCGAAGATGTTTCCAGTCGAGAACCCTGAGAGGAATATCAGGAACTTGCTGTAAAAGCAGTTTAGGGGCGGGATCCCAGCTATGGAGAACGCCGCCACCGCGAATCCAAGCGAGATTGTCTTCGATCTGGAGATTATACCGGAGTAGTCATTTAGAAACCTGCTTCCAGTAGAGTAGGCCAATGCTCCCGCGATTAGGAAGAATAGGGCCTTGGCATAGGCATGGTTCCAGAGGTGGAATATCGATGCCCTTAATCCATTGACCTCTCCTAGGGATGCAAAGGATAGGGCTAGGAACATGTATGAGATCTGGGTTATGGTCGAGTATGCGAGCAGCCTCTTCATGTCTAGCTGCGGGACATACATGAGAAGTCCGTAGATCATCGTTATGATCGCCATCAATCCTATGATGAGTGATATGTTGAAGTCTAGTGGGAGTGAGTATTGGATTGTCCTGAAGAGTAGGTATGCTCCAACCTTAACCATCGCCGCCGCGTGTAGGTATGCCGAGACTGGGGTTGGGGCTATCATGGCGTCTGGAAGCCATGTGAAGAATGGGATTTGGGCGCTCTTACTCCAACACGCTATAGCTATCAATATGACCGCGACGCTCTTGAGAGTGGGGTCAAGTTGCTGTAATGCGTCGAGGGTAATTTTTCCAGTTGAGGAGTAGATTAGGGCTGATGCAGCTATTAGGAAAAACCATCCGAGGTGGGTTATGTAGAGGGCTTTCTTCGAGGCATACCTCGCCTTAGGATCCTCGTGGAAGAATCCTATAAGCGCCCATGAGCATATGCTCGTCAGCTCGTAGAAGATGGTCATGGAGATCAATGAATATGAGTAGATCACTCCTATCATCGATGCCATGAATAGGAGCATTAAGCCATAAAACCATGAAAATCCCCTATCGATCCTATGCTCCCTATTCCTCGGCGTCATGTATCCCTGTGAGAAGAGGAGTATGAGGAATCCTATGAATGCGACCAAGAATGAGATGGTTATCGAGACTCCATCAAGTATGAAGGAGAATATCTTTACTCCCCTGAAGCTTAGGAGTGTGAATATGATTCGAGGTGAGCTGTTTAGGAAAAATATGGGGATGTTTATGGATGATGTTAGGAAGGTTGCTATGCTGAAGGCCAACGCGTAGCTTGCGAGCTTAATCCCCTTCCTATACCATGAAGATATTATTACCCATCCTAGGATTGGAATTACTATTGTTAGGAGTGAGAGGACTTGGGCGACCTCCCTCATCTCACCCTCTCTCCATGATGATCCTGTGCTTCATGAAGTCGATCAGGGAGAGCTTATACCCCTCCAAGACATGCTCCCTCTCATCTAGGTCGACTGCAACGTATCTTCCATCGACTACCTTGAGGTATAGGACTTCATCTAGGAGCAGCTTCTCGGAGTTATCCTCCCTAACATATAGCTTGCTTATGCACATCTATCTCACCCTTATCCAGGGGGTCTCAGATCTTATAACAGCCTTTAGATCCTTGAAGACTATGCTCTCCCTTGGGATATCTCTGATGGGCTTACCCTCGTAATCCACTCTCTCAACATTTTCATCATAGTGGATTAGATGCCATCTATACTTCTCCCCCAAGATCTTGTTGCAGAGCCTCCTAGCCAACTCTTCATCCTTAACCTTGTTCACGAGGATCACGTTCTGCTTTATCGAGAGCTCCTCAGCCATCTTAACCAGCTTGATCGAGATGTCTAGAGATTTCAAGGTTGGCTCGGATATGCAGAACATTAGGTCGAAGTATTCCGCCAAGCCCCTTCCAAACACCTCGGCACCAGCCTCAGAATCGACCAAGACTATCTCCTCTCTTGCCGTCAGCATATGTCTCAGGAATTGTCTGGCTAGAGCTATAGCGGGGCATAGGCATCCCTGCTTGCTCGCATCTATGCTCCCGACCACGACTAGACCCAAGTTCTCGGAAAGCCTTATCCCATACTTCTCAGCGATGTCGTCAACCTTTGGATTCAGAGCGAAGAATAGTCCCCAGCCCTCGCCAGGCTTCGCGCCAGTCCTCTCCTCCACGAGCCTCTCATTCATGGTTAATGGGGTTATCTCTACCGCCTCCTCGATAGGGACTCCGAGGGTTACGGCCGTATTCGGAACCGAGTCGGTGTCTAAGACCAAGACCTTATAGCCCGACTCCGATAAAATGTAGGCTAGGGTTGCGGCTATGGTCGTCTTCCCAGTACCACCCTTACCCGCCACGAGCACCTTCATACCGGTCAGCTCATATTCGTCTTGGAGAAAAATAAGGTTGAGGTTGTTTGGGTTAGCGGGGCCAGTGGAGCTTTCTCCTCTTCTCCTCGATCACGTCTAGGAGGGTTCTAGCCGCCTTATGGGGGTCGGGCTCTACATAGAATTTTCCGCCGATATATCTCTCAACATCATCGGTTAAGATCTTCGTGACTGTCGGGCTTCCGAGGACTGGTGGGACTGTTCCTAGGTGGGTGAAGACTCCGTGGCCCACGAAATAGGTTCCGATCGAGACCGCTTTCTCGCTCATCCACTCTGGAGCGGAGCCGACGACTGGCAGATCAGGCGTATCGACGTTTAATGCCTCGGCTAGGGCTGAGATCGCGTTAAGGATCCTCGTGCAGTCCACGCAGCTACCCATATGTAGGCATGGTGGGATCTTTAGGGCGTTACAGATTTTCTTCAATCCATCTCCAGCGAGGTCAACCGCCTCGGGTCTCATTAGTCCGGCCATCCCGGCTGCTAGAGCCCAGCATCCAGTTCCAACGACCAATACGTCATTCTTTATCAGCTCTTTCGCTATCGTCACGTGGCTGTGGTTGTGCTTCACCTTCGGATTATTGCATCCAACTATTCCGGCTATACCCTTTATCGTCCCATCTCTCAGAGCGTTGATCAAAGGTTCTAATGTTCCTCCAAGAGCCTTGACGATCGCTTCGAGGGAGAATCCCGCAACGAGCTCCATCTTTTCCTTCGGTATCATGACCTTCTCCTTAGACCTGTTCTTGAAGTTCTCAATCGCGGTTCTAACGATCTCCATGGCGACTTCATCCGCTTTAGCCGGATCGAACTCTATGTGAACAGCTCCCGGGATCTTCGCTATCGGCATCGTCGTTATTATCTTCGTGTGATAGCATGCAGCGACATCCGGTAGGGAGGGCATTATACACTGATAGTCGACGACCATGGCCTCCACCGCCCCGGTCGCGACGGCGAGTTCCTGCATCAGGAAGTTTCCAGCCGGCGGAATTCCCCTCCTCATCAGCACCTCGTTACCCGTGCAGCACATTCCGGCGACGGTTATTCCTTTCGCGCCGACATCCCTAGCCATAGCTAATGCCTTCTTGCTAGTCGCGGCCTCGACCACCTTCTCGGATAGGATTGGGACGTGTCCATGGATTATGAGGTTCACGGTGTCCTCCTTTAAGACCCCGAGGTTGCTCACGCTTTTAACGGGCTTCGGCGTCCCGAATAGGATGTCCTGTAGCTCGGTTGCGACCAATGATCCGCCAAACCCGTCTCCGAGGGCTGCCCTAATCCCTTGCAATAGTAGGTTTAGTGGATCGGCGTCCACTCCTATATGAGTTCGATGCATTATCTCGACTATCTCCCTATCGATACTTCTTGGCATAACTCCAAGCCTAGTCCAAACCCTCTTCCTAACCTCTGGAGCATAGGCTTCAGTAGTCTTTAGCGGCTCCTCATCCTGCTTACCAAAATCGTTTAAGATTATGTCCGCGAGGTCTCTGGCGATCTCCTCCGGCTTCCTACCCTCAACTTTAATTCCATATCTCGATGCAACCGCCTTAAGCTTCTCGACATCCGTGATCTTGTAGCCCGGCGCCTTACCCTCCGCCATCATCTTGAAGACTAGGGTCACCTCTCTTCCATGGTCGCTGTGGGCAGCCGCACCGCCAGCTATCATCCTTATCAGATTTCTCGCGACTATCGTATCCGCCGTCGCTCCGCATACCCCTCTATCTGGGCCATAGCCGAATGGGTCTATCCTGCATGGACCCATGTTGCAGTTTCTGCAGCAGATCCCGAGCAATCCGAATCCGCATTGAGGTTGTTGGGCTAAGAATCTATGCCATACAAGTTTTACCCCATCTCTTTCAGCCTTCTTGACGAGCTCTGGAACCGCTGGATTTATCGAGACCTCCTCGACTGGAACCCTCCTCATCAAGTATTCAACCCTCGTGCTCTTCCCATCACCCTTCTTCTCAACCATACACTCTCACCCCCTAATACCACCTCACACTCTCATACATCTTCAATAACTTGGTGAGCGGAGACTCCACCTTGGCAGGGGGAAGGGCTTTCTCCACCCCCGGAATCAGCTTCACGGCCTCGTATAGGAATGGGCTCATCCCCTCCCTCCTAACCTTCTCCAAAACCTCATCAAGGGTTCCGAAGGTTAGGGCCCCGGTTGGACACGCCTCGACGCACGCGGGCACCTTCCCCTCCCTGACCCTATCGACGCATCCATCGCATTTCAAGACCACCTTTCGCTCATAGTCGAAAGCTGGATGCCCGAATGGACATGCGACGACGCACATCCTACAACCTATACACTTGAGTTCATCCACTAGGACGAATCCCTCATCAGACTTGTAGAGCGCCTTGGTTGGGCACACAGCTATGCATGGAGCATTCTCACAATGCCTACATTGCATCGGAACCCTGATCTCATCGACAGGGATCACAGAGGCTCTAGGTCTAGGCTTCGGAACCTCTTGAATGGCTCCATAGATATTCTTGCTCACCGAGTGTTGGACGGCGCACTCGATCTCACAGGATCTACATCCTATACACTTCGTTGGATCAACGTATAGAAAGTATTTTGGAGCCTCCGCCACAAATAACCACCTAGGTAGAGGATGCTGAGCTGGCTTAAAGGTTTTGGAATAATTTTATTCCAAATTTCCAATATTTATGGAAATAGTTGTATCCAGATTAGAGCGTCAAGCCCTTATATCTTCTCCTCAGCCTCCTATACTCATCGACGATCTTCCACCCCATCTTAGTTAGGCAGATCTTACCGGTGTGCGGATCCCTTTCTATGAGTTTTGCGGAAAGCCTCTCCTGAAGATTCATGATCCTCTTCCTTATGGAGGTGTGGGAGACTTTGAGGCCCTCGGCAATATGTCTAAGGCTCTGAGACTTCGCCACCATATCCAAGATTCTCAACTCCATCTCATCGATCTCAACCCCCGTCGGGGATATCAGTGAGAGCTTCATCTTCGGCGTAAATGACAATTCCCTCGGATTATTTGGACACTCTAAATCATTTAGATCTAGGACCTCGAACTCCTCAACTCGATGGTAGTCTCTGCTTAGAGGACATCTACCAACCATTCTGAGATTGTTTAGGTAAATAGTGTTACATGATTCTCGATAGGATGAGATGATTATCTGGAATGGGAAGTCCTTATAGAACGCCGTCCTCTCCGATAGGCATCCCACAAAGAACCCATGCTCCTCGCCGATATAGACATCCTTCATCTTTGAGATCAGGCTTGGGAGACTTAAACCTTCAGATACTGCTTGAATGAATCCTAGACGGAGCCCCCTAACCCTGCAAAACTCCAATACCTCGCGTATCTCAAGCTCATTCACCTTAGGGATTATGGGGAATATCAGCTCAATCCTGTCAAATCCATGAGACTCTAACGCTAGGATGCTATGCCTCTTACTATAGAGCTTAGGAAAGCTATCCACGAGCAGCAACAATCTATCATACTTACTCAATACACCTAACCTTAGGCTCAAGATCTCGTTAACCGGAATTAGAATGTTGATGTTTTTACAGTTGTCCCTGACGATGCGGTAAACTCTATCCAAGCTTGGGTGACTGAATGGGTTTGGGCAGAGCATGAAGGCATCGTTGAATGAATAGCCCCTACCTCGAAGGATCTCAAAGAAGCGTGAGATCGTCTCAGGGTCAATGTACTTTTGAGGTGATGGGAGATGCCATGGACATATCTTACAATGGCCTGGACACATGCCATGGAGGTGTAGGAGGAGTGTGAGCTCCCTAGACCTCTCCACCATCCATAAAGGATAAGTATTGGGAGGTGATTTAAGGCTTTGGAATGCGCTTTAAGGCGATCCTATGCTACGTTAAGAGACCTAAGTCTATTGAGCGCGTTTCAAGGCATTTCTTGACAAGCTTGATGATGGAGGAGGAGATAGGGGTTGTCGGCGACCTAGAGGTCGAGAAGCTCATCTCAGAGCCCATGGAGGATATAGGTGAGGGATACATCGTCAGAAATCCGAATGATATCAAGAATATACTGAGATATCTGGGGTTCGACGAGTCATCGATAGAGGATAAGGTCGTGATTGAGCTCCTGCTCAAGAGAGTTGATTGAGGAGAAGCCTTAATAAGCCATCCTCATAGGAAAGCCTTGATATGGGGATGGAGGGAGGAGAGTTTAGAAAGGTTAGGCTTCTCCTAACCCACTACATAGAGCATGTAGATGAGCATATCAGGGAGCTGAGAGAGCTTGAGAAGAGGATAGGGCTCAGAGAAGTCAATGCTCTGATCGAGAGCTCGATAAGCGACTTTAGCCATGGGAGGGATAAGCTAAAAAGGGCGCTAAGTATCCTGAGTGAGGAATAGGTTGAGTTTGATCGTTTGGACGAGTATTTTCAGAATCTACGGCGTGGAAGATTTGGCAAAGATCCTTTTCACAGATTAAGTATATTTTCTGGGATAAATCTTCTTTGGCCGTGCTCATTCTATGAGAGAATTATGGTCTTAGCTAACTCGTTTTCATCATTTTACAGGGTCTTCGGCGAGGCCATTCTTGGAAAGTTTTATCAAGCAGACGTGAAGGACTAAAGAGTATAGGGTGGAAGATCATGAAGCTCATCTCGGTTAAGATGCCTGAGGCCATGATCGAGGGGATGGATGAATTGGTTAGGAGGGGGGTTTATCCGAGTAGGAGCGCCGTTATGAGAACCGCCGTCAGAGACCTGCTCAAGAAGGAACTTTGGAAATAACGGGCTAAATCTTTCTTACAGGATTCTTTGCACCGCAGACCTCGCAGACCAAGAATCTAAGCCTCTTCTCGGCGACTATCTTCGTGTCGAATCCTCCGCAGAGCGGGCACTTCACGAACTCCTTGACATAGAGCTTTAGAAGCCTTCGAAGCTCATCGTTTGAGAGCTTTCCCTGGATCATGAGCCTCTCATTATCCAATACTCCAGGCTTTCCAGACTCCTTGAAGATGAATCTAGCTAAGTGTCTTGGATCTCTATTGAGCTTCTCGGCTAAGTCCTTGAAGTTCGTTATTATCGTCCTCCTAGCCTCATGGATCAGTATCGGGTTTAGGATTATCGCCCTATCCCCACGCTTTCCAATCGTTTCGGGGAGCTCAGACATAACCCTATCTAGGAGCTTCTCGTAGCCCTCCCTCCTCCTGATCAACTCCTCCCAGCTCAAGCCTCCACTCGAACTCTAATTAATCTATAAGTTAAACTTTAACCTTTCCAACTCTGGATCAGCCGTTCACCCGACTACCTTTAAACCCC
>Ga0190285_1000391_pt1 | contig 10387 bp, 6 predicted proteins | sample 48691823_MG_FD_163429 | JGI IMG/M metagenome (GOLD analysis project Ga0190285, IMG submission 163429) | Hydrothermal vent microbial mat bacterial communities from Southern Trench, Guaymas Basin, Mexico - 4869-18-2-3_MG | ecosystem: Environmental > Aquatic > Marine > Hydrothermal vents > Microbial...
GGGGGGAATATCTCCTCAACCCGACCTTCTCCCAGTTGGATTCATCTGAGCTCGACCTGGTAATTGCGGGTACCAAAGGGGATATCATCATGGTAGAGGGAGCCGCCCGAGAGGTCTCTGAGAGGGTCCTCCTGGATGGGATGGACTTCTCTCGCCAGGCCATCTCGCAGATCATAGAGATGCAAGCCGAGCTTGTCGAGCAGTGCGGTCAACCTCCGAGGGAGTATACCCCTCCTCCGGTGGACAAGGAGCTCTGGGATGCCGTGGCGGAATTGGCCGCGGAGAGGATAAACCAGGCGAACACCATCCCGCAGAAGTTAGAGAGGGGCAGGGTAATGAATCGGATAATTAAGGAGACCGTGGAGAAGTTGGGGGAGAGGTTTCCGGAGGGGGAGAGAGCGATAACCTCAATCATCTCAGAGCTGGAGAGAAGGGATATGAGGCGGAGGATTATGGGGGAGAGGGTGCGGATCGATGGGCGCGGTCCAGATGATCTGCGTCCCATAAGCTGTGAGGTGGGGATTCTCCCGCGCACCCATGGATCAGCGCTCTTTACCAGAGGGGAGACCCAGAGCTTGGTGGTGACTACCTTGGGTTCAAAGATGGATGAACAGAAGATAGACGATTTGGAGGGCGAGTCCTGGAAGAGCTATATGCTGCACTACAACTTTCCCCCCTTCAGCGTTGGTGAGGTGAAGCCCATCAGGGGCCCGGGGAGGAGGGAGATCGGTCATGGTGCCCTGGCCGAGAGGTCCATCCAACCGGTCATCCCCACGGATGATGTTTTTCCTTACACCATAAGGATTGTTTCTGATATCTTGGAGTCCAATGGCTCGTCCTCAATGGCCACGGTCTGCGGTGGTAGCCTCTCCCTGATGGATGCCGGAGTCCCCATCAAGACTGGCGTCTCCGGAGTGGCTATGGGATTGGTCAAAGAGGGGAAGGATTGGGTTGTGCTCACCGATATCCTGGGGGCAGAGGACCACTATGGGGATATGGACTTCAAGGTGGCGGGGACCAAGGAGGGGATAACGGGTTTCCAGATGGACCTAAAGGTGGAGGGGGTCAGCTCCCAGATCCTCTGGGAGACCCTGGAGAGAGCGAAGGCCGCTAGGTTGCGGATCTTGGAGATTATGGACCAGACCATCTCCCAGCCGCGTTCCCAGCTTTCCTCCTACGCTCCTCGGATAACAAGCTTTAAGGTTCCTCAGGAGAAGATAGGGGAGATCATTGGCCCGGGAGGAAAGATGATTCGGAAGATAATAGAGGAGACCCAGGCCAAGATCGATATAGATGATGATGGCACGGTAACCATTGCCGCCACCGATCAGGCATCGGGGCTCAGGGCTCAGGAGCTGATAGATCACATCATCGAGGAGCCCGAACTGGGCCACTCATATGAGGGAACGGTGAAAAGGGTGGTGGATTTTGGAGCCTTTGTGGAGATACTGCCCCAACATGAGGGGCTGTTGCACATCTCAGAGATCGACCACAAACGGATCGGGAAGGTGGCGGATGTCTTGAAGGTAGGGGATAAGGTGCAGGTGAAGGTGATTGGGATAGATCCGCAGGGCAAGGTCAGGTTGAGCAGGAAGGCCCTTCTTTCCCGGGAGAGGAGGAGGTAGAATGCGTAAGACCCTCCTTCCCAACGGAATCAGGGTGCTCAGCCAGAGGGTTCCCAGGGTACGGTCCATCTCCTTGGGGGTCTGGTTTGATGTTGGTTCCCGGGATGACCCCCCTGAACAGTCGGGCATCTCCCATTTCATCGAGCATATGCTCTTCAAGGGGACCAAACGCAGGTCTGACGAGGAGATAGCCAAATCGTTGGAGTCCGTGGGGGGGCAGCTAAACGCCTTTACCAGCCGGGAGAACACCTGCTATTTGGCACGGGTTTTGGATGAAGACCTCCCTCTGGCCTTGGATGTGCTTTCCGACCTCATTCAAAATTCCATATTTGCCCCGGAGCAGATAGAAAGGGAGAGAGGGGTCATCTTAGAGGAGATTAAGGATATGGAGGATTCCCCCAGTGAGTTGGTGATGGACAACTTCATCAAGCTGCTCTGGGATGGACATCCTATGGGGAGGTTTATCCTGGGAAGCAGCGATTCGGTCTCCTCCCTGACCAGAGAGGATTTAACCGGTTTCTTGGAGAGGAACTATCTCCCGGGCAGGATGGTGGTGGCTGCTGCGGGGAACCTCAGCCATCAGGATCTGCTCTCCTTGGTGGAGAAGTCTTTTCATCTTACCCCTTCCTCCCTCATGCCGCGGGGAGACCCTCCCACCTCTGCGCCTAAAAGGCTGCAGGTAATTGAGAAGGACACCTCCCTCACCCATATGGTATTGGGAATCCCTGCCTATTCGTTCTCGGATCAACGCCGCTACCCTCTCCTCTTTCTGAATAACATCCTGGGCGATGGGATGGGCTCCCGTCTCTTCCGGACCGTAAGGCAGAGGAATGGTCTGGCCTATAACATCTATTCTTTTTTGGACTTCTTCCGGGATGCGGGTGTCTTTGGCATCTATTGGGGGGCTAACCACCAAAAGGCCAAGGAGGCCTTGAAGCTGGTCCTCTCCGAGTTGGAGAGACTGACCACCCAAGGAATAACCGACCAGGAGATGGCTTACGCCAAGTCGCGGTTAAAGGGGGCGCTGGTCCTCTCTCAGGAGAGCACCACCGCCAGGATGGAGAGGTTGGCCCAGTTGGAGTTTTTCCTTGGGAAGTATATTCCCTTAAGCCGCACCCTGAAGGAGATTGATGCGGTGGACAAGGAGGCGGTAACCTGGGTGGCCAAGGAATGTCTCTCTTCCCCTAAGTTTTTTCTCTCCGTCTTGGGGCCTAATGGGGAGGATTGGGAGAAGGATCTCGTATGAGGGAGCAGGGGTCGGAGAACGCGGCCTCAGATGTCGAGGCCCACTACCAAAAGGGCAAAAGGCTCTTTCAAGAGGGCAAGTATGAGCAGGCCATAGCCGAATATCGCAAGGTTTTGGCCTCTGACCCGCAGCATATTAAGGCCAGGAACAACTTGGGGATAGCCTACGATCGGGAGGGAAACTTCGAGAAGGCGGTGGAGGAGTTCAAGCTTGTTATCCAGATCGCCCCGGGTTGTGTGGAGGCCTACTGCAACTTGGGGGCCACCTATGCGGAGAGGGGCTTCTTCGATGAGGCCGTTGCCGAGCTGAAGAGGGCGATGAAGATCGAACCAAAGAATGGGGAGCTACATTACAATTTGGGGGCGGTCTACTTTAAAAAGGGCCTATATTCCCAAGCCGTTCCAGAATTGGAGAAGGCCATCTTCTTCTCCCCTGACCATTCCGAGAGCCAATTTTATCTGGCCAAAGCCTACTATATGGCCGATATGCAGGAGAAGGCCATTGAGGCCTATGAGAAGCTCTTAATGGATTACCCAAATTATCGAAAGGCCTATTGGTATTTGGGTATCCTCTATAGCAAGGCAAATATGGGGGAGAGGGCCAGGGAGATGTTCAGAAGGGCCAACCAAGAGGAAGAGGGAGGCTGATATATATGGGGGAGATTGATCTGCTGTTGGAGGCCCACAGGAGTTTGACCTCCAAGTTGGAGAAGAGCTCTTTCTTAGAGGTGGTGGCCTCGCTTAAGGGGAAGGATAAGGCGCTGCAAAGGAGAGGGGAGAACCTGAAGAAGAGGTTTCTCTCCTTGACCAATGCCATAAAGGAGAAGGAGAGAAAGGGGTCAACGAAGTTTAAGCGGGAACTCTCCCGGATGACCAAATTTGAGGTCGATTGTGACGAATTCCTTGCCCAGGCCAACCAGTTCCTGCGTAATTTCCGTCGGGGATAATCAATCCTTGATGGTCGTCGGGTGAACCGTCGGCCATCTGTTTTTATGGGAAAGCTCACGCGGGATTTCTACTCTGCCCCCACCTTGGTCTTGGCCAGAGAGATCTTAGGTAAATACCTCATCCATCGCACGAGGGATGGGGTCCTCTCCGGCCGAATCGTGGAGACGGAGGCCTATTGCGGCTTAGACGACCAGGCCTCCCATGCCAGATTCGGCTATACCCCCCGCAGTAGATTGATGTTTGGCTCGCCAGGTTACGCTTACATCTACCTCATCTATGGAATGTATCATTGTCTCAATGTGGTCACTGAGCCTTCAGGGTCTCCGGCTGCCGTGCTCATCAGGGCCTTAGAGCCCGCAGATGGCGTCGAGGTTATGCGCAGAAGAAGGGGCCGGGGAAGGGACCTGACCAATGGGCCGGGAAGGCTCTGTAGGGCCCTGGGGATCGATGGCTCCCTGAATGGGATAGACCTTTGGGGGGATGAGCTTTATATCGAAGATCGAGGAGGAGGAGTGGGAGAGATTGCCTCCTCCCCGCGGGTTGGGGTATCCGGAGGAAAGGACAAAGATTGGCGGTTCTACATCAAGGAGAACAGGTGGGTGTCGAGGAGGTAAAGCCTGGTTTGGATCAAATAGGAAGCAAATTATCCGGAGGGGTTTGTTATGAGTTTTAATGTGATCTTAGAGGCAGCGGAGGAAGGTGGATATAATGTAACGGTGCCAGCCTTAGATGGCTGTTATACCCAGGGTGATACGGAAGAGGAGGCGCTTAAAAACGCCCAAGAGGCTATTCTCTGCTGGCTCGGGGGGCTTAGGAAATTGAACGAAATAAGCTCAAAGCCCGGGGGATCTTCATAAGAGAAGTGATGGAGAGAGTATGAATCGAATAATCTCCAGCAGGCAGGCTGTTAAGGCTCTCCGTAAGGTTGGCTTTGTAGCGGTGGGTCGCCACTTCGGTACAGGCTTCCCTCTGGGCTAAAGCCCAGAAGAGGTTACCCCAGCTAAAGCTGGGTAGAATCCCCTTCCGAGCTGCCAAAATCCCTGTTTCTGACGGCAAAGGAGAGAAGGTTTTCTTCCACCGCCAATTTGCATGCAAATGGCTGAGAAGAAAGGTAAAACGGTAGAGGGGGTTAGGAATAGATTCCTGGGAAGTCCAGAATAAAGATGTGACCCTTTTTACTCTTTTATTTAAGGGCTATCCCTGTAATCTTTGATAACAAGGAGGTCCAATGTCAAGGCATTTTTTTATCTTGGGGTGGAGCCTGGTTTGTGGGCTCTCATTTGCTCAACCCGCAAATAGCCCATGGCCAATGTATCAGCACGATGCACAGCATACGGGGAGGACGGATGTTGCAGGTCCCACATCTCCTGAGCTTTACTGGGTGTATGAATTTGACAGAGGCCGGCCATCTTTGCCAGTTATAGATGAAGATACCACCATATACGTGCTCAGCGAAGATACCCTGTTTTATGCCCTTTATCCATCAGGTATACCTAAATGGATATGTGGATATACAGACTTTCCAATAAGATGTCCTGACGAGAGCAGCCCCCTTATAGGTGATGAGCACATCTATTTTGTGGACTATTTTAATTTAAATATCTTGAACAAAGACGGCACAATATACTGGCAATCTTTCTGGGAAGGGCCGGGGGATCCCACCCTCATTGGGTCACCGATTATGGCGGACAATGGTATGATATACGTTGTTGGTGATTCTGGTAGCTATGGACATGTTGAAAATAGGTTGTACGCATTTTCTCAGGATACATTAGTTGACTGGTTTCATCCTCTTTCGGTCTGGTCTTTTGGATGTATGTTTGACGCTATCCCTGCAGTAGGATACGATGGCACTATCTATGTAGCTTCTGATAGCATTTATGCCATAAATTCTAATGGTACAAGAAAGTGGACTTTGAATAGAAGGGCAATTAATGCGGACTGTGCATCAATTGGCCCAGATGGAACGATATACTGTGTATCCGGGTGGAATGACTCAGTTGTCGCTATATCCCCAACAGGAGTGATACAGTGGAAATTTTATAGCTACAAAATATGCACAAAGGCACCCTCTATTGGTGCAGATGGGACAATATATTTTGTGAGTGGGAATACAGCTTACAGTGGAAACGGACCAACCCGCCTCATTGCAATCAATCCGGCAGGTGAGAGTCTCTATGTTACCCCTTTCCGTAGTGAACCAACCCAGGAGGCCCAGATTGCCATAGCCCAAAATATGATATACATAGTCTGTAATTATCCTGGCCACGCTATCTATGGGTTAACCCTTGATGGTGAACTTAAATGGAGTTATGCACTGGATTATCGAATTACAGGAATTGCTGTTGCTCCTGAAGCAGTTATCGGGACTTACGAGTATACTTCCTGGGATTCGTCAAAGGGATGGGTTTTCGCCATTAAGGAGGGTAATTATGCCATTCAATTGCTTTCACCCAATGGTGGTGAGAACCTCCCCACCTCTAACCCATATAATATCACTTGGAGTTCACAAAATGTGGATTCCGTTTCCCTTTATTATACACTTGAAGGTAGCGATAATATAATCGATTATAGACCGATAATAGAGAAGATTCCCAATACAGGCGAGTATGAGTGGCAACTACCTGACACATCCTGTAGCAGTTGCCGAGTCGCAGTTGTAGCAACTGACTCACGAGGCAATATTCTCTCTATGGATATGAGTGATAGCAACTTTACTATTGATAACACGCATCCTGAAACCTGGGTTGATTCATTGCCAAGATTTATAAATTCCTTGTCGTTTGAAATCACCTGGCATGGTTATGACCCTGGAGATGGTGCAGGCTTAGATCATTTTGATGTCCAATATAAAGATGGTGATGGTCCCTGGATAGACTGGATAACCGGGACTACCGACACTACTGCGCTATTTACCGGACAGGAGAACCACAAATATTATTTTAGGTGCAGGGGGGTTGATAAGAGTGGCAATGTGGAGTCCTACCCTAACTATGATACCTATACCTATATAGACCTAACACAACCCACAATTACAGATGTAAGTCCTGCAGATGATGGTTTGGCGGGTGGTCAACCCATTATACATGCTGTAATAGGGGATCCCTCTCCTGGTAGTGGGTTGGTTCTTGATTCAATCAAGGTGATATTCGACGATACACTTGCATATCACTATCCGGGTATGGTAACCTACGATGATTATACAGGTGAAGTGGGTTTTAGATGGTACGGGTACTCACTTGATTACGGTGACCATATGATAACGATATCGGCGATGGACTCTGCTACCAACTGGAATTCTGTAACACATACATTTCATGCATCCTTCTTTGCAGATAAAAAGTGGGAACTTGTGCATAATATGAGTGCCCTGGGAGGAGATGATACCTCTTCACTTTACGATGAATCAGAAACAGAGGATTATCTTCTTGGGCTCACCCTGGATGATGAAGCCGCTCTTGAAAGGCTATGCCTTGGTGAGGATGTAATGTATAATCTGGAACGCTGGACAGAAAAGATTGTACAGGATTTTATGTGGTCATTCACTGATTTGAAGATATTATCCGATGGCTGTGTTGACAACATCAGAAGACAGGTAGAAGCCTGGGTAGCAGAGGATTCTGCTGCATATGCTGATAGTATTGAGTCAGCAACCGAGATGGTGGAGCGCATCGTTAATGAATACGAGGATTTTATTGATTTGGGTATCTCCATAGTGGATGAATATTATGGTACTGGGTTCGGTGACCTCAAGACCTATATAAGTGCAATATATGATTTAACCTCTCCCAATGATGATGAGATAATCTACCAGTTTCGCCAGATAGCAACCCGTATTGTAATGAACAGTTTTCTGAGAATAACACAGCCATCGCTTGATGATATACTGGATAATGCAATTTCGCACAATTTTACCGGCACTTATGGTGAAGCACAACAAGCAACCGGTGGCCTCATGGAGCCAGATCAATATCCCGACGGTTCCGTTCTAAAGATATACAAGGATTGGTATACAGCGGCGGATGACTCCATCTATGATTACATAAGCACAGCACATACGCTCGAGTTTGTATCGTGGCTTTTCGGGATATTTGGATTACCTGTGGGTGATTTTGATTTCGGGGCGGTGTTTGAGAAATGGAGTGAGATGATAGCGACACTGGAATACTTGAGGGCGATGCAGGTTGCATTAAGATACTATGTCGGTGTAGCAGACACATCTACCGGCGGCATAAGGAAAGGCACAATATTGGCGTTCTTCCCGGACAGCAGTGTATCAAAACCAATTCTATGTGAATCTATACCACGGAAGGTAATTGAGAAGTTTAAGGGTAAGTTCAGGGACGCAAAAGATGATTACGAGGCTTGTCTCTTGCACATACAACAACTTGTCGATAATGGTGAGGTTGATAGCGTGAGATTGCTCCTGCCAACTCTCGTAGAACTCGACCGCCAGTATTCGTTTCAATCACGAATATCGAAGGCACCAATACTTGCTGTTGCAGACACCGCATATGCCGAGGATGTCGGTTTTGCCGATGAGCTATTTGATTTGCATGTAAAATTTGTCAACTCAAATAGCGAAAGATATCGTGTGAACGGATTTATCAGGGGCTTTTTGAGTAATCCCATATATGCGGACAGTGTGGACGCACAGGTACCTGTAGTAATTGCAACAAATGATACACTGGAAGGTATGACATCAGCTTTGTTGGACTCCATCAGCGATTATCCGGCATCACCCATAGTGCTGCCATCTTACTATCAGATTGTGGATAGGGCTGCGGTTGGTGATACATTCAGTCTTCACGCAAATATAATAAACGGTGGTGCAGGTATTGCACACAATGTAAGGGTACGACTTATAACACCCCCGGCAATCAATGTGGTGGGTGAGGATGAGTTCTACATTGGTGATTTGGGTAGCGATGATGAGGTAGAAGTCACATGGTCACTTATGTGTAGGGAAGCAGACGGTCCTGTATCACTTACAATAGCACCAAGGGCGGATGATGGGAAGTCGATGTCAAAAACGGTAAACATAACAACCGAGTATGTGATAGCACCCGAGATTGGAGGAGTCTCGGTAGACCCACAGATTGTAGCACCATATGATTATGTGGTTATCAATGCGTATGTTACGGGAGTTAAAGAAATAGACTGGGTGCGTGCAGATATTACAATTCCAGGTGAATCCTATCATCAGACGGTTTATCTTCGTGACGATGGTCATCATCACGATGGTGAATCAGGTGACCACCTTTACGGTTATAGATGGAGGACACCCAGTTATGCAAAAGATTACTACGTGTCTATAACTGCAGAAGACATAAGTGGTAACTACAGAACACGTGGTAATGTTGTGGGTTTTACGAGTAGAGGATTTGATAAAATGCACAATGTACTTTTGGTAAACGATAACCTCGACAGATACGAGGTGGCGAACGGCGATACTATAATTGTGGGCGGTGATTTAGAGAGTTATTACGGGGCTTCATTAGATAATCTTAGTCATAACTACGATATATGGAGAACTATTTGCAAAGGTGCTCCTATAGATAGTGTGTTAGAGCTTTATCGCAAGGATGGATTCATAATCTGGGGGAACGGTGTTTATGAGGGAAGTGCAATATCCTCTTTGGATGCCCAGAGTGCTATTAAACGGTATCTAAGCCGCGAGGGAAGATTTTTTATAAGCGGACAGGATATCGGCTGGGGTCTAACTCACAATGGAAGTGAGGGTAACGATTTACTTGAAAACTACCTTAAGGCTTCCTTTGTATCGGATGATTCTCGCGATTTTGACCTTAAAGGTACACCTGGGGATCCCATATCCGATGGGCTTAATATTTCAATCTCAGGAGGTGATGGCGCAAATAGCCAGAGGTATCCTGATGTGATAGGACCGCTAAATGATGCAGTCTCTATATTCAACTACAATTCAGGGGGGTGCGGTGGAATTCGGATAGAAAAGAGGTTAATTTATCTCTGCTTTGGGTTTGAGAGCATAAACTCAGAGGCTGACAGAGATAACATTCTTGCCAGAGTTCTCTCCCTATCTAACGTTCCACCTGAGATTTGTAGCTCCGCGGCATCAACTGAAGTTTTCTTCATTTTACAAAATTACCCAAATCCTTTTACACATACGACTGTAATTAAATATGGGTTGCCAAAAGATGCTAAGGTGGACATTGTTATATATAACATTTTGGGGCAAAAGGTAGCGACCTTAATAGATCGGAATCAAAAGGCAGGCTGTTATGCAGTAAGGTGGGATAATATAAGTGATTCCGGTAGAACAGTGGCGAATGGTATTTACTTCTATCGGATAAGGGCGGGCGGATATACCGCAATTAGAAAGATGCTTCTTATCAGGTGAGGAGACATAATTGAGCGTTGAGTTTTTCGTTTGAAAACTTTTTAAGGTCCCAAAGAATCCAACTGTCTCTGAAACATTTCACAAAAGGAAATATTCGTCTACCAAAAATCTATGATCTCAGAAAAAGATGTTGTTACTGCAAGGCGAGAGATTTTTTAAGTGGAAAGAGGGCGTTGCCTCTCGGTAATTA
>Ga0190285_1000398_pt1 | contig 10308 bp, 10 predicted proteins | sample 48691823_MG_FD_163429 | JGI IMG/M metagenome (GOLD analysis project Ga0190285, IMG submission 163429) | Hydrothermal vent microbial mat bacterial communities from Southern Trench, Guaymas Basin, Mexico - 4869-18-2-3_MG | ecosystem: Environmental > Aquatic > Marine > Hydrothermal vents >...
TTAGGGGGAAACTGGATGCCTGTCCCGCATAGCCGGGAAGAGGAGGCGGGAGTCCGCAGATGGAGACCGTTCGATCTGTCTCACTCCGGTCTCTCGCCCAATCTTACTACTGGCATGCGGTTTTAGCGTCCGATTGATGACGGGCCAGGCAGGTTCCCGGAAGCGGGAAGTCATGTGCAATCCGGTTCGGGCTGGTTGCCCGAAGGGGTGAGTGGTGTGCCAAAATCAGCTCATGGATGACTATCTGGTAAATGTGGCCGAGTCGGGAGATATTCATCTGGCCAGGCAGGCCCTCCAACTGGAGTGCCGGCCCGATTCAACGGACGCCTTCGGGAGAACCGCCCTGATGGCTGCATCAGGGGCAGGCCACACGCAGCTTGTCATGCTGTTCGTGGAAGCAGGCGCGGACGCAAATGCTCGTGATGAAGATGGAGACACGGCCCTGAGTCTGGCTTGCCTGCGAGGGCTCACGGATGTGGCGAAGGTTCTCATTGCCGATGAGGCCGAGATTGAGACAAGGGACAGACATGGTTTTACCCCGCTCATCCGCGCTTCCATGTCGGGCCACCGGGACCTGGTGGAATTGTTGCTCAACAAAGGCGCAGATCCCAACGCTTCCGACAACAACGCCAGAACCGCTCTGATCTGGGCCGCCTTGAGGGATCACACGGAAGTTGTTCAGGTGCTCATGGACAAGGGAGCGGAGATTGATCACCGCGGCTTGAGAAACTGCACAGCACTGATGGAGGCAGCGTCAAGGGGTCTCATCCGCGCCGCGAAACTGCTCTTACAGGCCGGGTCAAAACCGGACGTTAGAGACATTGATGGTTTGACGGCGCTTTCGTTGGCCATTCGCAAGCGCCATCCCGCCGTGGCCGCGCTCCTCGTAGAACGCGGAGCAGATGTAAATGCCATGGACTTTCTCGGAAGGACTCCTCTGATATGGGCTTCGGCTCATGGAATGACCGAACTGGTCGAGAGCCTCCTGGATGCCGGGGTGGAAACAGAGGCGACCAAGACCAAAGATGGATGCACAGCGCTTATGGAGGCTGTTCGCAAAGGGCGAGCGGGTGCAGCACGTTTGCTCCTGGAAAGAGGAGCGGACGTGAACCGCTGTAACAGCAACGGCTTTACCGCCCTGCTTTTCGCATCTTTCATCGCACCCACGATTTTGGCTATGCCTCGCGGCAGCACCAACCTTTCCATTCAGTCCTCGGAAGGACAGACAGAGATGGTGGGACTGCTGCTCAATGCAGGCGCGGACCCAAATGCCGCGACAAAGGATGGCTTCACCCCGTTGATGGCCGCGTGCGGAGAGGGTTACGAAGGAATCGTGGAACTGCTGTTGAAGGCCGGGGCAGACGTGAGCGCAAGAAACAAACGGGGCTCCACTCCGTTGAGTTTGGCTTTCGAGGAAGACCACCGTGAAGTAATCGGGCTCCTGGAACGCTACGCATCGCGCAGTAGGGGATTGCGGGACGTGTGTTCAAAGAGCGGCCTCCGGGAGAGTCGACAGGATCAAGAACAGAGCAACGCAAGGGATCTGAGGCATTAAAAAGGGTTTGCCGATTCGTGACAACCCATCTGGCTGGTCCGCCCTGCTCGTGGCCCACTACGTTGCACGGGGGAATTCTTCGTTCTTGACGGAAATCCCGAGGCGAGTTTCCTTATGGGTGTCGGTGTCGAGAAGTTCAGGGGTCAGGAGTTAGAGGAAATATGGCCGCAGCCATCAGCTCCGAATATTTGGTGGCGGCAAAGAGAAGAAAGCGCTTCCTCGGACCGGTGTGGTGATTCTGCCTTTGATCCAATAGGAGCCCATTACGCTGTTTCAATCCACGCCCCTGCGCGAGGGGCGACGTGACACGATAGTTGGGCTGATAGCGGAAATCAGTTTCAATCCACGCCCCTGCGCGAGGGGCGACCCAGGGGAACCCCAGGGGAGACGCTGGACTGTAGTTTCAATCCACGCCCCTGCGCGAGGGGCGACCCGGGCCACGATCCGGCGGTACCGATCTCGGGTGTTTCAATCCACGCCCCTGCGCGAGGGGCGACTGAGGAACGGCAAAACACCGCCCTGCAACAACTGGTTTCAATCCACGCCCCTGCGCGAGGGGCGACGCGGATCACGATTCGGCTGTCTGGGCCGCCGTCTGTTTCAATCCACGCCCCTGCGCGAGGGGCGACCGGAGTGGTCAAGTGTCTCGGACCGCTCCACGGGGTTTCAATCCACGCCCCTGCGCGAGGGGCGACTCTGTGCTAGGGTCCCCAGGGACCCTCGAACGCGTTTCAATCCACGCCCCTGCGCGAGGGGCGACGGTTATCATCTGGGCAAAATACCACCACGACATTGTTTCAATCCACGCCCCTGCGCGAGGGGCGACATCCGGGCCCGGGGCGTTCTGCCTGACGCGCCCAGTTTCAATCCACGCCCCTGCGCGAGGGGCGACGGAACGCCTCACCATGTTTGGCCAGTGCAAGCCGGTTTCAATCCACGCCCCTGCGCGAGGGGCGACGATGCACTGACTTGTATGATGGTGAGGTCAGCTTGTTTCAATCCACGCCCCTGCGCGAGGGGCGACGCCGCCAGCAGCTCGTTGAACACCTCTCTATTCTGTTTCAATCCACGCCCCTGCGCGAGGGGCGACGCAATATCGGCCGTGCCCTGCTCGATGGTCCACGAGTTTCAATCCACGCCCCTGCGCGAGGGGCGACCCTTTGCAGATCGGTGGGCTGCCGGTATCCAACAGTTTCAATCCACGCCCCTGCGCGAGGGGCGACCAGATCGTGGGGAACAGCAACAACAGGACTCCGATGTTTCAATCCACGCCCCTGCGCGAGGGGCGACTTCTGATCTGGAAGCCGCTGAGCTTGTGTTCCCGTTTCAATCCACGCCCCTGCGCGAGGGGCGACCCGGGTGATCGTTACTCGACTGGATAGCGTAATCGTTTCAATCCACGCCCCTGCGCGAGGGGCGACCGACGAAATCTCGGAACGTCTGAAACGGCCCCGTGTTTCAATCCACGCCCCTGCGCGAGGGGCGACTCGAGGCTCACTTGTACCCGGACGGCCGCGGGCCGGTTTCAATCCACGCCCCTGCGCGAGGGGCGACCCGAGACGGGCTCAACGATGCACTGAACCAGGTAGTTTCAATCCACGCCCCTGCGCGAGGGGCGACTTAGTCGGGCGTATTGGGGCTTGATTGACAGCAAGTTTCAATCCACGCCCCTGCGCGAGGGGCGACTGACGAGGGCCGGCGCTGGCAGGACCGTGATAACCGTTTCAATCCACGCCCCTGCGCGAGGGGCGACTGACCGGCATGATAATCGCACACAATCACGGTTGGGTTTCAATCCACGCCCCTGCGCGAGGGGCGACCCTACTATGAGGAGGTCTTGGAAGATGATGAAGATGTTTCAATCCACGCCCCTGCGCGAGGGGCGACGTGTGGGCATTGATTTTCTCCTCGCACCAGCGTTGTTTCAATCCACGCCCCTGCGCGAGGGGCGACATTTCAGGCATAGGGAAACCCCTATCCTATTGAAATGTTTCAATCCACGCCCCTGCGCGAGGGGCGACGAGGCAGCATTTGAAAAGACGGGAGCCTTGTAAAGTTTCAATCCACGCCCCTGCGCGAGGGGCGACTTTACTCCAGCTGAGAGGGTTAGTATACCTCAAGGTTTCAATCCACGCCCCTGCGCGAGGGGCGACTTCTGGCATTACAGTGGGCTCCCTCTGTTATTCCGGTTTCAATCCACGCCCCTGCGCGAGGGGCGACTTAAGTTCTTGGCCCGATGGCCATCATCTGACAAGTTTCAATCCACGCCCCTGCGCGAGGGGCGACACGGCGGGAACCCACTGTGTTCGCCGTCCGTCTGTTTCAATCCACGCCCCTGCGCGAGGGGCGACTAGCCCCCCGGTGGGTGGGCGTGTGACCCAGGGGGTTTCAATCCACGCCCCTGCGCGAGGGGCGACCTCGTAAACATCCTCCTGCGGCACGTAGTAACAGTTTCAATCCACGCCCCTGCGCGAGGGGCGACCCAACACCAGCAGGAATGGCGGTTCTCCTGCCTCGTTTCAATCCACGCCCCTGCGCGAGGGGCGACTCCGGGGCCCGGTTGATCTGCTCGTGGAGATCCTCGTTTCAATCCACGCCCCTGCGCGAGGGGCGACTTCGATCGAGTGACAAAGGAGTTGGCATACATGGGTTTCAATCCACGCCCCTGCGCGAGGGGCGACTTTGCCGTCCGTCTGACGCGTCTGATACCGTCTGTTTCAATCCACGCCCCTGCGCGAGGGGCGACTTTCCAACAACCCACATTGAGCTATTGCCGTATCCAGTTTCAATCCACGCCCCTGCGCGAGGGGCGACGATTTGCATACACTGTTACTCGCTTGGCTACGATTGTTTCAATCCACGCCCCTGCGCGAGGGGCGACCCAGGTGCGAACCCGCCGGCAACGCGGAAATTACGTTTCAATCCACGCCCCTGCGCGAGGGGCGACCTGAATAGGGTGTCTGACGTTTCAGCCACCGTCAGTTTCAATCCACGCCCCTGCGCGAGGGGCGACCCGGGCGCGGTACCCATCGTCGGAAATGACCTTGTTTCAATCCACGCCCCTGCGCGAGGGGCGACGCTTTGCTGGCTTTTTGGGTGGCCGCGATCGCTCTGTTTCAATCCACGCCCCTGCGCGAGGGGCGACTTTCTTGTTCCAATTCAATCATCATCCAGAATGTGTTTCAATCCACGCCCCTGCGCGAGGGGCGACCACGGCGGGAACCCACTGTGTTCGTCGAGCGTCTGTTTCAATCCACGCCCCTGCGCGAGGGGCGACGGGAACGGTTGGTCACTTACAATGGCGCAGAGGTTGTTTCAATCCACGCCCCTGCGCGAGGGGCGACTTTGTCCTTGACACCTTTGATACCTCCCTGGTATGTTTCAATCCACGCCCCTGCGCGAGGGGCGACTGCATGGCCCTTTTGCCATGACTCTGCTTGGCTCAAAAGAGACGTTTTTGCGAACCTCCGCGTCTCTTCGGCGGTTTGTCGACCGTGTGCCGGCTCTCTGCCATCTAATCCCCGTGATTACGGTCGGGTAGCGCTCCAGCGAACCTCCCCGGGGATTCCGTGTTTGCCGGAGGTTCGCACCAATCGAACTCAGACTATCAACGGCCCCTCGGGATCGTAAGTGGGTTTGGAACCAACATGTTCAACCCTTCGCTTCCAGTTCTTACCAAGAAAATAGAAACGCAAGCTGTCTTCATCCACGTTGATCTCGTCGATCAGACGCTGCCGTAGGGCCGTCCACTGTGCCGGATCCAACAGGCACTCAAACACCGAATTCTGGACCCGTTGGCCCATGTTCTCACAGGCTTTGGCCACGCGACGAAGCCTTTTGCGCCCCTGTTTCGTCTCGGTTCTCACGTCGTAGGTCACCAGAACCATCATGATACTCTCACTTCCACAAGAACGGCGGATACCCGTCAATATCCCCACGCAGGTACCGGGCAAAGAGCATTGCCTGCACATGGGGCAATAGACCCACCGCCATTTTTTCATCGAGAAACGGATGCCTAATCTCTTCCTGTTTCCGCTTCTGATACGCGGTAAGGACTTTCTTACGAGTGTCGTCATCCATGAGGATTGCCCCGGTCTCGGTTCTCTTGAATCCTGTCCCTTTTATCTGCTGACGATTAACCAGCGACAAGGCCAGACGATCCGCAATAACGGGCCGGAATTCCTCAACAAGATCGAGCGCGAGACCCGGGCGACCGGGTCGGTCCCGATGGAGGTATCCCACCGCGGGATCCAATCCCACAGTCTCCAGGCTGGAAGTCACATCGTGGGTGAGCAGAGTGTACAAGAACGAGAGAAGAGCGTTCATGTTGTCCAGCGGCGGACGACGACTCCGTTCTCGAAAGAAGAAGTCTTCTTTCTGCGCCAGGACAAGATGGTCGAACACTTCAAAGTACTTCCGCGCCGCGTCTCCCTCTCGGCCCCGCACGCTTTCCAGCCTGACGGGCCTGTCCAGCGATCCCAATACGTTGGCCAGACTACGGGCCGCGTCTTCCACAGGGCCTATGTTGATGCTGTCCCCATGGTCCCGCACCGCTCGAAGAAGTACGGTCCGGCAGTTGGCAACCTTGGCGATGACCACCGATCTGGCCACTTCCGCTGAAGTTTCCTCGTCGTCAGAGCGGCGATATTGCTCCCGGCGCAACAGCACATTCCCTGAAATCGGCCCTTGCACACGCGCCCAGAACCTTCCATTCATGCTCAAAAAGGAGATCGTAACACTACGTTCCCCGCACAACTGCATCAATGGAGGGCTGCAAATGACCCGGCCAAAGCAAACGATTCCACCAATGGTGTGGATAGGCACGCGGAGCCTGGTTTCGCGTTCCACCTGCACCAGCACTGTTTCGCCTTCACGGGAGAGGTAGGCCCCCTGAGTCGTTACGAAGAGCGTGTTCAGAAGACGCTTCATTTTGTCTCCATTTCCGTTTCGCTGATTGCCTTCTTCAGGTACGAGCGCACATCTCGTTGAGCGCCCGTGACCTTGGGCATGCAAAGCTGCAACAGGGAGCACTTCTTGCACTTGTTTTCGTACCGCGCCCTGGGTGTCTTCCCGGAGCGGACAATCTCATGCAAGCGCACAGTTGCGGCTTTTGTTTCAGAGCGCAATCCTTTGTTAAAAGGTATGTCCAACCTTTGCCGGGTCTTCCCGTAGAACAGCGCTCCCTCGGGGACCACGCAGTTGAGCATTTCCTCCAGACACATCGCCTGAGCGCACAGTTGGACTTCGTACCCTTTTTCGTGACGGAGCTTTCCGGCCTTGTATTCCACCGGAAATGGGCGCCAAGGGCCCTTGACGCCCTCCAGAACCACTCCTTCGGACGCTCCTCTTTTATTGAATGAGCTGTTCACCGATTCCTGCAGCCTGTGGAATTCCACCACATCAGCCTTGCCCACAAGCCCAAGCCGCAGAGAACGGAGACGGAGACTTCGCGCTATCCGAATTCGCCCCCGCCGCTCCATAGGGTTTCCCTTGTCGACCTTCCTGTGCAAGTGAGTGCCCTCTACAGTAAATATGTTATCCTCCCACACGCGTTCCAGAAGGTGCAGGGCGGCACGCCGTTCACAGAAACAAACGTCGGCGAGCTTGGAGATCGGCTGTAGATCGTCCTCGGCAAAACGAACGTCGTTCGGCATTCGGGTCACCCCTTGAGTTTGAGCGTCACCACCGGCTGTTCGTGACGCTGGTGCAATAGGACTCCCCTTGGTAGGGTTTCCGCCGTCCAGGAAGAGGTCACTTCGTAGTCGGAAAAGGACTCCGGAAATTCCTTTCCGTCCGCGAGCGTCACGTTGATTCCGTCGAAGAGCTTGTGCGCATGATAGCAGCCGAGCCGAGCCTCACGTTTGTTCTGGTCCGCGTTGTTTGGATGCTGCGTGCCCACATGCTCGAAGTCATAGATGCCGCGGACGACCATTTCCCCTCGAGCCGCGGATCGGTCGTGAGTGAACATCTCCTGCATGGCTTCGAAGAACACATCCAAGTCCGTTTGGGAAAAACCAGTGCCTCTATCGAGTTCGGCAAAGGGCGGTGAGATGTAACACTTGGCCGCGTATAGTGCGTAAGGAACCACGTACTTGTGGCCCATGGTTCGTTCCTTTTTCTTGTCCTCCTCTTTTGTGACAGCGCAACGTGTGATGGTTACTTGAAGTGGGGTGATGGGGTGGCACGATTGAGCAAAGGTAAACTGCGCCGGGCCCCGCACCTGACCAAAAGCAGAGCCCTTCATGATATCTTTGCCGGTGGACAGAACTGCGCCAAAAGTTCGGACGTCGTAGAATTCGCGGCACAGCCACGCCTTGGCCGCACTTGCCTTTTCGTCGTCGGGCGCCTTCTTGTCCACTTGCCCTTCTGTTGCCCGTATCCCCTTCGTGATCTCTTCGTTCAGGACTGCTCCCTGTCGCACGAGCAAGTTGAAGCCGTTCCCCTCATCCGATTCCCTGTCGGGTTTGACGATGTCCACGTAATTGCGAATTTTGCGCTTCAAGCAGACGTCCGAGACTATCCCCTTGTTGGTGTTAGGGTCGATTCGGGGCATGTTCCCTGCGTCAGGATCCCCGTTGGGATTGCCGTTGGTAACATCAAATAGAAACAGGATGTCGTGTCGATTGGTTACTATGTTACTCATTACTTTTTCTCCTTTTTAGACTCGTCGGCGTTCTCGGATTTCCGCTTCATGTGATCTCTGCGCTCCGCGTCAGTGAATGCCTTCTGTTGATAAAACCCGATCGCGAAACGGCCTTGGGCCTGAAGGTCAAGGTGTCGGGGAAATTGAGGTGGCCGATTAGTTTGCTCCGGCTTGAAAAGGGCCATGATGTGCTGAATATCCACCTCGATGAAGCCTGCATGACTACGGTACTTCTCGCTTTTCCCGATCTTTTCCAGGTGATGCCTGTTCAGCCTCAAGAGCAGAGGAAAGACAGACGAAGGAGAAACCGAGGCCGCGCCGAAATACCGTTCGGCTACCCCGGGACCTTCCATTCCATACTCGTGCGCCTTGGCCTGAGCATCAGCCAGCACGGCCAGAAGACGACCGCAGTTGTACGCAGAGTCATCTGTTTCAAAGATTTCCGGTTCGATCATGGGATCACCTTCCTTTCTATTTCGATTTAGAATCAGCTTGAGCAAAGCAAAGCGGGAATGGCTGTATGGAAAACGCCCTTTTTTCGGAGTGTCTCCGACCAGGGCGCTGTGAAATTGGTAAAGAATGGGTTTCAGAAGCATTGCCGGCGGCGCGGTTCCTTCCAGGGCTGCGCGCGACAATTGAGTAACGATGTCGGCTTGCAGATCCTTGGGCTCACGGACTACGGCGAGTGCGAGTTGCTTCAGGGCCAGTGGCGGTTTCTTTTGCGCTTTTAGCTGACGAAGATCCAGCTCCAGGAACCAGTTGCGCAAGTGGAGTCGGGCCTGTTCCACAGTCGTCTGCATCCAGTGACGCACCACAACGCGGGCTGCATTGCCCGAAAGGGTCACAGAGTAAAATTGGTCCCGTGCGATCAAGCGCCGATCCACCCCGACCCAAGGCGCATTAAGGAACTCGGCCACAGCCTTTGGATCGGCTTTGCTGAGCATTTTGGCCATGAAATGGGATTCCTCCTCACGCTGGGGAGCCCAGAAGCACACAACAGCGGAGCCAATTCTCAGCGAATGGTTTTCGCTGTCCAGGAACTCTTGGAGGGCAAGCGCATAACTCGCCGCCGCTTCCTCCGAAACGGGCGCGTTCTGACCCATCTTGAAGCCGTATGAGGAGAAGGCCGGGCACTCCTTGGCAAAAGACACCACATACCCACCACTTGTCAGGCCTGGAATCCCGAGCAATCTCGGCTTGTGGGAAAGGGCTGTGGGGGCGTCTGTTTGTTCCGTTACCAGACATAGGCCACGTTGCGCGGGAGTCCCTGCTTTTGCACTGTCAGCGTCGCCGGAGAACGCTTCTGTTCGATAGGTGCGCTTCCAATATTGCGCCAATGGGTCGCCGGGCGCGGGATCGAAGATGAAGTTCCCATCTACTTGGAATGTGAGGGTCAACTTTTCCAGGGCCTCCCAGTTTCCAGAAATCGTCCGCGCGCCAATCCTGTTTTCGCCGGACTTGGTTTCCCCAAGTTGGATGAACGATAATCGGTGGGTGGATCGCCCACCTTCGACGTACAGATAGCGTTTTCGGAATTGCAACAAAGCCTCGAACACTGGCAATGATGTAGCCTTCTGCGCGTCTTCAATGCGGCGCCAAAAATGCAAGAAAGATTTGGCGGGATTCTTTTTGTTCCCTTTTTTCTTGAAACTGACACCTTCCCCCGTTTTCTTGTCGATTCCGAGAATAGCGACGCACGATTCGGCAAGGAAATACGCCTTGCCGCCGTTGTTTTCACCCGGAAACCTTGGCATCCGCAGCTTTCTTCCGAGGAAATCTTTGCCCTTCTCGTCTTTGGACGTAAGAGGCATTAACCCGTCGGTCACCAACTCCCCCTCGGAATCGATTGGGATCAGCAAATGTATCCTACGATCCTGCAAATGGACTTTTTCGAGCAGGTCTCTTGTTTCTGCGAAATCGTGGAGCGCTTTGAGAAGCATCTTCAGTCCTCCTCTATTGGTCTGCGAACCATTTTCACATTGTCCGGGTGGCATTCCATCTTGGCGTCCTTGATTCGAGCATGGAAAAATGCTGCCTGAGGTTTGAGCATCTCTCCTTCATGTCGCGGCAAAGGTTCCATGCCGGCCGTCTTTTGTCCGGTCTTCGGAAG
>Ga0190285_1000399_pt1 | contig 10307 bp, 2 predicted proteins | sample 48691823_MG_FD_163429 | JGI IMG/M metagenome (GOLD analysis project Ga0190285, IMG submission 163429) | Hydrothermal vent microbial mat bacterial communities from Southern Trench, Guaymas Basin, Mexico - 4869-18-2-3_MG | ecosystem: Environmental > Aquatic > Marine > Hydrothermal vents > Microbial...
TCGTATCTCTGAGGGTAGGTAAACATATTAGTAATAAGTTAATCCGGTTCCCCGATTTGTCAAGGGCAAACCGGTATCAGAGCTATTTGGGCTATGGGTTTTTAAGGTTGGTTTCTTTCTTGGAGGGATAGAGGGAGGGACTAACCTTGTTTATCCTTCTGGAGGAAGAGATAAGATAATTCAAGAAGGAAGATTGGCTGCAGAATTGTCGGGAAAAACAGGTGGCCACGACCCTCAGGCTGCGTACTGGTCTATTATCTGCCACCGCTTCTTTTATCTGATCTGAGGGAGCGGAACAGAGATTCTGGCACCTTCAGGTAAGAGCTTGATTTATCAAACCCGTTCGGGTCGTATAAACGCGCCCCTGAACTATTACCTTGTTTCAGTCGGGAGTGACAGCGCTTTAGCCCATTCGCGGGACTCCACCCGAGGGTCCACATCGAGGTGCCGAAGCCTCAATTTTGCCGGCTCACCTTTGAAGATGAGGAGGCCCTCTGGTGACCTCATTTTCCGCCTTACTTAAGCAAGATCATCTTCTTGATAGCAGTAAATTCACCTGCCTTGAGCCGATAGAAGTAGATACCACTGGCCATCCCGGTTGCATCCCAGCTCACCGTTTTATATCCAGCTTTCTCTTTCCCATCCACCAAAGTTACCACCCTCTGCCCCAAGATGTTGTAGACTTCCAGCCCCACCCTGCAGTCCATAGGAAGCTCATATCTGATCTTGGTAGTCGGATTGAAGGGATTGGGGTAGTTCTGGGAGAGGGAGAAAGTCTGAGGAAGACCTGTTCGCGGTCCAAAATCGGGAATTCCCACCCCTGGCCCTTTATTGAGTAGCAGGGAGACATTGTTTGAGGAGTTGTTTGCTGTTGCCAGGTCAACGTCCCCATCTCCATCCAGATCGGCTCCGCATACTGAGAATGGGCCGTTTCCGACTGAAAATTGCACTGCGGTTAAGAAGCTTCCGTTTCCGGCATTTTCCAGCACTGAGACATCGTTAGTATTGCTGTTTGCCACCGCTAAATCAATCCATCCATCGCTATTGAAGTCTGAAGAGATCACAGAGTATGGGTCATCTCCCACCTCGTAACTGGCATCTATGGTGAAGTATCCGTTTCCGGTATTTCGCAGAACTGTCACTTTGTGCTCAGCGAAACTCACCACGGCTATATCACACAGCCCATCACCATTGAAATCGTTGCAGGTAGGGAACTTAGGGGAACCTGTAACGGTATATTTTACCAGGAAGTCGAATGTCCCCTCTCCCCTGTTTTTGAAAATGGAGAGGCTATTGTCATTTGAACTCGCTACACAGAGGTCAATGTCGCCATCGTTGTCGAAGTCCGCGCCATTCAGCCTATCGGCCTCGCCAGATATAGGATAGATTGCCTCCCCGCCGAAGCTTCCATCTCCATTGTTGAAGAGAACCGAGAAAGTGCTATCACTCCTGTTTGCTACTGCCAGATCAGCATATCCATCCCCGTTTAGGTCACCAGCGAAAATGGAGATGGGATTCTTGCCAACGGAATAACTGCTGTCAGTGAAGGTGGTGTCTTTGTTGTTCAAGAGAACGGATATGCTTCCGGCAGGAGTCCAGTTGGTAACAGCCAAATCCAGATAGGAGTCACGGTTAAAATCGGCAGCGGCCAGACCAAATGGATAATCAATAACAGAAAAGGTTGTCTCTGTAAAGGTTGAATCCCCATTGTTCAGAAGCAAGGAGATGTTATCATCGTTCCCGTTAGAGGTGACCAGATCACACAGGCCGTCCTCGTTGAAATCTCCAGCCACAACTGAACGTGGCGCTGCGCCGACAGAGAACGCTGTCCCTGAGCTATCGTCAAATTCACAATACCCATCACCGCTTTCCACCACAAAGGAAAAGACAAACCCATTCTTCATCTGTGCCCCTTTGGAGGATCTGACCCCAGTGGTCAGGCTAACTGTAATCACCTCGCCGTATGTGAAATTGCTGTCAGGATCAAATGTCGCCGTTCTGGTTCCTCCCTCGTAGCTTACATCACCTGAATAGATGCCTGTTTGATTTCCGGTAACGATGAAGGTATTCGTATCTATCGATGAACCTTCCATATCCATATCAAAGGTGGCCGAGATGGAGCTGTTTCTTGAAATATCCACTGCATTCAACTCTGGGGTAGTAGAAACCACCTGGGGGGCAGGTGCATAGTTCCAGAGGATAACGACCTGATTGGAATCACTGCTCACTACGGCCAGGTCTATGAATCCGTCGTTGTTGAAATCTGCGGGATAGACGAAATTTGGTGTCTCCACAGCCTGCGAAAGGGTTGAGTCTGACCCGAATGTCCCATCTCCATTGTTGAACAGGGCCGAGACATAGTGTTCATCAGAATACCAGTTGGGAACAGCCAAGTCAATGGCTCCATCACCATCAATGTCGGCTGAAGCTACCCAGTTGGGGTTTTTGGGAACGCCATAGGTCACCTGATCAAAAAAGGTTGTTCCCTCATTGTTGATGAGGACCGAGACTCTATCGCTTTGCCCTGCTTGTTGATTGGCCACCACTATGTCAGGATAATTGTTGGTGTCCAGATCGGCTGCACAAATGGAGACGGGAGCACTCTTCACTGGGAAAGGACTGTCTGGATGTGTTGAGAGGGATCTGTCACCTTCGTTGGTCAAAACGGTAGTGTTGTCGTCATTATAATTTGCCGTTATAAGATCGAGTAAATTATCATTGTTGAAATCAACTCCATAAATGGAGTGTGGTCCACTACCAGTCAAGTAATCTTGTCTTGTAAATTGTTGGTTCTGCTCATTCCACAGAACGGAAAGATCATTATCTGCAGAATTGACAACCGCAATGTCTGTAAGCCCGTCGTTGTCCAGGTCACCACACCAGACCGAATAGGGTGCATCACCTACGCTAATCGTTGAGCAGGGAAGGGCGAAAGTCCCATCTCCATTGTTCCAATAGATAGAGACATCATCGGAACCCTGGTTTGCCACAGTTAGGTCTATATCACCATCGTTATCCAGGTCACAACCACCAACACCTCTGGGGTTGGTCCCCACCGAGTAGGTAGAGTCAGCAAAGTTGCCTGATCCGTTGATGAGAACTGTGGCAGTGTTATCACCATAGTTGCTTACCACCAGGTCAATGTTGCCGTCCCCATTCAGATCGCCTCCGTATGCATAGCGGGGATCAGAACCGACATCGTAGACCGTGTCCGAGGGGAAAGTGCCGCTGCCCCCACCTTTAATAGTGAAGCAAAGGGTATATCCCTGCTTTATCGATTTGATTTCAGGAAACCGGGATTTAATTCCAGTTGTCAAGGTAACTGCGACTTCCTCACCAGGAGCAAAGGGCTGATCAGGAGTGAAGACAACTTGAGAATCATCCTGAGCAAGCTGAAAGGTACCTCTATGCAAGCCGGTTTCGCTACCCTGAACAACAAAGGAAAGGGTGTCATCGAATGAGGAAAGTAACATCTTTAGGTCAAAGGTTATGGATATATCTGAGTCTGAGAGCACATTGATACTGTTGTGCTTAGGTGCTGTCAACACAATCTCAGGACTTGGGGCAAGGTTCTCCAGCACAACTACCTGGTCGGAGTAAGCCAAAGCAGAAGCAAGATCAAGGTCACCATCACAATTGTAATCAAAAACACATGTACTGAAGTTATAACCGCTTAGATCGTAGTCGGTACCAGCACTAAAGACCCCATTGCCTCCATTAAAAAAGACAATCACATCTTTAACCCCTAGTATATCTCCCACCGCCAGATCAATATCCCCATCCCCATCTAAGTCCCCACCGCAGATGGAGTTGGGGAATCTACCCACCTCATAGTTGGCATCAAAGGTAAAAGCGCCATCTCCATCGTTCAAAAAGACCCTCATATAACCAGGATTATCGATGTTGTCGGTGACATTGACCGTGGCTATGTCGATCCAGCCATCAGCATTGAAATCGTTGGCATATAGTGCCCTGGGACGGACACCGGTGGGATAAGAGGTATCCAGGGTGAAGTTTCCCTGGCCATCGTTGAGGAAAATGGAGAGGTTATTCCCGTCCTCATTTACCACTGCTAAGTCCATATCCCAGTCTTTGTCCACATCTAAAGCACAGACAGATCGGGGATGCTCTCCCGTGGAATATGATGCCTCCACAAATGTGCTGTCCCCCTGGTTAAGGAGGACGGAAAGGGAGTTAGAGTTTACATTTGCTACTGCCAGGTCAATGTATCCATTTCCATCCAGGTCAGCGCCACATATCCCCATAGGAAAGTCCCCCACCGCTACTGTTCCCCCATCAGTGAAGGTTCCATCACCATCGTTGTAGAAGATGGAGACAGTATCGGAGCGGGAATTGGTCACCGCCATATCAACCCAGCCGTCTCGATCCAGATCACCGCAGTAGCAGAATTGGGGATAATCGAGGACAGAATAACTAACATCCACAGACCAATTGCCACCTCCTTGATTGACGATAATAGTGAAGTTGTTTGATTCACGGTTGATACTCACCAGATCAATGTCCCCATCATTATTAAAGTCAGCAGAGGCTACGAAGACCGGTTCGTCCACAATGGAGAGGGTAGTATCAGTGGCATACTCCCCACACCCATAAACCGAGGTCTGGATGGTGAAGGAGAAGCTATAACCAACTTCCAGAGGTATGGAGAGCTTGGAGGACTTTATGCTATCAGCCAGAACCACCATTACTATCTCTCCAGGAGCAAAGTTCTTGTCAGGGTCAAAATTCACCGTTTTGTCTCCGTTGGTGAAAGAGAAACTACCTGAGTGTGGCCCGGTTTGGCTTCCGTAAACCTGGAAAGTGCTTGCGTTTATGGCAGTAGTGTCCATCTTAATGTTGAAGGTCGCTGATATGTCGGTGAGAGAATCCACAGCGATGCTATGGGGTTGAGGTGTAACGGAGAGAAGTTTAGGTAGTTCAAAGCCCTTGATGATATAGACCATACCGGCATCATCTTTCCCATCTGGATCAGCCGTAGGGGAGGCGGTGATCAGATCGTTTATCCCTATACCCCCTTCCTCGATTTCATCTCCGTTAATATTCCCACTGGCTATGGAAAAGCCCAATTCGCCCCAGGGATATTCTCCGATGATACCTATATCAACCGAGGTTGAATCCAGGGTAAGAGTTGAAGGGAGATCTTGGCGGCCAAATATGACATAGGTTCTTCCTTCCCAGTTGACAATGCCAGGATTGCCTATAATCAAATCCCCAACCTGATTTCCCCCGATTTTCTCCCCATTTATGTTGGCCGATGAGAGGGAAAATCCTGCTCTGTCTCCGGGGCTTTCACCTGAGAAGGTCACATCAGCTTGAGTGTCCAGATCAATTGTCCCCGGCAGCGACCCACTTCCATAGACAAGGTAGACTTTCCCCTGTTCCTGGTTGGTATAGGGGGCCCCAATCACCAGATCGGCGTATGCATCTCCATTCAGATCACCGCTGGTGAGTGAGAATCCAACCCTACCACTGGAAGCTGTTCCGCCAAGCACAATATCAGATTGAGTGGAAAGATCAATTGTCTGAGGCAGACTGGATTGCCCATAGATAACGTAGGCTTTTCCCTTTAGGTTATCCGCCTCTGGAGCTCCTATGAGCAAGTCTTTTTTACCGCTTCCGTTGACATTTCCGTAAGCAACGGAGTACCCTACCCTATCTCCTGAGTTGGCGCCCAGGATAGTGGTTATCCCAGAACCGGAGGCCAGGTCGATCACACTGGGCAAGGTAAGACTGCCGGTAATTACATAGACCTCGCCGGCATTGATGCCACCGGTAGAGTCTGCTTCTGGGGCCCCGATAATTATATCGGCCTTGCTATCGCCGACAATGTCTCCACAAGCAAGGGAGAAACCGCATCTATCATTTGCATCGATCCCATAGATGGTTGTCACCCTCACCCCGCCAGGAGAGCTTAAATCGATTGTGTTTGGAAGGGCAGCACTGCCATAGACGATATAGACCTTCCCTGCGTCCACCCTGTTTGCTGGATCAGCCTCCGGGGCCCCGATGAGGATATCGTCCTTGCCATCCCCGTCCACATCTCCGCTGGCCGTGGAAAAGCCAAAAAGCTGATCAGTGGAAAGGCCAACGAGCGTTATCCCAACCCCCGCAGTAGGTGGTAACGGTATAGAGTCGGCCATTGATGCAGCCCCATAAATGACATAAGCTACTGGTGCGCTCTTTTGTCCCAGCTCTGCCGTGTATCCTGGAGCTCCAATGACAATATCATCTATCCCGTCTCCATTTACATCACCGCTGGAGAGGGAGAAACCAGCCTTATCGTGAGCGGTTTCGCCCACGACCTCCACATCGGCCTTTTGGGTCTTCATATTAAAGAAGAAGTTTGCCTGGGCCACACTGGCCAGTAAGAGCACGAGCAAAATTATTAGTAGCAGGCAAGAAATGAATACTCCTTTACTTTGACGCATAGCTCCCTCCTATTTTGGGTTTACAAACCTGGACTCTTCCACTAAGTGATTGAAGCATTGGCACCTCCTTTCTAACCACAGATGCGATTTCAACCACGGATGAACCCCGTTAAATAAAAGCTATCTTAAGCGTGTGATGATGATTACTTCCAAATTATTTAACGGGGTGAACACGGATAAAAGATGTGTTAAACGATAAGCCTTTCATATTCTAACTTTGGATTGGCAAAGTTTAAAATCAATCCCACTTTATACCCAGAAATCCGTAGGTAGTTCAATAACTGGGCGCGGTGGACATTAGAGATACTATCCACAGACTTAACCTCCACTATCACTTTTCCATCTATAACTAAATCGGCCAGATATAAACCTACTTTTTTCTCTCTGTAAAAGACCTCAAACTCTTTTTGAGTTTCAACTTTCCTGCCTTTCAGTTCCAAATCCCAAGCCAGAGAATTTTCATAAATTTTCTCCAGCAGACCACAGCCTAAACTGTTATGCACTGCGAAAGCAGAATTGAGTATATCACCTGTTAGCTCTTCGTGTATAAGCCCTTTTTCCATCTGATTTATCCGTGTTTATCTGATTTAATCCGAGTCCATCCGCTTTAGCCTTTTGTAGGAAAGTTAGTTTACTATCCGAGTTCATCCGTGTTTATCCGTGGTTCCAGGAATAAAGGCCAGGAATTGGAATACACCACAACCCGGCCCTTAAGAAATTGGGGGAATTAGTTTCTTTCGATCAAGCCCGTGGCTTTTGCCTGACATCTATCCTCCAAGAAAATAATGAAGTTCACCACAGATCTACACGGAATTGCAAGACGGCAATTAAGAATGAAGTTTATGCCGGCTATTCCTGGTTCCCGATCCCTGTAAACTGATTACTGATCTCTCTTTTTCCGTGTCGGTCCGTGGTAAGCAATTAGCGAGCCGTCAGATGCCCTCATCTGACGGCAATCTCTATATCCTTTTGTGCTGTCAGGGCTCTGCCCTGACGGTTGCCTATTTCCCCTCCCCCTGATTTGAGGTGGCAGAATGGGGGTTCTGCCACCTCGCTTTTGAGGATGAGGAGGGCCCTGTTCGCGCCCCCCTCCTCGGCCTTATTTCAATAATACCATCTTCTTGATAGCAGTAAACTCACCTGCCTTGAGCCGATAGAAGTAGATGCCGGAGGCCAGATCCTTGGCATCCCAGGTTGCAATCTTGTATCCAGCCTTTTCCTCTCCATCCGCTAAGGTGACCACCTTTTGCCCCAGGATATTGTAAACTTCCAGCCGAACATAACAATCATTCGGCAGTGCATATTTAATCTGCGTAAGAGGATTGAAGGGGTTAGGATAGTTCTGGGAGAGGGAGAAGGTTTTGGGTAAGGGCAGGCCTTCCCCATCAGGATGGATGCCTACTCTGACAGAATCAACGATCTCAACCTCCGGTTCATGCCTGCTGCCATAAAGTACACTGAACACTGGTCTAATCTCTGGTGGCTCTGGTGGGATAGATATGGGATAGACGCCAGGGGGTGCCTCATCATTTATTTCAAAGTCTATCTGAGCCAAGCTCTTTTCACCCTCATCTGGTTGCAGGAATTTACTTGAATCACCATCAACGCTGAACAGTATGCCCAAGCTAAGCCTGTCGGAGACATTGCAATCATTTGACTCTGTGGTTTCATAAGACCATCCAGTAGTATCGGCATCAGCAGCCTTCCCATAATAAGTGACTGCAATTGGCGTTAGGCAAGCAGGATAAAGGAGTTCAGCTATCCCTATTGCCTCCACAGGATAGTTTTGCGCAGCCTTTGCCACTATGACCACGTGCATAATATCACCTGGATCCCTGGGGCCACTGCAGACAACCTTCAACTTACCGTAGTCCTGGGTTTTAGAGCTGCCTTTGGCGAGAGTGAAATGACCTGGATCTTTCGACTCTTTCTTCCCCTTTCCCTGCATATCGTAAGCAATCCTCATCACATCGGATATATCCTCGTATCCATCCCCATTGGCATCAATAGCCTCTGGTACAGGCACAAGTGAATCCTTACCCTCATAGAGGTAGCCGAAAGAGCTATAGGCATCCTCCATCTCCTCCTGCCCATCTCGATCGGCATCCCCAGGGAGATAGAGATAGAAAGTCCCATTTTTAAGTGTAGGATAGATGTCCTCGGTCCCATAAAGGAGGGCATTGTTCTTGGGAGGGGTTCCAACACTATCTACTAAGGCAATAACCGTAGTGTCTGTGGCATAGGATGGATCCGTCACCTTCACAGAGAAGAAAATATTCAAGAGCTTACGATTCCCTGCGGGAATCTCCTTTTGGCCCATCATATCAAAGGGAACACCCACTGAGACCTTTCCTGACTCCCGAATTTTGGGATAAAAACCGAATGGCCCGCCCTCTATTGAGTCGACATCAGTGCCTACATAACCTATAGAGTCAACCTGCAAAAGAAGGGTATCGTACTTAAAGCAAGCCGTGTATCCGTCCAGATTTTCACCTAACTTACCCAAGATAGGGACGACCACATTTCCCCCAAGTGGCCCAGCAGCCCTGCTGATTGTTAATGTATCTTGGCTTAAGGTAGATACTAATCTTTTTCCACCGCCCATACAATATTCATGCCAGGCACAATCCAAGGCATCTGCTGTGGGATCTGGGCCACAGTCCGGGTAAGGTTGAGGAGGTGGAACACCCCCAGGCTGCTCATAGATCCAATTCAACTGATTAAGGGGATCAGCCAAGACTATGCTCCCGTCATCATTGTAATCTGCGGCATCCATACAGGACGGGGGAGCGCCCGACCCGGAAAACCACAGAAAAATGGCCATAGGATCTGACATCTCAGCAGAATTGCCATCGCCGTTGTAGTCCCCCCGGATGAACTCATCCGCACATACCGTCGTTCGTGTTGGGTCGAAAGGGTTGGTGTCTGGTTGAACACTCATCCACCAGGTTGAATCAGGGTGGGTAATGGTTGGTTGGGGTGTGGTGGTATCTGGTGTAACATCCCCTACTATAGGAGAAACAGAATCACCTATACAGCTCCGTCCGTCAGCATCAAACTTAACCAGGAGGAGATCCTCATTGCCTGCCCCCCAACTGTGGGTCCCTCCTGTGAGCATAAATCCTCCAACTGGGGTTTGGGTTACAGAGTATCCATTATCATATGAGCTTCCCCCGAGGATTCCTGCCCACTCAATTGTTCCAGCAGCGCCAAACTTGGCCAGGAGTAAATCTTCAATGCTTGCGCTGAAACTCTGGGTCCATCCTGTGGTCACAAACCCTCCATCTGTAGTCCGAGTCACAGTGGAGCCATAGTCGAGTGAAGACCCTCCGAGGGTTTTGGCCCAGATTAACTCCCCAGCACTATTGAACTCGGCCAGAAGTAGATCCATATCACCCGCGCCGAAGCTCATGGTATACCCTGTGACCACAAAGGTTCCAGCTGTGATCTGGGTAACGGAGTGTGCCCTATCGTCGTTGTCTCCTCCGAGGGTTTTGGCCCAGATTAACCCCCCAGCACTATTGAACTCGGCCAGGAGGACATCATAGTTGCCTGCTCCAAAACTCCTGCTCTTTCCGGTAATCACGAGGTTGCCGGCATCCTCAACCACTTGCTTGGCTTGCTCGATGTCACTCCCTCCAAGGGTTAGTGCCCACCTGAAACGCCCGGAAGAGGTGAAGTCGACCAAAAGGAAATCCCAACTACCTGCCCCGAAACTCTCAGTCGCCCCTGCAACCACATAGTCGCCAGTTGAGGTTTCGATCACTGAGTACCCCTCGTCATTTGAGCTTCCTCCAAAGGTACTTGCCCAAATTAAATTCCCATCAGTATCGAACTTGGCTAGGAGGAGATCATCAC
>Ga0190285_1000401_pt1 | contig 10295 bp, 6 predicted proteins | sample 48691823_MG_FD_163429 | JGI IMG/M metagenome (GOLD analysis project Ga0190285, IMG submission 163429) | Hydrothermal vent microbial mat bacterial communities from Southern Trench, Guaymas Basin, Mexico - 4869-18-2-3_MG | ecosystem: Environmental > Aquatic > Marine > Hydrothermal vents > Microbial...
TCTGTGGGTGCTTCTGTGGGTGCTTCTGTGGGTGCTTCTGTGGGTGCTTCTGTGGGTGCTTCTGTGGGTGCTTCTGCTGGCATTTGTACCGCTAAAACCTTATCTATCGTCTCTTGCGGTATAAAAGAACCACCTTCTCCGAGCATATCACCTTCACATCCCTCGCATAGCACTGCCGGATTTTCATGGCAGTCTGCACATTCCTTCGCCTTATCTGTAACCGTATGTGGGAACCATGCACCATACCCTGTGTGTGTCGCACTGTCATAAGCAGTGGTCATGTTCATGAACGGTTTTATCTTACCATCAGCACCTACTGCAAGATGGAAATCGTCAATCACTATTTTCGTCCCTTTTCTGGTATCTAAGTGACAGTTTACACATTTTGGTGCCCATCCCACATGACATGCGGTGCAGGCGAGTTTATCGCCGTGTATCTTATGCGCCTGTATATTCTCTGGGTACTGCGTTACTGGCATTCCCTTGACTTCTTTCCCTGGACTGTTGTGGCAATCCTCACACGATGTCTTGACCGCCTCAAGCTGGCTGGCTGCTGCTTCCCCTGTACCGTGCATCTCTTCTCCTTTATGACAGTCCGCGCATGTAAGTCCCTTCTCATAATGGATATCCGCGGGGTGCGCTACTTCTGCTCCTTCTATCGGAATCTTGCCATGTGCTGGTGTCTCTCCTACAAAGGTTGACGTTTGTTTCTTGTAGTGGCACTGGTCACACGTCGTCATATTCTTGCTCATGTCTTCCTTATGCGGGTCCTCTCCATGGCACTTTTCGCATGTGGTAGCATGGCAGTTAGAGCAGCTCCAGTTCGCATAATACTCGTCCATATCAATTCCGAACTTATCTGCCGCGAATTTCGCATACTCGCCCTTCATCCCTGCACCGGTGTAGTGCAGAGAAGTAGTAAAGTTCTCTGTAACGTCTGAATGACAGGTACAGCCAAAGTCTTCCGCCACTGTTAGCCCTATACTCACCAGCGATACTGATAACACAGCAATTATCATCAATGGCAATATCCTCTTCGCGGTTGTAATTACCTGCTTACAGTCTTCTGTTTTTGTCATCTCTCTTTCCTCCTTAGTAAACGTTTAAAACTTATACACTATATAAGACTTTCGGTTTTCCCCCGCAACCGTTATGTATTAATATAGCGTCAATGCGAATTTGGACCTTAAGGTGGCTATGAAAAGAAAAAAACTTGTTATGTGTGGTTAGACACGGCAAAAAGAAGACTGCGATTTAAATACAAGACATGTGGCAGTGTCTTTGTAGAAGCCAAAAACACTATCTTCTCATAATCATTGCAGGTTATCAGAATATCTGATTATCATTATCTGCAAGCTCCTGGTCGGGAAAAAAAGGTATGCCGAGCAAAATTCATAATAGCCTGTTGGTGAAGATTCAACTTGATCTGCCACCATTACTTGCATCCTGTCTGGTAACAGGCTGTGTGGTGAAGCAGAGGGGCTACAACGCAAGTGAAGGGATTGTGCCACGAAACATTTATCGCTCCGGATGCCGACGTTGTCCATTTGACGGAATGACACGCTCTCATCGCCGATAGTCTGAACCTCCAGTCCTGGCACATCCGCTGCACAAAGAGGCGGATAAATGATGGGGAGGTTCTTCTGAAGAGCCGGATGAGGGAAAACCGCAAGTCCAATAAAGCAGAAGATAAGAGAGGAGGGCTTAGTTACATTAAACAGCCGTAACTCGCTTCGTCAGCATCTCCTTGTTCTCTTCCCTGTAATCGTCTAAAGTCCGCCTTTTCATTGTTCCATCCGGGAACACTGTTGTCCAACCTCTCTTCACCTCTATTTCCCTTTCCCGCACACAACTCTTGCCTATCACCGGGTTATTCAGATATTTGGCGACAATCGAGTGAGCACGTGCTATCTCTTCTGGATCGGGATTCCGTGCAATCTTCTCATAGCTCAATTCCGCTCTGAATCGGTTTATTCTGTAATCTATATCTTTATTTGTGTCTATATCCGCTAAAAAGTGTGCTATATTAGCTATTTCTGGCTCGTCCACGATTCCTGGTATATATACCGTGTTCACAACGAGCTTTACCTTACCGTAAGCAGTTTTTATATTTGCTAATATCCCTTTATTCGTGTAACCTGTGTACCACACATGCAGTTTATCCGTCCACGCTTTCAAATCGAACATAACCTCAGTTAAACCCGCTTCTATTAGCTCTGCTAAGTACGCTTCGTCTAAGTAGTATCCATTCGTGTCTAATACAATCCATCCGGCAGAGTCGTTTAGATGCCATACCAAATCCCTGAGATAATGCCTGTTTAGCGTGGGTTCACCACCCGTTATCACCACTTCTTCCAGCGGTGCACCGCCATAATACTTATTTGCCGCGGTCCTTACCAGCGTTATCAACTGCTCAACTCTCATCGGCTCGCCCACCGGATCACGAGCGATGCTAAAACATCCACGGCATTTGAAGTTGCAATCTGAAAGCGTAATCCACACCCGTGGCTTTAGCTCTGACAGCGTAATAAAGGGTACATATCTATATTCAAGTTCGCTTTTATCTGTTGTTTGCATGTATATTATACTTTATCTCTTCTTTATAGTCTCAAAAAAACCTCTCTGTTCCATTATCTCCCTCGCTTCTCCCGTTACTATCACCTCCGCATCATTCAGTTCTAACGTAATCTTGCAGCCAGTTAAGAACATCGCAACCTTTAACTCCTCGCTCATCTCTTTCAGCCGCGCTACTACTTTTTCCGCTGTTACACTTCCGTCCATTAAGGGCATCAGAAAAGGCAATGCTGCACTACATATAGCCGCGCCTAAAGCCATACTTTTTGCAACGTCAATACCGGTTCTTATGCCGCCTGTGGCGATTACAGGTAGGGGAAGCGTACTGCACTCCACTATGCTCTCCACCGTAGTGATGCCCCAATCCCAGCCGAAGAGATAGCCTAAATGCTCACCTAATTCATCCCCTTCTACTCTGGCACGGTATATCTCAGCAGCAGCTAAGCTCGTTCCGCCCAGACCACCCACATCTATTGCCGATACGCCAGCCTCGTGTAACTGCTTCGCAACTGCGTAACTAATACCTGCACCCGTCTCTTTTACAATTACCGGCTTCTTTAATGCTGCGCATACCTCTTTTATCGCAGCTAAGCAACCTGTGGCATCCACGTTGCCTTCTGGCTGAATAGCTTCCTGTAAGAAGTTCAAGTGTATAGCAACAGCATCTGCATCTATCATCTCTATAACGCGTTCAACTCCTTCTATACCATACTCGCTCAACTGTGGAGCGCCTAAGTTTGCATAGATGAACGTATGGGGCGCAACGTCACGAACCACCCGAAAAGAGTCCTCTTCCTGCTCCGTGCCTTCCAAAGCCGCTCGCTGAGAACCCACACCCATACCAACCCCGAGCGATTCCGCAGCTTCTGCAAGCACTGCATTTATCTGCTTCGTCTCGGGATGCCCGCCAGTCATAGAAGCAATCATTATTGGATAACTGAATGAGAATCCTAAAAACCGGGTATGCAAATCTATCTCTTCTCTGTCTATCTCTGGCAGCGCCATGTGAACAAGCTTAACATCACTAAAGCAATTAATCCCTACTTCCACTTCTTGCTCTGCACATATTCTGAGTTGCTCTATCTTCCTTTTCGATGTTTGGTTCATTTTTATTGTATACAAGCAATAATTGATAAAGCATTATTTAAGAAAAGTATTATGTCAACACCGGCAAAACATAAAGAAGGAGCACCAAGGTATTACAAATGCGCTATACTTACTATAAGCACTTCTAAATACTGGAATAAACAAAAGAGCGAGGTAGAAATCGGCGATCTATCCGGCGAGATAGCAAAAGAGATAGTATCAAATAACGGTCATGAAGTCGTCTATTATGATATATTACCTGATGATACGATGAAAATAAACGAAGGAATGACGAAAGCATTGAGTAGCAACGCCGGATTCATCATCACTACCGGCGGTACCGGGCTGACAAAGAGGGACGTCACGATAGAAGTGGTATCAGAACTATTGGAGAAGGAGCTGCAGGGGTTCGGGGAGCTATTCAGACGTAAGAGCTATGAGGACATAGGTACTGCATCTATATTGAGTCGAGCAATTGCCGGTGTGAAGCGGCAAAAAGCGGTATTCTGTCTGCCTGGCTCGCCCAATGCCGTTAGATTAGCATTGACTGACATAATCATGCCTGAGATAGCGCATATAATGAAGCACGTCCAGGAGTGAAGGCAGAACTCACGCTGCTTCTATCGCTAAATGTACCTCATTCTTATTTATATTCCACTTCTTCGCGTAGTATATACTGTTGTCACTATAATGCGAAGGCAGTCCTTCCTTGAGGTCCACTGCAAGCGTTTCAGCACAAATATAATCACTAAAATTATCTATCGCCTCTTTTACCGCTTCGTCTCCCTCGTACATAATATTTATCTTCGCCGTATATTCCAGGTCTATGTCCTTCCTCATTCCCTGTATCCTTCGCACTACGTCTCTGACTATCCCTTCTTCTATTAGCTCTTTATCCAATCCTACGTTCAAAAATAAAGTCGTATCTTCATCCACTTCCTCTTCTTTATAATCTCCCGCAGCAGCAAACCCTGCCTTCGTAGACTCTAATTTCACTTCGCGTACATTCAACTCGTCCTTCAACATTGCCAACAAACTCGCCACTTTCTTGTGCTTCTCCGCACTAAACACGACTGCAACGTCATTCAATGGCTGTCTTATCTTTATCCCGGCATCTGACCTCGCGCGTCTACCTGCCTCTACCAATCCAGAAACCAGCTCCATCGAATCCTCCAGGTCCGCATCTATAAGCGATTTATCAGGATAAGGATAGTCACACAGATGTACGCTTTCGTGCTCGTCTTCTGTCCTTACGAGATTCTGATAGATATGCTCGGTCAGGAACGGCACGAAAGGCGCTAATAATTTGCACAAAGAGACAAGAACCTCATACAACGTTAAGTACGCACAATCCTTATCAAAATTATCCTCCTGTACCCAGAACCGTCTCCTTGACCGCCGTATATACCAGTTGCTCAAGTCGTTAATCACAAATTCTTCTATCTTACGCGCTGCCACGTGAACCTCAAAACATTCAATTGCTGCTATTACTTCTCCTGTTAGCGTGTTCAAACGCGATATAATCCATCTGTCCATTGCATTCCTGCTCTCCACTGCGATTCCCTTTGCTTTCGGATTGAATTCGTCTATGACTGCATAAGTAACGAAGAAGAAATAAGAGTTCCAGAGCGTATTCAAGAACTTCTTCTGCTTCTCTATTATACCCTGTTCTGAGAACCGTATGTCGTCGGAAAGAGGACCTACCGTGAAGAAATACCATCTCAAAGCATCTGCACTTTCGTTATTGAATATCGTGGTCATATCTACCACGTTACCCTTGCTCTTACTCATCTTCACGCCTTTCTCGTCTAAAATATGCCCCAAAGAGAGCACGTTTAGATACGGAGCTGTATCAAAGATAGCGGTTGATACCGCGAGTAGCGAGTAGAACCAGCCGCGAGTCTGGTCTACCGCCTCTGTAATGAAATCAGCGGGGAAATTACGCTTGAACCTTTCAACCTCAAACGGGTAGTGCCACTGTGCAAAAGGTGCAGAGCCTGAATCATACCAGCAATCAATCACGTCCTTTACTCTTATCATATCACCGCCGCAAACGTCGCAACGAAGCACTACCTCGTCAATGTATGGGCGGTGCAAATCATCAGGAACTGAATTCTTTGCCTTTCTCTTCAGCTCTTCTATGCTTCCGACACAACAATCTTTTCCACATTCGCTGCAGATCCATATGTTCAATGGCGTGCCCCAGAACCGCTCGCGGCTTAGCGCCCAGTCCTCAATAGCTTCTAAGAAGTTGCCAAATCTACCGTGTTTCAAATGCGAAGGATACCAGTTTATCTTTTCGTTATTTGCCAGCAGATTATCACGTAGTGATTTCATTGCAATGAACCATGATTCACGCGCATAATACAACAAAGGCGAGCCACAACGCCAGCAGAAAGGATATGAATGTAAATATTTGCTCTCTTTATATAAGACACCACGCTGCTCCAGGATTTCTATTATCTGCCTATCTGCATCCTTCACGAACATACCTTCAAGCGGCGGGACTTCATGCGTAAAATGCCCTTTGCTATTCACAGGCTGCGAGAATCCAAGATTCTTATCCCGACAGACTTCATAATCCACTTCACCAAACGCAGGTGCTATATGAACGACACCAGTGCCTTCGTCCAGCGTAACGAACTCTGCTGTGATTACTTTATGCGCTTCGCCACCTTCTACTTTTGCATACTCAAATAGCTGTTCATATTCCTTGTTCTCCAGACTTTTACCATCAAATCTCTCTAATATCTCGTATTCGTCATCTAACGCATCCAACCGGGCTTCTGCAAGTATTAAATTCTCACCGTTCGCTCCTGCTTTTACTTTTACGTACGTGTTTCTCGGATGAACGGCAAGTGCGATATTCCCCAGTAGTGTCCAGGGCGTTGTTGTCCATGCTAACAGGTATAGCTCCTCTTCATCTTTCAATTTGAATTTTACATAAACCGATGGGTCTTCCACATCTTGATAGCCCTGAGCCACTTCATGGCTACTCAGCGTGGTCTCGCATCTCGGGCAGAAAGGAACGACTTTATGGCTTTTATACAGCAATCCCTTTTTCCAAACCTCTTTTAACGACCACCAGACCGATTCTATGTAGTTCTTATCAAAAGTGATGTATGGGTCGCCCATCTCTAACCAGAATCCTACACGCTTCGTGGCATTCACCCATTCTTTTTCGTATTTGAAGACAGAATCCTTGCATTTTCTGTTGAATTCCTCTATACCATAAGTCTCTATCTCGCCCTTTGTGCTTATCCCCAGCTCCTTCTCCACTTCTATCTCCACCGGTAAACCATGCGTGTCCCAGCCCGCCTTTCTCCTGACATAAAAACCACGCATCGTTTTGTACCGCAGTATAAGGTCCTTCACCACTCTTGTGAGGACATGCCCGGGATGAGGAAGTCCATTTGCTGTTGGGGGTCCCTCGACAAATACGAACTGCTCACAACCCGTTCTACGCTCTACACTGCGCTCGAACGTCCCCTCTCTGTCCCAGCGCTCCAATATCTCTTCTTCCTGCTTTATGAAATCCACTCTTTGCGTTTCGCTCTTGAATTGTGCCATCTCTTTCTCTATCTATCTATTGCTAAACAATTATGGGTGTGGAGTAATTAAAATAGATATTACTTTCAAAGAGGGATCATTATCAAAGAGATAATTAACTGACTTATTTATGATTCATCGGCTCTGTCTGCCAATTCTCGCCTGTACCGCAGCCATAATTACCGGTAATGCTATTGTGACATCAGAATAAAGCGTAACTGTTTTTGCGTTTGCACCGATTTTACCCCATGATTTCGCTTCCTCCAACGTTGCACCGCTCAAACCGCCATTCTCCGGTGTATCTGTGGTTATCTGTATAGCATAGTCGAATCCTTCTCGTCCATCGTCACGGGGCGGTGCAACAAGCGCAGTCTGGAATATAAAATTCTTGGGCACGCCACCGCCGAGAATTATCGCACCTGTGCACTTTGCCTCGCAGAAGATGTCTATCAATTCCTTCATATCTGCGAATGCGTCCACATGTAACGGCTCGGTTTGTTTATATATACACGCATGAAGTCCAATCATAGAATCAGCAATTGCAGGGCAGAACACAGGAACATCGCTATCCACTGCACTTCTCAGTATAGAATCACGGTCCGAGAGGTTCACACCTATCGCTCTTGTCAGCTCTCTTATGCTGTAACGCTTATTACCGCCACAATCGAGTTTGTCGAATATAGCTCTTATAAACTCTTCTAACTCTGCAAATGCCTCATCGTGCACGACCACATCGTAGATTCTATCCACTCCTTGCCCTCGTAATCCGGCATCATCAATCGTGTCAGTTGCTTTGGACTGTTCAATTTTATAATGATGGGCGCCAAGAGCTTCTATAATATCATGCACAATGTTTGCTCCGCTCGTTACCACGACATCCACGTATCTCTCCCGGATCATCTGCGCTATTACATTTCGCATTCCCGCAGGTACCAACGCACCGGCAATACCGATAAATTTCACCGCCTCTTCCGTTAGTAGCTCTTCGTATATGTCTACTGCACGGGCTAAGCTACCAGCGCCAAATGCGCAACCTCCTAAAGCCCTTACCAGTTCATCTACGCCCATGTCGCCTCCGATTCTAACACCTTCTACTTCGCTTAATTCCATCCTTGTCGTCATTTTTTTGATTGGTTTTTTTGCCGTATAACAGCTATAATATTTCTTTGGTATCGCTTTCTTTTTGAAAGAAAGGTTTTTTATAACGTGAATTCAGAGTAGTATTAAGCAGACAAGAAATAATTAATCTGATGAGAATAGAATCAGAAACACAGGGGCTGTAAGGTAGCCAGGCTATCCTCCCAGCTCGGGGAGCTGGTAACCGGAGTTCAAATCTCCGCGGCCCCATAGCGTAAAAAGCAGTCATGGAGGTGAGGATAGGTGAGCGTATCGAAATATGCGTATGTATATGCGAGAATAAGGGCAAGAATGAGCGAACTCATAGATGAGCGAAGGTTGAAAGAACTCATAGATGCCCGTAGTGGAGATTTTATGCCTTCACTTATGGATAGTGTGTATAAAGATAAAATAGCGAAAGAGGGGTTGACAGAGCTAAATGCGAGGGCGATAGAGAGACCACTGAAGGCTGATTTAATAGACCAGTACCTGATGGTGATAAAGTCAACGGACGGTGTATTAAGAGCGATTTTTGAGGAGATGCTCAGACGGCTGGAAGTAAAGAATCTGAAGGCTGTTATCAGGGCCAAAGCGGCAGGAACTACAGAAGCAGCTATGCTTTTCCCTGTTGATGATTTCTTCGGACGTGGTATAGCAAAATTAGCGGAAGTTGACTCGCTGGAGGGTGTAATAAAGCGATTAAAAAGCCCGTACAATCAGGTCCTGGAAGCAGTGCTGCCAGAGTATGGAACAACCAAAAAGGTGTTTGTACTGGAGAATGCCCTTGATAATGAGCTCTTTGATGCTATATGGAGTAAGACCGAACAGTTACGAGGTGTGGACAAAGAAATAGTAAAGAAGATAGTGGGTACAGAATTTGACATTGCAAATTTAATGACTATGCTGCGGTGCAAGTCAGAAGGGATAGGGAAAGAAGAGCAGAAAAGATACTTCCTGCCCTATACGTTTCAGTTCGATGCAGAAGCCATGCAAGATTCGATTGCCGCAGAGAATGTAAACTCAGCCATACAGTTACTGCCAGGTTCTGTGTATAAAGACGTATTGTCCGATGCTCTTCCGTTTTATGATGCACAACAGTCACTTATGCCATTTGAGAATGCACTAAGGCGCTATTTCTTTGCATTGGTAAGTAGAACATTGCGTGGTTATGCTATTAACATAGGCGCAATAATAGGCTATCTTTACCTTAAAGAGATAGAGGTAAAGAACCTTTGTACTATCGCGGTATGTAAAGAGAATGAATTACCAGCAGAAGAGACGATGAAGATAGTTATGATGTAAGGCATTGCTAAAAGGAACATCCAGGAGTGATTATTACTACATGGTACAACGATTGTCTGTCGCAGTGGTACTGACATTAATAGTGTGCAGCGCGATTTCTGGCTGCGTTACGCGATCTGACTGGAGTGTAACTAATGATGGGCTGCTACAATATACCATAAGTCCGGAATGCAACTATGAACGGGAAATGATAGAAACAACGGGTAATTATAGCTTATATGAAGTTGTATATACAAGCAGGGGCACGCAAATATCTGGACTATTAAGGATGCCGAAGTCAGAAGAAGAAGTTTCTGGTATCGTTCTACTGCCAGGTGCTACGGTGACGAAAGAGGGCGAACAGGGACTTGCAAAGTATCTGTGCAGTCTGGGATATGCAAGTATCGCAATAGACCAGCGCAATCTGGGTGGCATCAATGTGCGAAACGACCTGGGGATTTTTAGTAACGGTGAAGAGCCAACAGAGCACAAGATGGTGCATGATGCGCTCCTGGCTGCGGATGTCTTGCGGGAACAATCAGGAATAAATCCAGATCGTATAGTCTATCTCGGCGAGAGCAACGGTGCACGATTTGCGATAACTGCGTGTGCGCTCGATCCGGATGCGCGAGGTGTAATTGCCATCAGCACGTGCGGTTATGGAGTAGATGCTGCGATTGCTTCCGGTC
>Ga0190285_1000405_pt1 | contig 10182 bp, 14 predicted proteins | sample 48691823_MG_FD_163429 | JGI IMG/M metagenome (GOLD analysis project Ga0190285, IMG submission 163429) | Hydrothermal vent microbial mat bacterial communities from Southern Trench, Guaymas Basin, Mexico - 4869-18-2-3_MG | ecosystem: Environmental > Aquatic > Marine > Hydrothermal vents >...
CACCCTCCTCAGGATCTCTTGTTGTGAATCTTCCTATCACGGGATCGTAATACCTTGCCCCATAGTAATACAATCCTGTTATGTCTTTTTCTTTTCCTGTGTATTTATATTTTTCTGAGATGCCGTTTAAATCTTTTCTCACCACATTATAAGAATCAATTAATTCCATTTTATTATCTATTTTATTTTCTCAAGAAACATATTTAAACTCTACATCTTAAGGAAAATATATAAAAACTATTGGACAGCAAAGGAGGAAAAATAATGGAAGTTAGTGGAGACACAATGGGAAGCGAAGTGAGAAGTAAACCAATAATGAAACATGATGAAACAGTTCATGAAATTTTATTGGAGGATACAGAGAGGATCGATATCGATCATTACTTTATGAAGATCGCAGAGATAGTAAAAGAAAGATCTACATGTGTGAAACAAAAAGTAGGTGCTGTTCTTGTAAAGGACAAGCATATCATATCCACAGGATACAACGGTGCACCAAAAGGTGTTACGCATTGTACTAAAGAAACATGTTTGAGGCAGGGTTTAAACTCTCTCGAAAAAGCTTATTTATGTAGAGGGGCACACGCAGAGGCAAACGCGATTGCGCAAGCAGCCTTTCACGGCGTCTCTACGAAAGACTCTGTTATATACTGTACTCATTTTCCATGCATGTCATGTTCAAAACTTTTAATAAATTCGGGGGTAAAAAAGATATATTATGCGAGAGAGTATGATATGGATAACACGTTAAAAATGAATTTACTGAAGGAGGCAGGGGTGGAGATTGAAAAGGTAGTTTGATGTATTTTATACGTGAATTCGATCCATGGAAAAACAAATTCTGCACATGCCCGAAAAAATATTCATTGAATCCGTATACAGGGTGTGATCATCGTTGTATCTACTGTTATTCTACTTATATTCCCAATTTTTATAACTGCAGGAGAAAGAAAGATCTTTTTAGAAAAATAGAGAAAGATCTTCAAAAAATACCTGAAAAATCTATAATAAGTATGTCAAACAGTTCTGATCCTTATCCGACAATAGAGAAAAAATACGGAGATACAAGAAGAGTTTTGGAGATTTTAAAAAGGTACGATATGAGGGTATTGATAGTTACAAAAAGCGATCTCGTGACAAGAGATGCAGATCTTCTTTCAGAGATGAGATCTGTTGTCACTGTAACGATAACTACACTTGAATCAAAAAAACTCGAGCCTAATGCGCCTTCTCCCGAAAAAAGATTTGAAGCCATGAAAATACTGAATGATCATGATATTCCAACAGCATTAAGATTAGATCCCGTTTTTTTGTATCTGTCGAAGGATTACAAAAAAGTTATAGAAGAAGGAATAAAAGCTGGAATAAAACATATTACATCTTCAACTTATAAAGCGAAAAAAGATAACTGGATAAGATTCTCTAAGGTATATCCTGAGATAGCGAAAAAGACTTATGATCTATACTTCAAAAAGGGAACTAATGTGGGAAGGAGTTATTATCTTCCTGAAAATATAAGAAGAGAAATGATGGAGAAGATAAAAAACGTATGCGATAATTATGGTATAAGTTTCGCTACTTGCAGAGAAAACCTGAACATGAACTCAAAGAGCTGTGATGGATCTCATTTGTTCTGAGCTTTCTTTATGAACTCTGTATATCCGCATTTTCCACAGGTGAGTCTATCCTTATGTTCCGCCAGAAAAACACCCGCCCCGCAACGAGGACATGTTTTTTTTCTTATAACTTTATTATCCTTGATCTGATATTTCTTGGAGATCATTGCTTTTCACCCATCAAGCCATTTCTTTTGAGTACATAATTTTCTTCAATAGATCTCATGTTTTTTTCGTCTTTATATATCTTCAAAAATCCTCTGTACTCTCTTTTTCCGAACTGAGATTTCATATACTGTATTACAAATGTATTTTTATCAAGATCCAGCATGGCAGCTATCCTTTCCCTCACATCCTCATATTTTTCACTGCCAGTTTCTGGAATAAACTTAAAATATACCTCTTTTCTTTCCAGCAGGGGATTTTCCTTTTCTTCCTGTATTTCTATCTTCATTTTACCACTTCCATCTTTTTTATATCCTCATTAACTCTTTTTTTATTCTTTTCATTTGCCTCTATTACTTCTATACCCTCTTCCGGTATGCCATAAACTATCAGAGCACCCAAAGGTGCGAATAAGATAGCGGGCAATGATGCTAAATCTTCTTCACCTTCTATAAAAATCTTTTGTTTTGATCTCATTTTTTTTATTGCATCCCAGAGTTCATCCGTAATGACACCGGGAGGATTTTTTACCTTTATTTCTTCATACCCCCTTATTATGAACTCTTCTTTTTTCGTTCTCATGCTTTTTCCATCTATGATAATAATATCTGGATTTATCCCTATTTTGATTAAATTTTTTGTTACCACATCCCCTATAGATATAAGGAATTCTTTTTTGTAAGATTTTTTAAATTCTATATAAGGATACGGGATATCTCCTCTAATAACTTTTCCTATATGTGTTTTAAAAAGATCTCTTGTCTCTTTTGTAAGTTTCAGCATTATCTTACCTTAAGTGCGTACTTCCCTCGTGTCTTTATCATGAGTTTTTCTGCTATGATAGATTTTTTGGGTTTTATTATAATAACGAGACCATGCCATTCATCAGAGAGACGGGAGGTCTTGCAGTTTGGACAGATATCTGTTTTTGAACTCACGACCATGCCACAATCTTTACATGCTTTCATTTCTTCTCCTCCTTCTTTTTCTCCTCGCTTATCCATTCAAACTTACCGAGATATGGCTGTCTCATCGTCAGTCCCACCTTCACAACCCCTTCTTTTGTGCCGAGAGTAACGATCCTTGCTCTTACGTAATCTCCCTCTTTTATTATCTGTTTTGTTTCCTTTCCTGTGAGAGTATGCTGTTTTTTATCATAACTTATATAATCATTTGTGATCTGGGAAACATGGCTCAACGCATCTACAGGTCCTATCCTCACAAAGACTCCAAACTCGACAATTTCAACAACATGTCCCTCAACGATCTCATGAAGTTTCGGTAAAAATGTAAGAACATCAAAAATAACACTATTATAAGAAGCACCATCGCCATGGATCACTCTTCCTTCTCCTATCTTTATAATATTCTGAACACAGAGCATCATTCCCAACTCTTTGTCCCATTTGCCTTCGTACTGTTCTCTCAAAATATCAAGAATTACCTCCTTCTGATCCTCACTGAATCTATCTGGAGGAATTCTCACTATATCTTCCAACTTCACGAGCTTGTACATTACAAAGCCTCCATAGTTTACACAACTCTCACATTTAAAAAGGTTTACCTCTCCAAAACGATGATCAATGTTTTATCTTTCGTCTCCATTTTTATAAGTTCGCCATCAGAGACATACACGAAGTATCCCAGTTCTATGAAATCCAGTTTGTAACAATCATATCCTTCTATTTTTTCTATTTCCCCGACTTTCATTTCTATCTTCAGAGCTTTCATGGGCTGGGCTGCAAACATCGGTATAACGTAGCTATCTCCAGTTTTTAGTTCCATCGTTTTAAACATGAGCGCCCACTGTCCAATCATATTATTATCGAGAAGATACGTGCCCTCTTCAAGTTTTATATCCTTTTCAAATCTCTGTTCTCCTTTTGTTGCAACTTCGTGAACGCTTCCTCCTTTGAACTCGCAGGAAACTGTCTGTTTTTCATTATTTACGTATGCCACAAATTCATAATGTACAGGTATACATTCTTTTGTGATAGTGTACTTTGCATCTATTTTTAAATCTATATTTGCTTGGCTTATATTTACCTCAGACTCTATAAGATAGTTCTCTCCTTCTTTTCCAACAACTTTGTATTTATTGTAACCTATGTAACTTCCGTTTGAGTAAAACTCGTACGTATATTCCTCTCCTATTTCCAGATCAAGCTCTTTTGTTTTTGTTTCTTTTTCCTCCGATATACACCCGGAAAAAACAATAGATATCACTAGCAATACCAAAATTTTTCTCATTCCATCACCTCTCTTAATTTTATTATTCCGATGAGTCCTATTATCCCAAATATTACAACAGGAATCTCCATCATATACGTTCCTTTTACCGTTTTTGGAATATTGTGCTGCATCCATGGAATAATCCCATCTATAGGACTCTTATATATTATGGAATAAAGGAAATATCTGATTTTTTTAGTTTTTACTGAGTATATAACGAGAACACAGGAAAATATATGACCGAATAAAACAAATAGTCTTTCGATTATGGGGGCAAAGAGTATACTCGGATCTTCATATGTGGAAGCTTTCGTAAGAATAAGATTTAGGACACTGAGAAAAGATAAGATCCCTAAAAAAATAGCTTCAGATCCACCGAAACCTATTCCGAATGCTATGGCTTCTCTGAATTTCATCTCAATTTTCTTTGAGGCTATATATGTAAAACCATTCTCAAGGATCCCAGTTCTCAGACCTACATATATCCCCAAAACTATAATAAAAGTAGATATGGTGAACTTCCTCATCAGAAAATCGTTTAAAGGTGTGAGATCCATCAAAACTTTCACTCCTATGGCTACAGCCCACGTTAAGGCTCCGAATAAGAAATATTTCAATTCCACATCTTTTCTCCAGTAGACAACAGGAAGGATGCCTACAAGAATCATTCCTATACCTGCAAATAAAAGATAGGGGCTAGTCATTTGTATCTCCTATTTTTAGATTTAACTTCTCCAAAGATCATTTCAGCAACGGCATCGGGCGAATCCTCTTCTACCGAACTCCTCCAGATCTATAACTCTAGCTTGTTTGCCCTCGTTTTGCTGTTTTATATTTTCTGCTGTCTTTCTGGAACTGCTGGTAACAATAACTGTTACCCTCTCTTTTAGATGTTCATTGAGATAACTCTGCACTCGCTCACTCAATGGCTGCTGGGTAAGCAGGTAGATATCTTGGACTCTATTTTCCTTGAGGTAGTCTTCTATACTCTGGATATCCAGAATCCCAATAAAATCTCTGTAGCCGATAAAGATTTCAGCCGAATTTATATTTAGTTTCATGTTATTATATTCTTGTTTGAACTTATTTATATTTCCCCCATACTATTCATGAAAATACATTTCCATACTACTAAGTTGTAAATTGTTTTAAATTTCTCGCACTATTATTTTCGCTTTAATTCTATATCGAGGCAAAAGTTTAAAAATAATAGAAACATATAGCTATAACATCAATTTGAGACTTGCATTTTGGCACTTCAATTTTTAAAAGGTAGGAAAAATGGGAATTTTTAGAGATCCTGATATTGAAAAACTTCAATCAAAGAGGGATGTTAAGGGGCTGATAAAGGCCTTGAAGGACGAACATGTTCGATGGAGAGCAATAGACGCTCTTAAAGAGATAGGAGAACCTGCGGTAGAATCACTCACTCACATCTTGGAGATCGGAGACAAAGATCTCCGACGGGAAGCAACAAGGGCTCTTGGTATGATAGGTACCTCAAATGCAGTGGAGCCACTAATTCAAGCTTTGAAGGACGAAGATTGGCATGTTCGGGGAGAGGCGGCAAAGGCTCTCGAGGAAATAGGAGATGTAAGAGTTATAGAACACCTCACTCAAGCATTGAATGATGAAAACTCGTTTGTTCAGAAAGCTGCGAAAACGGCTTTGGAAAGTATTAGAGCTAAGAAAATATAAAATAAAAAAATTAAAATAGCGGCGCGAAAACGATCGCCACTATTGACATCAGCTTTATAAGAATATTTAAAGATGGTCCTGATGTGTCTTTGAAAGGATCTCCTACCGTATCTCCTACCACAGAAGCTTTATGCGCATCACTGCCTTTTCCTCCGAAGTTCCCTAGTTCAATATACTTTTTAGCGTTGTCCATTGCCCCTCCTGCATTTGCCATAAAGACAGCAAGTAAAAATCCTGTCACCACAGCGCCTGCTAACAGTCCGCCTAAAGCTTCAGGTCCGAGAAGTAAACCTACAACTATAGGCACGATCACAGCTAATGCTCCTGGAAGCACCATCTCTTTTAATGCAGCTGCTGTAGAGATCTCTATGCATTTCTCGTAATCTGGTTTAGCCGTTCCTTTCATCAATCCCTTTATCTCTTTAAACTGTCTTCTCACCTCATTTACCATTTTATAAGCTGTTTTTCCAACTGCGCTCATTGTGAACGCTGAAAATAGGAATGGTAAAAGCCCTCCTATGAAGAGTCCTGCTATAACGTAAGGATCGGTGATTTTCATCTCTGTGGTCTCTGCAATTTTTGAGGTATATGCTGAAAATAGAGCCAGTGCAGTTAAAGCTGCAGAACCTATTGCAAATCCTTTTCCCATTGCTGCAGTGGTGTTGCCTACGGCATCTAAGGCTTCTGTTCTTGCTCTCACCTCTTTTCCAAGACCCGCCATCTCGGAGATACCTGCGGCATTGTCAGCTACAGGCCCGTATGTATCCGTGGCGAGCGTTATTCCAAGTGTGGAAAGCATTCCCACAGCTGCTATTGCGATTCCGTAGAGACCTGCAAAATGGTAAGCAACTATTATTGCAGCGGAGACAGCTACTATGGGTACTGCCGTGGATAACATACCCACCGCTATACCCTCTATAACAACGGTAGCAGCTCCTGTCTTTGCGGCTTCAGATATTCCTCTCGTAGGACTGTAGTCATGAGATGTGTAATACTCTGTAATCAAACCTATGACTATACCTACAACTAATCCTGACAGGGTAGCATAAAATATCTCCATTGCGTGCGTCATGTAGTAAATTACTATCCCCGAAAAAACCGCGGTAAGTATGGAAGCAGCAAAAATACTGTTGTTAAGGGCAGAATGCAGTTTCTTTTCATTTCCTCCTCTAACAAAGAATGTTCCTATGATCGAGCAGAGTATCCCTATGCCCGCTATCAGCATGGGCAAGATCACGAGATCTTCACTCAGATACTTTCCGCCAATTGTTAATCCAACGACACCAATAGCCATCGCAGCTATAATGGAGTCCACATAACTCTCAAAAAGATCAGCACCCATCCCTGCAACGTCACCTACATTGTCTCCAACGTTATCCGCTATTACAGCAGGATTCCTTGGGTCATCCTCAGGTATTCCAGCCTCTACTTTTCCGACAAGATCAGCACCTACATCTGCACCTTTTGTGTAGATTCCTCCTCCAACTCTTGCAAATAAAGCTATCGAAGAAGCTCCAAATCCGAAACCGTATATTATGTTCGGATCTCTCAGTATAATGTACAGAGTTGAAACACCCAGAAGTCCAAGACTCACTACACAGAGCCCCATAACAGCCCCGCTGGAGAACGCCACCTTCAAACCTTTACCTATATCCTCCTTCGCAGCCTGGGCTGTCCTTGCGTTAGATGCAGTAGCGATTCTCATCCCGACATTTCCAGAAAGAGCCGAGAATATAGCTCCAACAACAAAAGCAGCTGATATTTTTGGATCTATGGCCAATGCCAGAACAGCACCAACTATTATAACAAAGAAAATAAGTACTCTATACTCCTTGTTCAAAAAAGTCATTGCGCCCTTGTAGATAGCATCAGAAATCTCTTTCATCTTTTCAGTGCCTCTATCATACTTGAAAATCTTTTTGCTTAAATATCCAGCAAATAGAAGCCCTATACAACTAATTGCCGGCCCAAATATCAGTAGTTTATCCATGATATCATCTCCTTGTTACTATCCAATTCTCCGAACATTTTAAAAACCTTTCTCATAAGCAAAATTTCGCCTAACGTTTTGCGGATAAAAGAAGTTGCCGAAGGCAATTTGGGCGAGCGATAGTGAGCCACAAACACCGTGTTAAACGAAGTTGCAGCAAACCACATTATCTCCTCTCATATACATCGCTAATAAACCCAAGAAAATATCCCTCGCCTTTTTCCAATATTTCTTTCGCACCTGATTTTACACGATGCTTTATCTCAACCTTTATGATTCCCTTTTTTGTGATTCCCTTTTTCCAATATTTCCTGGCAACACTCCAGGGAATACTCAAGATATAACCCGGGCGAATAAGTTTTTTTCCTTTATATTCACCGATGAAATCCTCGTATTCATTAAATGTTGAAATAGGTATTTCTTTTCCATCAATAAATACCTTTACATCATTTTTTCTAAGATGAGGCCATGACTCTTGATGACTCGCTATCTCCATCTCACTTGCCCCTTTCATAGCTAGTTCTAAACCCCTTGTTAAAGACATAGGAATAAAATGGATATAAATGCCACCATAGCCTTGCCAAGCACCAAGTTCATACACTTCAAATTTGTCAATCCTCACATTCAATTTTGTATCTTCCTTCAAGTCAACATCATAAAGCCAGCATTCCAATGTCGCTTTTGAATAATTCTTTTCAAAGATGCCTATGCTCTTCTCTTTTCCACATAGAAACATCTCAAAATTCCCCTTTTCATCTCCTACGGTGACCATCCCTTCCGTTGCCGTTGAGCTAATAATAGGATACGATACGGGAGTCCCATCAAAGTATGTAACTGTTCCATAGAGTCGCTTCAATTCCACGGGAATCTTTTCGTGGAAAGTTGTTCCGACTTTCACCTCTATCCATTTCGGATTTTCAAGAGGAGATGACAATTCAATTGTCTCTACGAAGCCATGATCAACAACATTGATTTCTACATTGGCGATTATTTCATCTTTAAAGATAACCGTCATTGGCATTTTACCATTGTCAAAATTTGACCCCTTGACTGTAATAGAAGGGATATTGATCAGTTTCCACTTTTCTCTTTTCGCAATATTCTCAAGCTCAGCACTGCATCTGGGGTTATTATTCAAAAAGATTTCTACCTGGGGAATTCTTTTCCTAAAAGCATTTGTCATATTAACTCCCATTAAAACGATTACTCCAATTGAAAGGACTCTCAATGAGTTCATTTCTCTTCTCCAACAGTATCGCAATTTCGTTTAACTCGTTCATATCCGCAATGCGTATATACTCATTTTGGATGAATCCTTTTATTTCTTTATAGTTCTTCATCTTTTTATAAAAATTTCTATTCATTCTTCATATCACCTCTTTTTATTTCCAAACTATCTGAGGACTCTTTATTTCCCTCAAGTTTTTATTACTCATATTTTTATATATTTCTATAATTTCTGAATTTTTATATACCCTAAGTTGAATATAACATAACTCTCCGCAATCTCCCAGATTGGAGTTAAAACAAACTTCTGTGAAGTTTATTATCATTATTAATTTTATGAGTTCAGATGTCAAAAAACTTACCTCACAAAACACTATGAAACAATAGATAAACTCATCGAAAAATCATTGAGAGGATTGAAAAGCGAGAAAATAGCTAAGATATGGTTGGATTTATTACAATTTTTGAGGCTCATCTAAGCTTGAAGAGTAAAACTCCTGCTGAAGCTTGAGAACTGATTTGAAAATAGAAAATGGATGAGGAGATTTGATAACGAAAGATTTATAAAGTTCCTTTCTTAAAAAGATCATGTGTCTCTAATTTTTATACTATTCTTGGTGTATCCTCTCTATCTTTGATCCTCCTGAAGGCAGTACCTGAATTATATCATCTAAATTATCATAATTCAGGATCTTAGAGATTTTTTTAGCAAGAGCTTCCTTTTTTTCATCTCCCTGAACTATCTCAACATATCTGTCACAATTCGCCTTTATGGCGGAAATAGGTCCGCACATTGGCTTATTCTCAAAAATGCCCAATGCCAGAGATAGTGATACATTCTTAATAAAATTCTTTTCTCCCTTTATAAAAAATGCCCCCGTAGGCAAGTATTCCCCTGAAGGTGGTGATTTTGTAACCTGCTCTGGATTAACCCAGTAAACATCTATTCCTGCCATTTTTTCTTTCCATGCCCTTGAAAAAGAAGCTGCAAAGATAGCTGCTTCGTTTAATGTCTTTTCAGACGATTCCTTTCCATTTTTTATGATGATATGTGGGGCTCCATGGATATCCGCGTGCAAATACAAATCCTTACTCTCCATGTGTTTCTTTATCAGTATTTCATTTGTTTTTTTATCTTTTCCTCCGAGCATAAGAAAATTCTCACTGGAAAAACACCATCTGAACTTTTCGTACCATTCTCTTTTCCTTTTCTTTCTGACAACTATTTCTCTTATCTCACCTTCTCCCTTTTTT